>Ga0187893_10015532_pt1 | contig 10181 bp, 10 predicted proteins | sample MA1701074metaG_FD_139574 | JGI IMG/M metagenome (GOLD analysis project Ga0187893, IMG submission 139574) | White microbial mat communities from a basaltic lava cave in the Kipuka Kanohina Cave System on the Island of Hawaii, USA - MA170107-4 metaG ... | reverse complement strand
CGATTACATCAAGGCCGAGGGCAAGGCCGGGCGCATGGGCGCGCGGCTGATGGCGATCGTGGCCGAGGGCGCGCGCGGCCGCGTCTACCTCGCGCCGACGCCGGAGCACGAGGCGGCGGCACGCAAGGCGAAGCCGGAGTGGAAGCCGGAGCAGTCGCTGCCGGACGACCCCCGCAACTTCTGGACGGTGCAGTACGGCCTCGCGACCTACGGCGACCTCTTCACCCCGCGCCAGCTCGTAGCACTGACGACCTTCTCCGACCTAGTAGGCGAGGCGATGCAGGAAGTTCGCCGCGACGGACTTACGGCCGGCCTGGGGGACGATCCCATGCCACTGCGCGATGGTGGGCGCGGGGTGGCGGCGTATGCGGAGGCGGTGGCTGTGTATCTTGCATTCGCGCTATCGAAGGTCGCCAATATTGGCTCGTCGATTGCGTCCTGGATGAGCGATCGGGGTGCCTTTAGGGAGACCTTCGCCCGGCAAGCGATAAGTCGCTACGCCGTACCGCCACGGCAGCAAGGAGAAGGCGGAAACATTCTTCCTCGATGGCATGACGCAAGCCATGCACCGGCTCGTCGAGCAGGCGCATCCGGCGTTTCCCGTCACGATCTGCCGACGGTGCGCCGCCGACGCGAACACGGCCACCCGCCGCGAGTTCGTCGCCGCGCTCAAGGCAGAGCTGCCGACGGCGCTGCGGCGGCTGCAGGAAGGGAACATAGCGCCAGTGGACTTGGCGCAGGCTGCCATTGGTCCCGGCATGGCGGTCTACACCCGTTTCGCCAAGGTACTCGATGCCGAGGGCAAGCCTGTGCCAGTGCGCGAGGCGCTCGCGTTGATCAATCAGGTGCTCGACGAGACGCTGGCCGAGCAGGAGGGCGATTTTGATGCGGACAGCCGTTTCGCGCTCGCCTGGTTTGAGCAGCACGGCTTCGCGGAGGGTGAATACGGGGTGGCGGAGACACTCTCGAAGGCTAAGGTTACGAGTGTGGCCGGGCTAGCTGAGGCCGGCATCCTCGAAGCGAAACGCGGAAAGGTGCGGCTTTTCAAGCCCAACGAGCTTCCTGAGGACTGGGACCCGGCTTCCGAGACGCGCCTCACGCACTGGGAGACCGTGCATCAGCTCGTCCGTAGCCTCGAATCCGGTGGCGAGAGCGCCGCGGCGGCGCTGATCGCGAAGCTTGGCTCCAAGGCCGAGACGGCACGCGAGCTGGCGTACCGCCTGTACACGATCTGCGAGCGCAAGAAACGCGCTAGCGAGGCGCTCGCCTACAACGGGCTGGTGCAGAGCTGGCCGCAGATCATGAGGATCGCGCAGGAGGGAGCGAAGGCGGCGCCGGCGCAGGCGGAGCTTCTCTAGGCATGCCGACGAAGCGCATTGTGTGTCTCGCGAATTCGCGGAAGCTGTCGGGGCGATGCATTGCAGGACGGGTGTGGGATGGCAAGAAGGCGGGGGAATAGGTGCGGCCGGTAAGCGCACGGCCGGAGGAGGAGGTGTCAGAGTACGAGCGGGAGTATGAGGACGGAGGCGATCCGCGCGTGCTGGACGTGATCGACGTGCCGCTTCTGGAGGCGAAGCCAAAGCATTGCCAGCAGGAGAACTGGCTGCTCGATCCGGAGATCTATTGGGAGAAGGTCGGGCGGCTCGACTGGAAGCAGGTGCTGGTGCTTGCGGAGGACCCGGCGAGGCTCTGGGTCAACGAGTCGAGCACTTACAACGGCAAGAACGACCAGATTTCCTTCGAGACGGCGAAGAACCTGAAGAGCTCGCTCGTACTCATCCATGTGAAGGCGCTGCGCCTGCGCGTGTTCCGACCCGGGGCGGATTTCGGCAATAGCAAGGTGCGCGTGCAGGGGCAGTTCAACCATCGTGGCGAGGACTACTGGCTGTGGGTCACCGACCCGGTCGAAAGGGACTACAAAGCCAAGGGAGAAGGGGAGTACGCCATTGGCGAGTGCTGTCTAACGATCAGCATCGGCGAGCCGTACAAAGGAAATTGCTACAAGCTCATCGCAGCTATCATCCCTAGGCCATGAGCGAAGCGCTCGAAATTCTCACCGTCGGGCACTCGAACCATCCGATCGAGCGGTTCCTGGAGCTACTGCGCCGGAACCGCGTGACCGCGGTGGCCGACGTGCGTTCGAGTCCGTTTAGCCGGTACAACCCGCAGTTCAACAAAGAGACACTGCAGCAGGCGCTCAAGGACGCGGGGATTGCCTACATCTTTCTGGGGAAGGAACTGGGCGGACGCTCGCCGGACAAGGGATGCTACGAGGATGGGCGCATTCAATACGACCGAGTCGCCAGGACGGACACGTTCCGTGAGGGGATCGAGCGGGTGCGCAAGGGGGCGGCGCAGTACCGGATCGCGCTGATGTGCGCGGAGAAGGAGCCGCTCGACTGTCACCGGACGCTGCTCGTCGCGCGGGCGCTGGACAAGGCGGGCGAGCGGGTGGGGCATATCCATGCCGACGGGCACGTCGAGCCGCACGCCGAGGCGATGCAGCGGCTCCTCGAGCTTGTGGGGCTGCCGCGCGAGGACATGTTCCGCTCCGGCGAGGAGTTGGAAGAGGAGGCGGTTAAGGGACAGGCTGGGAAAGTGGCCTACGTGGATGAGGGGCAGACTTGAATCTCTTCACGATCGGCTTCACCGGGAAGGGTGCGGAGAAGTTCTTTGCGCTGCTGCGCGGTTCGGGAGCGAAGCGCCTTGTCGACGTCCGGCTCAATAACGTCTCGCAGCTCGCCGGTTTCGCGAAGAAGAAGGACCTTGCCTTTTTCGTGAAAGAACTGTGCGGCATGGAGTATTCGCATCTGCCGGAGCTCGCGCCGACGCAGGACATTCTCGATGAGTACAAGAAGAACAAGGGCGACTGGGCCGTGTACGAGACTAAATTCCTCGAGCTCATGAGAAGCCGGGAGATCGAGAAGACGGTTCCCAGGAACCTGATCGAGGAGGGGTGCCTTCTGTGCAGTGAGGACAAGCCGCATCACTGCCATCGGCGGCTGGTGGCGGAGTATCTGAGACAGCACTGGGGCGATGTGGAGATCAAGCACCTGACCTGATGCCATGAAAGTCGAGGTCAATCCGAAGATGCTTCGGTGGGCGCTGGAGCGCGCGCGCATGGATCCGCTCGCGCTTGTGAAGCGCTTTCCGAAGCTCGAAGCCTGGGAAGACCGGACGGCGCAGCCGACGTTGCGTCAGCTCGAGGATTTTGCGCGTGCGACGCGCGTGCCGATCGGCTATCTCTTCCTTCAGCAGCCGCCCGAAGAGGCCGTGCCGATTCCGGATTTCCGCACGCGAGCGGACGCGCGGGTGCGCAGGCCCAGTCCGGATCTGCTGGAAACGGTGTATCTCTGCCAGCAGCGGCAGGAGTGGTACCGCGACTTCGCGCGTAGCTCGGCGGAGGAACCCCTGGCGTTCGTCGGGTCGTTGAGGGTGGAGAGCGACGTCGTTGCCGCGGCTGCGAGCATCCGGGACGCGCTGCGCTTCGACTTGGAACGCCGGCGAACGCTGCCGACCTGGAGCGAGGCGCTGCGCGAGTTCATCGCTGCGGCTGACGCGGCCGGGGTGCTTGTGATGTCGAGTGGCATCGTGGGCAGCAACACGCACCGCAAGCTCGACCCGGTGGAGTTCTGCGGCTTCGCCATGGCGGACGCGCTGGCGCCGGTCGTGTTCATCAATGGCGCCGACTCGCGTTCCGCGCAGATGTTCACGCTGGCGCACGAGCTCGCGCATATCTGGGCGGGCGAATCGGCGCTGTCCGATGCGGAGGTGCGCACGGTGCCGACGCATCGAGTGGAGCGCTGGTGCAACCAGGTCGCGGCCGAGCTGCTCGTGCCGCTCGAGGTGCTGCGACAGGAGATCGGCGCCGTGGGCGTGCGGCCGGACATGAATCGTCTCGCGCGGCGCTTCAAAGTGAGCACGCTGGTGATCTTGCGCCGCATGTACGACGCGCGCGCACTGACGCGCGAGGCTTTCTGGCGCGCTTACGACGCGGAACTGGAGCGGCTTCGCGCCATGCCCGCCGGAACGGGCGGAAACTTCTATCTCAGCGTGCGAGCGCGCGTCAGCCGCCGCTTTGCGCGCGCACTGGTGGGCAGCGCGCTCGAAGGCCAGACGCTCTACCGTGACGCCTTGCGGATGCTGGGCTTCTCGAAGATGAAGACCTTCGACGAGCTGGGCCGCAAGCTCGGCGTCGCGGCCTGATGGCGTACCTGCTCGATGCCAACGTCTTTGTCCAGGCAAAGCGGCTTCACTACGGCCTCGACTTCTGTCCGGCGTTCTGGGAATGGCTCGTGGCGGAGAATGCAGCGGGCCGTGTCGTGAGCATCGACAAGGTGAGCGACGAGATCCAAGCGGGTGCGGACGAGCTTTGGGACTGGGCTAGGGCAAAAGGCGACAAGTTTTTCCTGCCCCCTCACGCGGGCTTGCCTCCGGCGCTCGCGCAGGTGAGCACCTGGGCGACCGGACAAGGGTACGAGCAGGCGGCGGTGAACACCTTTCTGCAGGTCGCCGACTACTACCTGGTCGCACATGCGCTCAGTAGGGGGATGTCGTGGTGACCCACGAGATCCCCTCGACTTCGAAGAAGCGCATCAAGATTCCGGACGCTTGTCTCGGGCTGAAGGTCTAGTTCGTGACCCCGTTCGAGATGCTGCGAACGTCGAAGGCCAAGTTCGTTCTGCCCGACGGTCCCTGAGAAGGAGCAGGCATGGCGATTACCAACCACGAACGTGTCGGCAAGGCGATGGAGCTGCTGAAAGGCGGGCTCGCGCCGTTCATCGAGCGCGAGTTCACCGCGCTCTACAAGGACCGCGCACAGAAGGAAGCGGTGGTGTTCCTGGGCGAGGACCGCATCAACGGCAGAAAGCCGATTCAGGAATGGGACGCTGCGGCGGCGCTCAAGGTGCTGTGGGATGCGTGGAATGAGATCTTTCGCAAGATCCTCGGGCCGGCGGAGCGTTCGCTCGTCCAGGAGCTGCGCGACTGGCGCAACAAGTGGGCGCATCAGGTGCCCTTTACGAGCCGTGACGCGGAGCGCGCGATGGACTCGATGGTGCGGCTGCTGACCGCGCTGTCGGCGCCGCAAGCCGCGGAAGTGGACAAGATGATGATGGAGCTGCGGCGCCTGACGATTGACGAGCAGGTGCGCGGCGAGAAACGGAAAGCGGGCGGCACGCTGATCGAGGGCGCCGCCGCAGGGGTGCTCAAGCCCTGGCGCGAGGTGGCGGAGCCGCACCGGGACGTCGCTACCGGGCGCTACCAGCAGGCGGAATTCGCGGCGGACCTGTGGCAGGTGCACATCGGCGAAGGCACCGATGAGTACAAGAAGCCGGAGGAGTTTTTCCGTCGCACCTTCCTCACGGAAAGCCTGAAGCGGTTGCTCATCGGCGGGATCCAGCGCCTGTCGGGCAAAGGCGGCGATCCGGTCGTGCAGCTGCAAACCAACTTCGGCGGTGGCAAGACGCACTCGATGCTCGCGCTCTATCACATCGTTTCGGGCGTCGCGCCGGGAGACCTCTCGGGCATCGACGCAGTGCTCGCCGAAGCAGGGCTGAAGACGTTACCGAAGGCAAAGCGCGTGGTGCTCGTCGGCAACAAGATCTCGCCGGGCAATCCCGTGAAGAAGGCGGATGGCGCGGTCATCAAGACGCTGTGGGGTGAGCTTGCGTACCAGCTTGGTGGCAAGAAGGCTTTCGCGCGCGTGGCGGCGGACGACGAGAAGGCGACAAACCCGGGCGACGTGCTGCGCGAGCTTTTCAACGAGTACGGGCCCTGTCTCGTGCTCGTCGATGAATGGGTCGCTTATGCGCGCCAGCTCCACGACGCGGCCGACCTCCCCGCCGGCAGCTTCGAGACGCAGTTCTCCTTCGCCCAGGCGCTCACCGAGTCGGCCAAGCTCGCCAAGAACTGCCTGCTTGTCATTTCGCTTCCCGCGTCGGATTCGGCCGGATCGCCGCATACGAAGGCCGACGATGTGGAGGTGGGCGGTGTTCGCGGGCGCGAGGCGCTCGACCGGCTGCGCAATGTCGTGGGCCGCGTGGAATCGTCCTGGCGACCGGCGAGTGCGGAGGAGGGCTTTGAGATCGTGCGGCGGCGCCTCTTCGAACCGCTCGTCGGCACCGACGCTTTCAAGCTGCGCGATGTGACGGCGCGTGCCTTCGCTGACCTCTATCGCGCGCAGTCCGGCGAGTTCCCGCCGGAGACGAAATCCGGCGACTACGAGAAGCGCCTGCAGGCGGCCTACCCGATTCACCCTGAGATCTTCGATCGGCTCTACAACGACTGGTCGACTCTCGTGAAGTTTCAGCGTACGCGAGGTGTGTTGCGCTTGATGGCGGCCGTGATCCACAGCCTGTGGGAGAAGGGTGACCGCAACCCGCTCATCCTGCCCTCGATGATCCCGATCGACGATCCGCGAGTGCAATTCGAGCTGACGCGCTATCTCTCCGACAACTGGGTGCCGATCATCGAAAAGGACGTTGACGGGCCGAACTCGCTGCCCCTTCGGATCGACAACCAGCAGGCCAACCTCGGGAAACTGCATGCTGGGCGCCGCGTCGCGCGCACCATCTACATGGGATCCGCGCCCTCGGCCGGGGCCGCGCATCGGGGCCTGGAGGATCGCTGGGTGAAGCTCGGCTGCGTCATGCCCGGCGAGCCGCCGGCGATCTTTGGCGACGCGCTGCGCTACCTCGCCGCGCAGGCGACCTACCTCTATCAAGACGGCCGCCGCTACTGGTATTCCACTCAGGCGACGGTCACCAAGCTCGCGGAAGATCGCGCCGAGCAGTACAAGCGCGAACCCGACCGCGCGGCGAAGGAACTCGAAGCGCGGCTCAAGGAAGACCTCAGGAAGCCGGGCGACTTCTCGCGTATCCATCCGGCCCCGGCCTCAGGGGCTGACGTCCCGGACGACCTCGATGCGCGCCTTGTCGTACTGAGCGCGGAACATCCCCACAGCAAGGAGGAAGGCAATCTCGCCGAAATCGCCGCCAAGGCCGTTCTGGAAACGCGCGGCAACTCGCCGCGCCTGTACCGAAACAGCCTCGTGTTCCTTGCGGCGGACAAGGTGCGCTACCAGGACCTTGACGACGCGCTGCGCAAGTACGCCGCCTGGAAAAGCATCGTCGATGACAAAGTCCCGCTCAACCTCGACCCTCATCAGGTGAAGCAGGCCGAAACGCAGCTCCAGGCCGCCGACGGTGCGGTGAAGGCGCGCCTGCCCGAGACCTATCAGTGGCTGCTCGTGCCCATTCAAAGCAAGGCGACCGACGCGGTGACATGGCAAGCGACTCGTCTTACGGGAACCGATGCGCTCGCCGTGCGCGCGAGCAAGAAGCTGCGCAACGACGATTTGCTCGTTCTGACGCTCGGATCGACGATCCTGCGCAAGTTTCTTGACGATGTCCTGTGGCGCGGAGGCGAGCACGTGGCGATCCGTCAGCTCGTGGATGACTTCGGGCGCTACCCGTACCTTCCGCGCCTTGCAGGGCCGGAGGTGCTGATCAATGCGATTCGTGATGGCATTGCGCTGCTGACTTGGCCGACGGACACCTTCGCTTTTGCGGAAAGCTTTGACGAGGACGCGAAGCGCTATCGCGGCCTGCGGGGCGGCCAACAAGTCATGCTCGATGCGCAGAGTACGGGCTTGCTCGTCAAGTCGGATGTTGCTCGGCGACAGATCGAGGCGGAGAAACCCGCCGGTACACCTGGAATTCCGCAGCCGCCGGGTGCACCCGGTCCCGGGCCAGCCATTCCGCCGCCAGGCGGCCCGGCCCCGTTTGCCCCGCAGTTACCACGGCGCTTCCATGGCACAGTCGTGCTCGATACGGCGCGGGTCGGGCGTGACGCGAGCCGCGTGGCCGACGAGGTGATTGCGCATCTGAGTGGATTGGTGGGCGCCAACGTCGTTGTGACGCTGGAGATCGAGGCTTCGATTCCTAATGGCGCGTCTGAGCAGGTCGTTCGGGCGGTAAGTGAGAACAGTCGAACTCTCAAATTCGAGAACCACGGCTTTGAGTCTGACTAAGGGGGGCTGATGAAACTGTGGTCCGTCTATGTAGTCGCCAGTGAAGGCGCATCAGTGGTCAGCAGGAAGTGGGTCGTGGCCAAGGACGAAAGTGAAGCCAGCGAAATCGGAACCAGGGATACACGGTCGGAAACGGGCCGGGTGCTGCTTGTCAAACGGCATCATTCGGCTAGCGTTGGCGTTACCGACCAATGGGCGATCGGTGACATAAAGCAGATCGCTCAGCGCCTGCGCTGACGCGGGCAATGGACAGGCTTTTTCTCACCCACCGCGGGCACTCGCCTTTCGTATCCGAGATCACAGAAGCTTTGGCCGCGTGTGACTGACGAGCAACTGCTCAGAAACACCGCCTTCCGCGAGATTCGCCGCCGCGCCGACCTTAACGGCGACCTTACAGCGCGCGATCTGCGCGCGGGATTTCAGTTCGACGGCGAGCGGATTCCGCTCATCAATCCGCAGCGCGGCATCTTCAAGCCGACGCACATGCGGTGTCTTCTTTCCATCCGCACGGTATTCCCGCGGCCCGGCGCGCGGGTCTGGTACGACGATCAGCGGCAGGTGCATCGCCAGATCTACGAGGGCGACGAGGCGGTGGACTATGCCTTCATGGGGCAGAACGCGGACGCAGCGGAGAACCGATGGTTGCGTGAGGCCATGCAGAATGCCGTGCCGATCATCTACTTTCTCGGGACTTCGCCGGGCGTCTACAAGGCGCTCATCCCGAGCTTTGTGATCGGGTGGGACGCAGGCAGCTTGAAAGCGCGGATCGCCTTCAGTGCGGAGGAGGGCGCGAGTGTTCCGGAAACGGCGGCTGAGCGGCGCTACGCGCTACGCGAGGTGAAGCAGCGCCTGCACCAGGCGACCTTCCGTGAAGCCGTTATCACGGCATACAAGGGCCGCTGCGCGGTCTCAGGACTAAGAGAGCCCGTCCTACTCGACGCTGCGCACATTGTTGCAGACAAGCACGAAAAGCTTGGCCAGCCGGTGGTTCAGAATGGAATCCCATTGGCAAAAACTCATCACGCAGCGTTTGATGCTCATTTGCTCGGAATTGACCCAGACTTCAAGATTCACGTCTCCAGGCGGATCCTTGAGCAAACGGACGGACCGACGCTTGAGGCGCTGAAAGAGCTGCACGCTCTCCGTATCTATTTGCCTTCGCGTAATCAGGACCGGCCGGATCGAGACCGCTTAGCGATGCGCTTCGATGAGTTCAGAGGGCACGAGTAGATCCTAGAAACTTGACTTCGACTAAAGCACTAGGGGGCGACAGCTCCGAACGGCAATCTGGCGCAATGGGATAATCGCTTTTTTCTGAGCGACATTCCGTGCAACTCTCCGTCGTCATCCCCGTCCGCAACGAGGCAGAGAACATCCTGCCGCTGCTCGCCGAGATCCATTCCGCGCTGGACGGCCGTGGCGAGTACGAGGTCGTCTATGTAGATGACGGCAGCACGGACGCGACGCCCGCGCGGCTGGCTGAGGCGATGGCGAAGCACGCGCGCCTGCGCGTGCTCGCGCACCGCGCGAGCTGCGGCCAGAGCGCGGCGCTGATGAGCGGCGTGCGCGCGGCGCGAGGCGAGTGGATCGCGACGCTGGATGGCGACGGCCAGAACGATCCCGCCGACATTCCGAAGTTGCTGGCGATGCGCGATGGGGCCGCGCATGTGGCCCTGGTGTCGGGCTATCGGAAGAAGAGGCAGGACAGCGCCGTCAAGCGCTTCGCCTCGAAGGTCGCCAACGGCGTGCGCTCCTCGCTGCTGGGCGACGCCACCCCCGATACGGGCTGCGGCCTGAAGCTCATCCGGCGCGCGACCTGGCTCGAGCTGCCTTTCTTCGACCACATGCACCGCTTCCTGCCGGCGCTGGTGCAGCGCGCCGGCGGCGCCACGTTGATGGTCGAGGTGAACCATCGCCCGCGCACGCGCGGGCGTTCGAACTACGGCGTGCTCGACCGCCTGTGGGTCGGGATCGTGGATCTGTTCGGGGTGCTGTGGCTGAAGCGGCGCGCCGCGCGGCCCGAAGTCAGCGAAGTGAAGCGTTCGTGAGCCTGCGGCGGCGGCTGAAGGCCCTGGTGCCGGGCCTCGTCTTTCTCGGCACGCTCGCGGCGATCGCGTGGCTGCTCCGCAGCGGGCTCGCGCTCGACTGG
>Ga0187893_10015531_pt1 | contig 10181 bp, 3 predicted proteins | sample MA1701074metaG_FD_139574 | JGI IMG/M metagenome (GOLD analysis project Ga0187893, IMG submission 139574) | White microbial mat communities from a basaltic lava cave in the Kipuka Kanohina Cave System on the Island of Hawaii, USA - MA170107-4 metaG ... | reverse complement strand
TTCGGGTTCACCATTCGCGTGACCGACAGCGGGAGCAATACGTTCGACAAAGCCTTCTCGGTGACGATCAACGCCGCCGTCGACATCGTGAACACCAGCCCGCTGCCGACGGGGACCGTGGGCTCTGCGTATTCACAGACCTTTGTCGCGACGGGCGGTACGGGGGCAGGGTACTCTTTCGCCGTGATATCCGGCGCGCTGCCGGGAGGACTTACCCTCTCTCCCGCCGGCTCTCTTAGCGGGACTCCGACGATCGCGGGTACGTTCCCGTTTACCGTACGCGCCACTGACAGTGCCGGCAATTTCATCGACGAGGCGTTCTCAGTCACCATCAACGCCGCGCCTTCGATCACCAACTCCAGCCCACTACCGGCCGGCACCGTCGGCACGCCCTATTCGCAGACATTCACCGCCACGGGCGGTACCGGATCGGGATACACGTTCACGGTCGTTGGCGGGGCATTGCCCGGAGGACTCACGTTGGCCCCCGGTGGAGCGTTGACGGGCACGCCGTCGGCTGCGGGTCTCTTCGGCCTCACCATTCGCGTGACCGACAGCGGCGGCAATACGTTCGACAAAGCCTTCTCGCTGACGATCAACGCGGCTGTGAACATTACGAACACCAGCCCGTTGCCGACCGGAACGGCCGGCTTCGCTTACTCACAAACCTTCACTGCGACCGGCGGCACGGGGACGGGCTACACGTTCACCCTTCAGTCCGGCTCGCTGCCGGCGGGCATCACGCTCGCGCCCGCAGGCTCTCTCAGCGGCACTCCAACGGCGACGGGAACCTTCCCGTTCACGGTACGCGCCACCGACAGCGGCGGCAATTTCATCAACGAGGCGTTCTCACTCACCATCCTCGCTGCGCCGTCGATCACCAATACGAGCCCGCTGCCGGCGGGCACCGTCGGCGTGGCGTATTCGCAGACGTTCAACGCCACGGGAGGCACGGGCGCCGGCTACACCTTCTCGGTGTTCGCCGGAACGCCGCCGGCGGGGTTGTCCCTTTCGCCGGGCGGCGCTCTTACCGGCACGCCCACGACGCCGGGGCCCAACAGCTTCACCATTCGCGTTACTGACAGCGGCGGAAACACGGCCAACAAAGTCTTCGCGATAACAATTCAGCCGGCCGTCAACATTACGACTTCCAGCCCGCTGCCGGGCGGCACGGTGGGCGTCGCCTACTCGCAGACGTTTGCCGCCACGGGCGGTACCGGCTCGGGCTATACGTTCGCGATCGTGGGGGGCTCGCTGCCCGGTGGGCTTACGCTGGCTTCCGGGGGTGCGCTCACGGGCACGCCCACGGCCTCCGGGCCCTTCGGTTTTACGGTACGAGCGACGGATGACGGCGGCAATTCGACAAATGAAGTCTTCGCCATGTCGATCAACCCGGCGCTCGTGATTAACAATGCGAGCCCGCTGCCAAATGCCACTGCGAGTTTCGCCTATTCACAAACGATCACCGCCAGTGGCGGAAGCGGCGCCGGATACGTGTTCTCGCTGGCGCCAGGCTCGTCGCTGCCGCCGGGTCTTTCCCTTGCCTCCGGCGGCGCCCTGACCGGCACGCCGACCACGGCCGGGCCGTTCAGCTTTACGATTCGTGTTACCGATAGCGGTGGCGTTGTCGGCAACAAGGCGTTCAGTCTCACGGTCAATGGGGCGCTGGTAATCACCAATTCATCGCCGCTGCCGGCGGGTACAGTCGGTGTTCCGTACTCACAGACTTTCACCGCGACCGGCGGCCCTGGAAGCGGCTACACGTTCTCTCTCGCACCGGGATCGGGTCCGCTGCCCGCCGGCCTCGCTCTGGCGCCAGGCGGTGCTCTGACAGGTACGCCGACAACGGCGGGACTTTCAAGCTTCACCGTGCGCGTCACCGTCAGCGGCGGTGTGTTCACTGACGAAAACTTTGATCTGTCAATCTTCACCGGCCTGACCATTTCCACCGGCTCGCTTCCAAACGGCACGGTCGGCACGGCCTACTCCCAGACGCTCGCGGGCAGCGGTGGAACCGGAACAGGCTACACGTGGGTAGTTGTGTCAGGCGCGCTGCCGGGCGGGCTCGCTCTCAGTCCCGCGGGTACGATATCCGGTTCTCCCACAACGCCCGGGACCTCCAACTTCCGCGTGCGCCTCACCGACAGCTCGAGTGCTTTCACGGAGAAAGATTTCTCCATCACCATCAACGCGCCGGTCTCGATCGTCAATGCGAGCCCGTTGCCGACCGGGAGTGTCGGCGTGGGCTACTCGCAGACGTTCACAGCCACGGGAGGTACGGGCGGCGGCTATTCGTTTGCCCTCGCGCCGGGCTCGGGCCCGCTGCCGGGAGGGTTGACGCTGAGTCCCGCAGGAGTGCTCAGCGGGACGCCGGGGACCTCGGGAACGTTCGGGTTCACCGTCCGGGCCACCGACGGCGGCGGCAACTTCGCTAACAAGACATTCAGCGTTACGATTAATCCCCCGCTGGCGATCACCAACGTTTCACCGCTTCCGAACGCCACGCAGGGCGTGGGTTATGCGCAGACCATGTCGGCCGCCGGCGGCTCCGGCGGCGGCTACAACTGGTCCGTAACGCCGGGCTCGACGCTCCCGCCGGGAATCGGTCTGAGCGTGGGCGGATCGCTCAGCGGCACGCCAACTTCGTCAGGCTTGTTCACTTTCTCGATCCGGGTGACCGACAGCCTGGGCTTTTTTACAGACAAATCGTTCACGCTGAACATCAACCCTCCGCTTGTGATCATCAACTCCGACCCGCTGCCCTCGGGCACGGTGGGCGTTCCTTACTCGCAAACACTGGTGGCGACCGGCGGCACGGGCAGCGGCTATACGTGGACTCTCAGTTCCGGAACCCCGCCCGCCGGCCTGAGTATGAGCCCGGGCGGCGTCATCACCGGCACGCCCTCCTCGACCGGAGGCTCGACGTTCACCGTCCGGGTAACCGATAACGGCGGGAATTCCACGACCAAAACTTTCACCATCTCCGTCGTCACCGGTCTGACGATCTCCACCAGCTCGCTGCCTAACGGCACCGTAGGCATCCCATACTCGCAGACTCTCACCGGCGCGGGAGGGACCGGATCAGGCTACAACTGGACCGTCGTTTCCGGCAGCCTCCCGGCCGGCCTGACGCTCAACGCCGGCAGCGGTACAATCTCCGGACCGCCATCTGCGGCCGGCACCGCGAGCTTCCGTGTACGACTCACCGATTCTTCGGCCGCATTCACCGAAAAAGATCTCACGATCACCGTCAACCCGCCGGTCAATATTACCAATACCAGTCCGCTGCCCACCGGGACTGTGGGCGTCGCCTATTCGCGGAACTTCACCGCCACTGGCGGCACCGGCTCCGGCTTCACTTTCTCGCTCGTCGGCGGCGCGCTGCCGACCAACCTCACCCTCAGCCCGGCGGGTCTGCTCAGCGGCACGCCCAGCGCGGCCGGGCCATTCAGCATCACAGTGCGCGCCACCGACAACGGCGGGAATTTCGACGACGAGGTCTTCGCCGTCACAATCAACCCGCCGCTCCTGATCAACAACAGCTCGACGCTGCCGAACGCTACCGTAGGCGTCGCTTACTCGCAGTCCATGGCTGCCACCGGAGGTTCCGGAACCGGCTACGCCTGGTCGCTGACTCCGGGGTCGGCGCTGCCGCCGGGAATTACGCTGAGCGGCGCCGGATCGCTGAGCGGCACGCCCGCCACCGGCGGGCTGTTCACGTTTTCGATCCGCGTCACCGACAGCCTCGGCGTTTTCACGGACAAATCGTTCACGCTGAATATCAACGCCTCGCTGACGATCACCAACCCCAGCCCGCTGCCTTCGGGAACAGTAGGAGGACCGTATTCGCAGACGCTGATCGCGACCGGCGGTACCGGCAGCGGCTACACCTGGACGCTCGATTCGGGAACATTGCCCGCCGGTCTTACGCTGAGCCCGGGCGGCATTATCTCGGGCACTCCCACCGCCGCCGGCGGCTCTACGATCACCGTGAAAGTCACTGACAGCGGCGCGAACTCGGTGACGAAGACTTTCAGCATTTCCGTCTTCTCCGGCCTCACCATCGTCACCAGCACGCTTCCCAATGGCACCGTTGGCTCCGGCTATTCGCAGACGCTGGTAGGAGCCGGCGGCACCGGAACTGGCTACACTTGGAGCGTCGTTTCGGGGTCGCCGCCCGCGGGCCTCTCGCTCAACGCCGGCGGGACGATCTCGGGCACGCCCTCGGCGGCCGCAACGCCGACATTCCGCGTGAGGCTCACCGACAGCTCGGGTGCTTTCACCGAGAAGGATTTCACCCTTACTGTTAATCCCCCTGTCGTCATTTCCAACGCCAGCCCGCTGCCCGCGGCCACGGTGGCCTTCGCATATTCCCAGACATTCAACCCCAGCGGCGGCACGGGCTCTGGCTACACTTTCGCGCTCGCGCCCGGATCAGGGCCTCTTCCCGGCGGCCTCACGCTCAGTCCCGCCGGTGCGCTGAGTGGCACGCCAACGGCGCCCGGCGCCGCCTCCTTCAGCGTGCGAGCAACCGACGGCGGCGGCAATTTCATCGACAAGACATTCGCACTCAACGTCAACGCGGCGCTGACGATTACCAACCCGACGCCGCTTCCGAACGCCACCACGAGCAGCCCTTATTCACAAACGCTCGGTGGCGCAGGCGGCAGCGGCGCCGGATACACGTTCGCTCTCGCTCCAGGCTCAGGTCCCTTGCCGGCAGGTTTGACGCTCACTTCCGCCGGTATCCTGAGCGGCACGCCGACCACAACAGGTACGGCAAACTTCACCGTCCGCATCACCGACAGCATAGGAGCGTTCGCCGACAAGACGTTCGCACTCTCCGTGAATCCGCCGGTAACCGTTTCCACGCTCTCGCCGCTGGCGCCCTCCACAGTTAACGTGGCCTTGTCGCGTACGCTCGCCGGCGCCGGGGGCACAGGGGCCGGATACACCTTCGCGCTGACGCCCGGTTCCACAGCCTTGCCGGCCGGGCTCGCACTGAGCTCGACGGGGACTCTCACCGGAACGCCGGCCATCGCGGGCACCTTCAGTTTCACCGTGCGCGTCACGGACAACGCGGGCGCGTTCGGCGATAAGGATTTCAGCATCACAATCAACCTGACTCCCATCATCACCAATGCGAACCTTCCCGGCGGAGGCGTCGGTGCGCCCTATTCCGAGACCCTGACGGGCGCCGGCGGCACGGGAGTCTACACGTTCGCAATTGCATCGGGGTCGCTTCCCGCGGGCCTCGCGCTGAACCCGGGCTCGGGCATGCTGAACGGCACACCGACCACGGCCGGCAATTACAGCTTCACGATCCGGATCACCGACGGCGCCGGAGCGAGTGCGACAAAGAGCTTCGGTGTTTCGATCACCAGCGGTCTCAGCATCAACAACGCGAGCCCGCTGGCCTCGGCCGTCGCCGGAACGTTCTTCACCACGTTGATCACAGCGAGTGGAGGAATTGGGCCCTACACCTTCACCGTCGTCAGCGGCTTGCTGCCCCAGGGATTGAACATGACGCCGGGCGGATCGCTCACTGGCACACCCACCACAGCGGGGACGAGCAACTTCGAGATCTCGGCTACCGACAGTCAAGGCAACAACACCAGCAAGCTGTTCACCATGACGGTGACGCCTCCACCCGCGATCACACCGTCCAGCGTGCCGCCCGGCATGACCGGGCAGGACTACTCGTTCACGTTTGCGGCGACCAGCGGTGTGCAGCCGTACCAGTGGTCGCTCGGCGTCGGACCGCTGCCCCCCGGCCTGGCCCTCAGCGTGAATGGAGTTCTCTCCGGCCGTCCGACGACAGTGGGTAACTTCACGTTCTCCGTTCGCGTGAACGACTCGGCCAACGCCTCCGTTTCGCGCAGCTACACGCTGACCGTCACCGCCGGGCTGGCTATCGTCTCAGCCGGCCAGCTCGCGGCCGGCTCACTGAACGCGGATTACTCACAGCCGCTGGCTGCCGCCGGTGGTACGGGCCCGTACCAGTGGTCGATCACCGCCGGCGCCTTGCCTCGCGGTCTCACCCTGAACGCCTCGACCGGCGCGATCTCCGGGCGGCCTGAGGAGACGGGCACGTTCAATTTCACGGTTCAGGTACGCGATTCGGCCGGCGGAACGGCTACACAGGCGATGAGTCTGCTGGTCCTGTCCGGCCTTACGATCCTCACCGAAGCGGGGCTGCCGCCGGCCACGATCAGCCAGACTTATTCGCATCAGTTGGAAGCCGCCGGCGGGGCGGTGCCGTACGGCAACTGGGTGGTCTTGACCGGGTCGCTGCCGGCGGGGCTCTCCCTCGGCCTGGCGACCGGTCTCATCGCCGGTACGCCCACTGTGACCGGAACGTTCACCTTCGACATCGAAGTCCGCGACACCGACGGCGCCCGCGTGACCAAGCGCTTCTCGCTCCAGGTGGCGCAGGCGGGCCTGGCCGTCGCCACTGGCGATCCGCTGCCGGGCGGCATGTACGGCGAGACATATGGCCAGATGCTGGTGGCGACCGGCGGGGCGTCGCCCTATCGCTGGACGATCACGGGCGGGTCGCTTCCCGACGGTGTCGCGCTGGACTCGGCGACCGGGCAGATCAGCGGTACGCTGAACGCCGTCGGCACGTTCACGATTACCGTGCAGGTTACCGACAACACCGGCCTGTCGGCGACGCGGACGCTTCGCCTCATTGTGACGGCGCCGCCGCTCGCGGGCGTGGTCGTGAGCAATCCCGCCGATGTCGTGGCGTCGTCCCAGCAGCCGGTTGTGACGGTCGGGATCACCGCCGCGTACCCGCTTAACCTGTCCGGTACAACGACGTTGAGCTTCCAACCCGATGCCGCCAATCCCGCCGACGACGCGGCCATCCAGTTCGCCCCCGGCGGTCGCAGCATGAGCTTCCGCATTCCCGCCGGCGCCCTTCAGGCCGAGTTCAGCACACCGTCGCCGGCCATCCAGACAGGGACCGTGGCCGGTCTGATCACGTTGACCACGGTGATGACGGTGGAAGGCGACACGACGGCCCTGGCCACCACGGTGAAAACAGTCCGCGTGCTGCGCGCCGCGCCCGTAATCCGCAGCTTCCGGCTGGTGCGCACGGCGAACGGCTTCGACGCGATAATCAACGGCTACTCGAACACGCGCGGGCTGGTGACGGCGATCTTCCGGTTCACCGCCGCCTCGGGCCAGACGCTCCAGACGACGGAGATCAACGTGCCGCTCACCGACGGTGCGAACGGGTGGTTCGGATCGGCGCCCTCGCGCGCGTTCGGCGGGCAGGTGACGTATACGCAGTCGTTCACGCTCCAGGGCTCGGCTACGGCGGTCGGCCAGGTATCGGCGACGCTGGCGAATTCGGAAGGAAACTCGCTGGCCGCGACAGCGACTCTGCCCTAGCGACCTGCCGCGTCATCGACACCAGTTTAGCCGCTGCGGCCACACCCGCGCCGCTGAGTGCGACGGAGCCTCGGTCTGAACCACTCGTGTCCTTTGTTTTCAGCCGTGTTCTAGGTTCGTTTGGTATCCCGGGGTGGCTGGGTTCGTTCTGCACGGGGTCTTGCCGGGAAACGGAATTGTCGCTTTCCATTCTCGGGCCTTGCGCTTCGCGGCGATTCCTCCAGGAGGTCATAACCAATTTATCTTAAGAGACCCGAACATAAATGCGCGTGTTGTGGGAAGCGCAAGCGTAGTGGACTCAAGGTGTTGGATTGGCGGTAAAGATGGTGATCGTGATTCAGGCACGGAAATGCCCCTTCCTGTTCGGCAGTGCAGTTGGCTTACTATGAGAACAATGATGAGCGCGCGCCTCATCGTGCCAAGGTTGAGTCTATTGGTCAAGGCCGCCTTGCTGGTATCGGTTCCCACCGTGATTGCGGACTTAGTGCCGGTCCGTCACATCGAGGGCCGCATTCATGGCTTTCTCGTGCTTCGCGACATGGACGACAAGGTTCTCGCGTCTGGTAACTTGATCCAGAATTCGAGGGGAAACCGGGTCACCACGGAACTCGGATTCCGTTTCAAAGACGGCTCCGTCCATCAGGAGACGTCTGTCTTTTCACAGCGCGGCACGTTCCACCTTCTCACCTATCGTTTGGTCCAGAACGGACCGGCATTCAAGCGCCCGATGGAGATGTTCTTGAATGTGTCCACTGGGCAGGTGACTATTCAATACAAAGACGACGATGGTCAGGAAAAGACGATCATGGAGCGCCTTAAATTGCCTGCGGACCTCGCTAACGGGATAGTTCCCACATTGCTCGGCAACATCGACCCCAAGACGCCGAAGACTACTCTCTCGATGCTTGTCGCCACACCCAAACCGCGGCTCGTGAAGCTCGAGCTTTCGCCAGTTGGCGAGGATTCGTTCACGGTCGGCGGCTCCGCATCGAAAGCGATACGCTACACCGTCAAAGTCGAGATAGGTGGCATTGCTGGCGTGATCGCGCCGATCATCGGGAAACAGCCTCCTGATACGCACGTGTGGATGCTCTATGGGAACGCGCCTGCTTTCTTGAAGTCCGAAGGCCCGTTATTCCCAGACGGCCCCGTGTGGCGAATCGAACTCGTGAGTCCTGTATGGCCGCCCAAAGCCGGTCCCGGCCAGCGATAGAGAGCGGATCGTCGCCAACCCCGAATTATCCAGATGGGCGAGATGTCGCCGAACCGCGAAATGCCCGGCCGATGGTTTGTTCGGCGATGACCAGCGGGTACCGCCCCCCCGCGCTGCGCAAGGGTGAAGCCGCGCCGTGCGATCGGGTTTCTCCAGACTTTTGCGCCCGCCGAGATTTTTTCTGCGGCGATTCAACTCGTCCCCAGAGGCGCAACCCTGGGACAGGCAAGAAGGGCAACTACGACTGCTACGGACGCTGCTGCGGGAAGAGATTATCCACGACGTCCTCGAACTCGAAGGAAAACAGCCCGCGCTTGGCCGGATCCACTCGCACGCGGACCCAGTGGACGTACTCGCTGCCTGGAACTTCCAACCGCAGGAGGTTTTCCAGCACTCGACCGGAACGCGCGGCGAGGACAGGTTTGTCAATCCGGAAGATATGCGAGTCGCCCATCACTACCAACACCGGCCGTCCGAACACGATTGCGTCGTCTTCGAGGACGAAGAATGTGTCCTGCATTCCAGTACGGAGGGCTGTGTTGCGAACTGGAGTGCCAGTCCAGCCTGGATTCGTTTGGGTTCCGATGACAACACCCGCGAATTCGTTGTCGCGCGCAACACTGAATATGGTCTTCAGCTCGCCGTCCGGCAGGGGAACAGGTGTTCTGCCCTTCGGGACGCTCCCGTTGGTCGCTCAAAACGCCCTGTTCCCCAGTGCTCCAGTCTATGCGCTCGTCCTCGCCGTCAAGGCCAAGCCGCTTCGCGGTGCGCTGTCGCGCAGCCTTGACGGCTTGTGGGCGAGCAGCGAAGCTGGCGACGCGAAACACCCTCGAATCAGCTCCGTCACCGCCGCGACAATCGCCGCGGAGCCGTAAGACCGGCAGCTAGTTCAGGCCAATATTGAGAGAGTCGGAATCGGACCTGTGAGGCGATGGAAGCGATCGGTCCATCAGGTGCTACCGCGGCTCCCGGGGCTACGTCGAATGCGTAATGGGCGAGTGCCTCAGCACTCGTCGCAATTACCTTGTCTAGAATGATTGGACTGGGCCCAGCGCCAGGTTGAGCGTCAACGTCGAAGATGATGATCCAGGTTTTCTTGACTGCTGGTATTCCTCCCGGAACCGCCAACTCAAACATGCCACCTTCGATTGACAACAGCTCCGGACGCCCTAGATGTCTCTGCCAGCTTTCCCAAACAGACTTCGGTAGCGCCAGCACGCAGCCAGTACAGGCGTCCGAGGCGCCGATCTTAAACGTCAGCATCATCTGATAAAACGTTCGTTTGAAAACGTTGGCGATATTTGGTCCCTCGTTTCTGCACCTCAACAAATAAAGAGTGCCGGTTCCAGTAAGGTTTGAATTCGGGAAGGCCCCTAGCCCCACCACTGGCCAGGTCGATATACCCGAACCCTGCACCATTGTTGTGATACAGTCATCCTCACCCCCTCAGTTACAGGCGATTCTCGCGCACGAGCTGTGTCATGTGCGCCGCCGGGACAACCTGGCCGCGGCGATTCACATGCTGGTCGAGTCGATCTTCTGGTTCCATCCGCTGGTGTGGTGGATCGGA
>Ga0187893_10015529_pt1 | contig 10183 bp, 9 predicted proteins | sample MA1701074metaG_FD_139574 | JGI IMG/M metagenome (GOLD analysis project Ga0187893, IMG submission 139574) | White microbial mat communities from a basaltic lava cave in the Kipuka Kanohina Cave System on the Island of Hawaii, USA - MA170107-4 metaG ... | reverse complement strand
CGCTGGATCGGCTTCCGCCAGCCGGTGCTGCGGGTGGCGCTCGAGAAGCAGGGGAAGCGCTTCGATCTCACGTGGCAGGCGCACGAGACCGCCGGGCTCGGGCAGGTGTGGGAGGAGGACGAGTTCTGGATCGAGCTGTCGTGGCGCATCGATCCGGACGGCGCGCTCGGCATCCGCAAGTACTTCGAGTCGCCCTACCGGCCCGGCGAGAAGCTGCGCATCGAGGAGTTCTACCGTTGGATCTTCGAGCACAGCGTACCCGGCCTGCCCGCGGCCGCCGAGCGCGAGGGCCTGACCCCGCTCGCGTACATGCGCAAGTACGGCGCCTTCCTGATCCAGGAGAACGTCTACCGGACCCACGAGACGCCGGTCGCCCCCGCGGAGCGGGAGGCGGCCCAGGTGGACCCCGCGTCCCACCTGGTCGTCCAGAGCGGCGCGGCGGTCGGGGTGGAGGTGGACGGGCAGTGGATGGGCGGCTTCCCGACGCCGTCGCGCAAGCTCGAGTTTTACTCGAAGACGCTCAAGGACTGGAAGTGGCCCGAGCACGCGGTGCCCACCTATGCGCGCAGCCACGTGCACTGGCGGGAGATGGACCGGGCGGCCGGCGAGATGGCGCTGCTGCCCACGTTCCGGCTGCCGACCTTGATCCATTCGCGCTCCGGCAATGCCAAGTGGCTCTACGAGATCTCCCACAACAATCCCCTGTGGCTGCATCCCGAGGACGCGGCGCGCTGGGAGGTCAAGACCGGCGATCTCTTGAAGGTCACGACCGAGATCGGACACTTCATCGACCGGGTCTGGGTGACCGAGGCGATCCGGCCGGGGGTACTGGCCTGCTCGCATCACCTGGGTCGCTGGCGCCTCGCCGAGCAGACCGGGGGCGAGCGCTGGTCCACCGCGCTGGTGACGCTCGAGAACCCGCGCCCGGGGGAGTGGCGCCTGCGGCACGTGCACGGCGTCCGTCCCTTCGAGAGCGCCGATCCCGATTCGCAGCGCGTCTGGTGGGAGGACGCGGGCGTGCATCAGAACCTGACCTTCCCGGTGCATCCGGACCCGGTGAGCGGCCAGCACTGCTGGCACCAGAAGGTGACGGTGAGCCGGCCCGGGCCGAACGACCGCTACGGTGACGTGGTGGTGGACACCAACAAGTCCTTCGAGGTCTATCGCAAGTGGCTGGCCATGGCCCGGCCCGCGCCCGGCCCCGGCGGGCTGCGCCGGCCGCTCTGGCTGCCCCGCGCGTTCAAGCCCGCCGCGTCCGCCTACCAGATCGAGTGAGGCCGTTGACAAGGGCGCGATCGAAGGCATGCTGGGAGCCATGAACCTCACCCTCACCCGTCGCGCGTGGCTGGCTCTGGCCGCGCTCGGCGCCGCCGTCGCGGGGTGGCGCCCGCGGCCCGCTCGCGCGCAGGGCTACCTCGCCAACCTGGCGCCGGAAGAGCCGATCGCGGTGACGTTGAAGCGGCTCTTCGAGGGCCGGCCGCTCAAGGACGGCGCGTCGCTCATCACGATCGACATGCCGCTCATCGCGGAGGACGGTGCCGCGGTACCGATCGCGGTGGAGGTGAAGTCGCCGATGACGCCGGAGAACCACGTCAAGGCGATCTACATCCTCGCCGAGAAGAATCCGCGGCCGCTCAACGTGAAGATCTCGCTGACCCCGGCCGCCGGCCAGGCCTACGTGGCGACCAACCTTCGCCTGGCCGACACCGGGTCGGTGCGCGTGGTGGCCGAGGCCGCCGACGGGTCTCTGTGGATCACCGGGCGCGACGTCCGCGTCACGGTGGCCGGCTGCGCGGCCTGAGCGATGGCCGACATCGGGCGCGTGAAGCTGGCGGTGCCGGGCAGCGTCCGCCGGGGCAGCGTGGCGCGGGTCCGGGCCCTCGTCATCCATCCCCAGGAGCGGGTGGATCGTCAGGGCGGGCGGTCGGTGGATCGCAACTACCGCTTCGTCAACCGCGTCGTGGTAACGTACCTCGGCCGCGAGATCGCCCTCATCGAGCCGTCCACCGCGGTCAGCGAGAATCCGACGTTCACGATTCCGTTCCGGGCCACCGAGAGCGGGCCGCTCAAGGTGACGTTCGTCGACTCGCACGGTGTGAAGTTCGAGGGCACCGCGGAGGTCAAGGTCACGTGAGGCAGATTTTGCTTGGGACGCTGCTGGCGGGAAGCCTCGCGTGGGCCGCGCCCGCGTCGGCCGACGACATCGACCGGTACCTGCGCGATCTCCAGCTCAACGCGCTGCCCGGCGAGCGGGCTCCCGCGTTCTCCCTGCCGAAGGTGGACGGCGGGAAGGCGTCGCTGGCCGAGCAGCAGGGCAAGGTGGTGCTCGTCTACTTCTGGGCCACGTGGTGCGGCTACTGCCGCAAGGAGCTGCCGGTCGCCATCGAGAAGATCGTCCGGGAGCGCCGGGGCCAGCCGTTCACGGTGCTCGCGGTGAGCATCGAGGAGCCCCGGGACGTGGTGGCCGGCTACGTGAAGGGCGCCGGGGTGACCTCGTCCGTGCTCCTCGACCGAGACGGCGCGGTCGCGCGCGAGTACCGGGTGCGGGCCACTCCGACCACCATCGTGATTGGCCGCGACGGGCGCCTGGTGGCCCGGGCCGCGGGCACCCGCGAGTGGGACGGCAAGGCCGGCCGCGCCTTGCTCGACGCCCTGGTGGCCGCGCCGGCGAGGTAACGTCGGGGCCTCCGACCGATGGCGGCCGACCTCGTCCTGGACAGCCTCGATACCGACATCCTCGTGCTCGGCGCGGGCGGCGCGGGGCTCTGCGCCGCGCTTCACGCCGCGGATCGTTCCCCGCGCCTCACCGTGACGGTGGCGGTGAAGGGGCTGCTCGGCCGCGCCGGCTGCACCCGCATGGTGCAGGGCGGCTACAACGCGGTGCTCGACGCCCCCGACTCGATCGAGGCGCACCTGCTCGACACGCTGGAGGGCGGGGCCTGGATCAACGACCAGGAGCTGGCGTGGACCCTGGTCCACGAGGCGCCCGGCCGCGTGCTCGAGCTGGAGGCGCGCTACGGCTGCTTCTTCGACCGCCACCCGGACGGGCGCATCCATCAGAAGCCGTTCGCGGGGCAGACCCACGACCGCACCATCCACAAGGGCGACCTCACCGGCATCGAGATCATGAATCGCCTGACCGAGCAGGTGTGGCGGCGCCCGTCCATCCGCCCGCTCGAGGAGCACCGGGCGGTGGAGCTGCTCCGCGCCGAGGGCGGCCACGTGGGCGGGGTGCTGCTGCTCGACGTCCGCCGGGGCACGTTCGTGGCGGTGCGCAGCCGCGCCATCCTGCTCGCGATGGGCGGCGGGCCCACCATGTACAAGGTCATCGCCTGCTCGGCCGACAAGTCCTCCGACGGCATCGCGCTCGGCCTGCGCGCCGGGGTGCGCCTGCGTGACATGGAGATGGTGCAGTTCCACCCCACCGGGCTCATCGTGCCCAACTCGCTCATGACCGGCGCGCTGCTCGAGGAGGGGCTGCGCGGGGCGGGCGGGCGGCTCCTCAACGGCCGGGGCGAGCGGTTCATGCAGCGCTACGACGGCGCGCGCCTCGAGCGGTCCACCCGCGACCTGGTGGCGCGCGCCTGCTACACCGAGGTGCAGGAAGGCCGCGGCACCGCCAACGGCGGCGTGTGGATCGACGTCTCGCACCTGGGGGCCGACGTGGTGGAGAAGAGCTTCCGCGGCATGGTGCGCCGCTGCCGCGACTTCGGCCGAGATCTCGCGCGCGAGCCGGTCGAGGTGGGGCCGACCGCCCACTTCATGATGGGCGGCATCGTGATCGACCGCGCCTGCCGCACCGACGTCGAGGGCCTCTTCGCGGCCGGCGAGGACACCGGCGGCGTGCACGGCGCGAACCGGCTCGGGGGCAACGGGGTCGCGGAGTCGACCGTGTTCGGCGGCATCGCGGGCGACGTGATGGCGGACTGGGTGGTCGGGCGCCCGCTGCCCCAGATCTCCCGCGCGCACGTGGACGCGGCGGTCGCGGCCGCCACCGCGCCGCTCGCGCGCAGCGAGGGCGCGGAGGGGCTCTATGCCCTGCAAGCCCGGCTCCGCCAGGTCATGTGGGAGCACGTGGGGCTGATCCGCGCCGGCGAGGGGCTCAAGCTGGCCCTGACCGAGATCGAGGACGTCGCGGGCCGCCTCGAGAGCGTGGCGGTGCGCGGCGGCGGGGCCTACAACCTCGCGTGGCAGGACTGGATCAACCTCCAGAACCAGGCCACCGCGGCGTGGCTCATCGCCCGCAGCGCGCTCGAGCGCACCGAGAGCCGCGGCTCGCACTACCGCCGGGACTTCCCGGCCGCCGCGGGCGAGCCGGTGGCGGTGCTCGCCGGCTTCGCCGACGGCGCGGGCCCCAAGGTCTGGACCGAGCCGGTGCGCTTCACGCGCCTCAAGCCGGGTGCGGCGCGGCGCCCCACGACGGTGGACGTCGGCGACTGATGCCGAAGCGGCCCCGGCGGATCCTGCGGCGCCGGTGGGCCGCCACCGAGGGATGGCGCGGCACGCGGGCCGGGATGTGGGCCTGGCTGGTGCAGCGCGGCGCCGCGGTGGTGCTGCTCCTGGTGATCGTACTGCACGTGCGCACCCCGTACTGGCGCGCGGGGCAGGCCCTGCTGCTCGCGCTCGTGCTCGTGCACGGCCTGCTCGGTGTGCGGGCGATCCTGCTCGACTTCGGCCTGCCGGTGCGCTGGCACCGCCTGGCGCTCGTGGGGGCGGGGGCGCTGGCGGTGGTCATCTTCGGCGCGCTCTGGGGGTGGCGATGGTCCTGAAGGTCTTCCGCTGGTCGCCGGGCTTCCGCGAGCGGATCCAGCGCTTCTGGGTGCCCGCCAAGGAGGGCATGACGGTGCTCGACGCGCTGGTGGATGCCCAGCACCGCCTCGACCCGACGCTGGCCTTCCGCTACGCCTGCCGCGTGGGCATGTGCGGCTCGTGCGGCATGGTCATCAACGGGCGCGAGCGCTGGGCCTGCCGCACCCTGCTCAAGAGCCTCAAGACCCGCATCGTGACCGTGCGGCCCCTGTATCACTTCCCGCTCATCCGGGACCTGGTGGTGGACCTGGCGCCGCTCGCGGAGCAGGCCGCGCGCGTGGGCGCCACGTTCGTGCCGAAGGCGGAGCCGGCCGCCTTCGCGCGCGTCGGCGCGGAGGCGCCGGAGCGGCAGCGCATCGACCCCGCGATCGAGTGCATCGGCTGCGGCATGTGCGTGTCGGCGTGCACCATGGTAGCGAACGACGAGCGCTTCCCGGGCCCGGCCGCGCTCAACCGCCTCTTCACGGTGGACACGGACAGCCGCGACGCGCGCCCGGCCGATCGGGCCGCGGTGCTGTTCTCGGAGGACACGCTCATGCGCTGCCACAGCCAGGCCAACTGCACCGACGTCTGCCCGATGGAGATCTCGCCGACCGGGTCCATCCTGGCGCTGCGACGCCGCGCGGTGCGCGGCCTGCTCGGCTGACCGCGGCTCCGTGAGTCCGGACCCCGCCGCGGGCTGCCTCTTCTGCCGGATCGGGCGCGGCGAGGAGCCGGGGGCCCGCGTGCTGGAGACTCCCGCGGTGGTCGCGTTCCTGGATCACCGGCCGCTCTTCCCCGGCCACTGCCTCGTGATCCCCCGCGCCCACGTGGAAACGATCGGTGATCTGCCCGCCGCGCTGACCGCGCCGCTCTGGGACGCGGTGCGCGTGCTCGCGCGGGCAGTGGAGGCGGCCCTCGGCGCCGACGGCTCCTTCGTGGCGGTCAACAACCGGGTGAGCCAGAGCGTGCCGCATCTGCACGTGCACGTGGTGCCGCGCCGGCGCGGCGACGGGCTGCGCGGCTTCTTCTGGCCGCGGGGGCGATACCCCGGGCCCGCGGAGATGGAAGACGTACGCCGGCGGATCGCGGCGGCCACGGATGGGGCCGGGCGGGTAGACTGACGGCATGGACGACTGCTGCGAGATCCGCCCGGTTCACGCTCGGCAGCGGCGGGTGCTCACGGTCGTCCTGGGGATCAATCTCGCGATGTTCCTGGCCGAGGTCGTGGCCGGGATCATCGCCCACTCGACCGCGCTGCTGGCCGACTCCGTGGACATGCTGGGCGACGCCATCGTCTACGGCTTCAGCCTGTACGTGATCGGCCGTGCGGCGGCATGGCAGAGCCGCGCGGCGCTGCTCAAGGGCTTCATCATGGCCGCCTTCGGGATCGGCATCATGGTCGAGGTCTGCGTCAAGCTCGCCCAGGGCCTGACGCCGCGCGCGGAGATCATGGGGGCCGTGGCTTTCGCCGCCCTGGTCGCGAACGCCGCCGTGCTCGTGCTTCTCCGGCGCCACCGGGCCGACGACATCAACATGCGGTCGGCGTGGCTCTGTTCCCGCAATGACGTGATCGCGAACGGCGGTGTCCTCGTGGCCGCGCTGGGTGTCGGCGTGAGCGGCTCGGCCTGGCCGGATATCCTCGTCGGGCTGGGGATCGCCGCGCTGTTCGGCATGTCCGCGGCGGGCGTGATCCGGGAGGCCCTCGCCGCGCCGAAGCCGTCGCGCTGAGCCCCCTCCCGGGGGCTCGTTCCCTTGACCTCCCCCGGGCGGCATGTTAGCGTAAGTGCGGATTTTATCTGGTCGCCTCCTGCCTGACCGCGGGTGGGAGGCGATACGTATGTCTGCCGGTCGAGGAGGCCCACCATGTCGGTTGACCAGGTCAAGCGGCTGTACGAGTCCATGCCGGCCAAGGTCGATCAGGCGCGCCGGCGCTTCGGCCGCCCCCTCACCCTGGCCGAGAAGATCCTGGTCGCGCACGCCGAGGACTTCGCCAAGCAGGAATGGAGCCGCGGCAAGGCCCAGCTCCGGCTGCGCGTGGACCGGGTGTCGCTCCAGGACGCCACCGGCCAGATGGCCCTGCTCCAGTTCATGCAGGCGGGCAAGAAGCAGGTGGCGGTGCCCAGCACGGTGCACTGCGACCACCTGATCCGCGCGGAGAGCGGCGCGGCCGAGGACGTGCAGCGCGCGATCAACGAGAATCGCGAGGTCTACGACTTCCTCCACTCGACCTCGAAGAAGTACGGGATCGGCTTCTGGAAGCCCGGGGCCGGCATCATCCACCAGGTGATGCTCGAGAACTACGCCTTCCCGGGCGGCCTCATGATCGGCGCGGACTCCCACACCCCCAACGCGGGCGGCCTCGGCATGGTCGCCATCGGGGTGGGGGGCGCCGACTGCGGCGAGGCCATGGCCGGGCTCGCGTGGGAGGTGCTCGATCCCAAGCTGATCGGCGTGCATCTCACCGGCAAGCTCACCGGCTGGAGCTCGCCCAAGGACGTGATCACCTATCTCTGCGGGCTGCTGACCGTCAAGGGCGGCACCAACAAGATCATCGAGTACTTCGGGCCGGGGGCCGAGTCCATCAGCGCCACCGGCAAGGGCACCATCTGCAATATGGGCGCGGAGCTGGGCGCCACCACCTCGCTCTTCCACTTCGACGACCGCATGGCCGCCTACCTGCGCGCCACCGAGCGCGCGGACATCGCGCGGCTCGCCGAGCAGCATCGCCAGCACCTGGTCGCCGATCCGGACGTCATCCGCGACCCGCGGAAGTTCTACGACGAGGTCGTGGAGATCAACCTCTCCGAGCTCGAGCCGCACATCGTGGGCCCCCACTCGCCGGACCGGGCGCGGCCGATCTCCAAGCTCGCGGCCGAGGTGAAGAAGGAAGGCTGGCCGGCGGGCATCCGCCAGGCCCTCATCGGCTCCTGCACCAACTCCTCCTACGAGGACATGCGGCGCGCCGCCCACATCGCGATGCAGGCGCTCAAGGCCGGGGTGAAGGCCAAGACCCCGTTCCTGGTGACGCCGGGCTCCGAGCGCATCTACCAGACCATCAAGCGCGACGGCATCATGGACACCTTCCAGAGGATCGGGGGCACCGTGCTCGCCAACGCGTGCGGGCCCTGCATCGGGCAGTGGAAGCGCAGCGACGTGGGCAAGGAGGAGACCAATACCATCGTCTCCTCGTTCAACCGCAACTTCCCGGGGCGTAACGACGGCAGCGCTTCCACGCTCTCGTTCCTGACCAGCCCCGAGATCGTCACCGCGCTGGCCTTCGGCGGCACCCTCGAGTTCGACCCGGTGCACGGGACCATTCCCGGACCGGACGGCAAGCCGTTCCGCTTCACCGCGCCGGAGGGGGAGGAGCTGCCCGCCCAGGGCTTCGCGGGCGGCGACGCGGGCTACGAGGCCCCCGCCGCGGACGGCGAGGGCGTGCAGGTCGCGATCGCCCCCAGCAGCGAGCGCCTGCAGCTCCTGCAGCCGTTCCCGCGCTGGGACGGCCGGGACTTCGGGGAGCTGCCCATCCTGATCAAGACCAAGGGCAAGACCACCACCGACCACATCTCGCCGGCGGGGGCGTGGCTGCGCTACCGCGGCCACCTCGACCGCATCAGCGACAACATGTTCCTCGGCGCGGTCAACGCGTTCACCGGGCAGGCGGGCAAGGGCGCCAACCCGATCACCGGGGAGGTCAAGACCTTCACCCAGAACGCGCGGGATCTGAAGGCCAAGGCCATCAGCTGGGTCGTGATCGGCGACGAGAACTATGGCGAGGGGTCGAGCCGCGAGCACGCCGCGATGTCGCCCCGCTACCTCGGGTGCAAGGTGGTCATCGTCAAGAGCTTCGCGCGCATTCACGAGACCAACCTCAAGAAGCAGGGGATCCTGCCCCTGACCTTCGCCAAGACGTCGGACTACGATCTCATCGAGCAGGCGGACCGCGTGAGCGTGCGCGGGCTGGCCGCGCTCGCGCCCGGCAAGCCGGTCGAGGTGGTGATCCACAAGCCGGACGGCAAGACGACCAGCATCCAGTGTCTGCAGACGATGACGGACGAGCAGATCGGGTGGTTCAAGGCGGGCTCAGCCTTGAACGCCCTCACATAACTCCGAGCAAGGGAGACGCTCCAATGGCGGCAGCGCGAGTCAAGATTCCCGCGGGCGAGAAGATCACGATCAGCCACGGCAAGCTGCAGGTGCCGGACCACCCGATCGTTGCCTTCATCGAGGGCGACGGCACCGGTCCCGACATCTGGGCCGCGTCGGTCCGGGTGCTGGACGCGGCGGTGGCCCAGTCCTACAAGGGACGCCGGAAGATCGCGTGGGCCGAGGTATACGCGGGGGAGAAGGCGGCGACCGTATACGGAAAAGATTGCCCGCCCAACCTGCTGCCCCCCGAGACCCTCGACGTCATCCGCGAGTACCTGGTGGCCATCAAGGGCCCGCTCACCACGCCGGTGGGCGAGGGGTTCCGCTCGCTGAACGTGACGCTCCGCCAGGAGCTGGATCTCTACGTGTGCCTGCGCCCGGTGCGCTGGTACAAGGGGGTGCCGTCGCCGGTGAAGCATCCCGAGAAGATCGACATGGTGATCTTCCGCGAGAACACGGAAGACATCTACGCGGGCATCGAGTGGCTGAACGGCACTCCCGAGGCCAAGAAGGTCATCGACTTCCTGCAGAAGGAGATGGGGGTCAAGAAGATCCGCTTCCCCGGCTCCTCCTCGATCGGGGTCAAGCCGATCTCCAAGGAAGGCTCGGATCGGCTCACCCGCGCGGCCATGCGCTACGCGATCGAGAACGGCCGGCGCAACGTGACGCTGGTGCACAAGGGCAATATCCAGAAGTTCACCGAGGGCATGTTCATGAAGTGGGGCTACGAGCTGGCCAAGAAGGAGTTCTCGGATCGCCTGATCTCCTGGGACGAATGCGGAGGCAAGCCGCCCGCGGGCAAGATGCTGGTGAAGGACGCGATCACCGACGCGTTCCTCCAGCAGATCCTGACTCGGCCCGACGAGTTCGACGTGATCCCGTGCTGCAACCTGACCGGCGACCTGATCTCGGACGCGCTGGCCGCGCAGGTGGGCGGCATCGGCATCGCCCCGGGAGCCAACATCAACTACGACACCGGCCACGCGCTGTTCGAGGCCACCCACGGCACCGCGCCCAAGTACGCGGGGCAGGACAAGGTCAACCCGGGCTCGGTCATCCTGTCCGGCGAGATGATGCTGCGCTACATGGGCTGGACCGAGGCGGCGGACCGCATCATCGCGGGCATCGAGAAGACGCTCGCCCAGAAGACGGTCACCTACGACTTCGCCCGCCTGATGGACGGGGCCAAGGAAGTGAAGTGCTCGGAGTTCGGCACCGCCATCATCAAGAGCATGGAGACCCT
>Ga0187893_10015528_pt1 | contig 10183 bp, 9 predicted proteins | sample MA1701074metaG_FD_139574 | JGI IMG/M metagenome (GOLD analysis project Ga0187893, IMG submission 139574) | White microbial mat communities from a basaltic lava cave in the Kipuka Kanohina Cave System on the Island of Hawaii, USA - MA170107-4 metaG ... | reverse complement strand
GATCTGCACCGCCCGCTCATGCGCGCCATCCGCAAGTACAACAAGGCGCCGCGAACGGTGAAGTGGAAGTACGCCGATCCATCGCGTCACATCGGTATCGATTCAGTTGTTACAGGCCACTAGTACAAGCCCTACGGCAATTCCGCTGTTCCCGCGAAGCCAAGTGCCAGCAGGTAGCGGCCCGACTCGGCGGGGTCACTTCGAGCGCGCAGCGGGTAGCCGGAAAGTTCCGCAGCCCACGTCAGTGTCGCCTCGGAAGCCGAAACATCCCATCTCTCGACGGTGGATGCATCCCGCGCAATCAACGCCGCGCCATCTTCTGGCAGCAGCAGCCAGCGGAATGCATCGGTGCCGTCGATACCCGGACCCATTGCAAGAACTGTACCAAGGCGCACCGCTCCGATCGTCGAACTGGGCAGCCATGGAGCTGCCGCATCAAGCACGTCGAGTACCGGCACGACCGTATCGCCGCCTTCAGTGAAATAGAGTGTCGTTCCCGCCGCACGGAAGTCATAGGCACGTTGCGGCAGCGTAAGCCGATCGATCACTTGCGCCTCGCCGCTGACAATTCGCGCTGCCACGACGCTGGCAGTCAGCGACCAGCCATCGTCCCATTGCTCTTCGATGACGAATACATCCGCGCCCTGCACTGCGACCAGGTAACCGGGAACATTGATCGGAGCGATGACCTCGCCCGTGTCCAGGTCGATGCGCACATATTCCTCGCGCACGAGCGGTCGACCGGCATCATCGACACCCGCTTGATGCGCGTACGTGAAAGCGAGCGCCGGACCGTCGGCGGTGAATCCCGTGACCGCACCGCCCAGGACGTCGACGCCCGTACCGAGCGTGGCGGCGGGGATGTCGATCACGATCAGGCCGTCGAAACCATCTCCATCGCCGAAGACGCGAGGCGTTCCCGCTGGGCGGCCACGCGTGATGAGCTTCCCGGAGGTCGTGAGGACCGCCTGTGGGCCGCCATAGACGGGGCCAAAACTTGCGATCCCCAGGGACGCGAGTTCACGAACGCCCGTTTCTCCAAGCGCACCGCCCGCCACGACCTGGCCCCAGCCGAGGTCCAGACGGTCCGAGACCACCGGTGTCGGGCCAGCAAATGAAACGACATACGCGGCCCGACCGGCGTCATTCCAGCCGATGACCGCCGCGGAGTTCCCGAACGCGTAAAGCGCTTCGGCCCAGAGGGTCACCTCGGCCTCTTCGATTCGCGCAAGGTTGCCCGCCTGGACCACTTTGATCAGTCGGCCATCGGCAAGCCGGCCGATATCCACCACATTCTCCGCCACGGTCACACGTCCCAGCACACCGAGGGTCGCAGCATCGCTGACCACGACTTCCTCCGCGCCGGCCGCCACGATGTTTGCACCGTGAGGAAATCCCCGCAGTGCGCCGCCGGCAACCGGCACGCTGCCGCGCACTGCCAGCGTGTCTCCGTCGCGCGCAATCAGCGCAAGACCGTCCCAGGACGGGACCAGGATCAGGCCCGGGAACACGCCGAAAGCCTTGCGCTCCCACAACGCACCCGTGCTCGCACCGCCCAGATCTTCCCGGTCGAGGAGCAACGGCGCCGCCGGATTCGCCACGTCAAACAGCGACACGACAGCCGTCCACGCGCTGTTGTCGACACCCAGGCTCACGAGCCGGTCCCCGTCCACGACGATCTGCGTGGAAAAGCCCGGTACCTCGAGTTCGCCGGCGATCGTGGGATGGACCGGATCAGCCAGGTCGATTACCCAGAGCGGATCGACCTGCAGGAAGGTCACGACGTACGCGCGATCTTCGGTAAAGCGCGTGGCAAAGAGCTGCTCGCCGCGCGCGAGTTCGAGCGTCGCAAGCAGGACAGGGGCATCGGGGTCAGTGACGTCGATCGTCATCAGACGCGACAGACCACCGTCCATCCAATCGTGGGTTATCACGCGCAAGACCCCGCCGTCGAAATTCAGCTTCTGGTCATCCGCGATGAAACCTGGCAGATCGATCGCACCCCGGCGAGCCAGGGCCCCACCCGCATCGCCAATATCGACGAGCGTTATGCGCGTACCCGCGGTCGGGTCCGAACCCGGCACCTGGCCGGTGATGAAGGCATAGGTATCCGTGGCGTGCGCAAACTCCGCACCGCCTTCGAGCGCGAGGCTGCCTGCCGCTATGAACGACGTCGGCGCGATCAGGAATGACTGCACGCCAGTATCGGTGACCGTGTAGAGCACATCACCGACTTTACGGCTCGTGCGCAAGTTGCCGGCAATCGACTCCGTGCGGGTGACGGCCGGAGCGGCAGGATTCGCGACGTTGAGTTCGATCAACTGCGCATCCGCCTGTTGGCCCGCGATCAGCACAAATGCTCGCGTGTCGCGCAGATACATCTCCAGCGGAAAGCCAGGCAGCGGCAGCCGCCCGACCAGTTCGAACTTCGCGAGATCGATGACCGCGAGACCCCGATAGGAATTGAGCAAATAAAGGAAATCGCCGGATACGCGGTAAAGGTCGGCCTCTTCGATCTCACGCGCGATCTGTTGCCGCCCGTTCTCCGCCGCGGCACCGAAATCGGTCGCATCGGCCGGCGGCGCGGGTGCGCCGGCCGTGGGATCCACGGTGCTCGCAATGCCGCGTGTGTCGGCCGTCAGAAAGTCCTTCGCGGTCGGCATCGGCGAGGAAGTGTCGCCACTGCTACTGCAGCCGGTGACTGCAAAAGCCAGAAACCCGAACGCCAGGGCCACAATCACGGCACTCACAACGTTTCGCTGATTCATGACAATCTCCACCGCATACACCGCATGCGATGAGTGTAGCGCGTTGACCGCCAGAGTCTGTGCTGATCCCGCTGTGATTTTGTAACTTTGTGTAACGTCGCGCGGCGTCACACATCATTACAGGTTTAGTACAAGTCTTCGCAGTCGCCATTGGTGTGCGGCCGCCACACTAGACGAGTAATATCTTCTGGAATGTTCATGAAAGCTCTGGCGCGAATACTACTGTTTTGTTGGGCTGCAAGCGCCGCTTGCCAGCTGCGAGCCGAACCCGCCGACATGCCGGCTAATTTGTCCGTTAGCGACGAGGCAGTCTCGCCCTGGCGGATTGGCGCGGCATTAGGTTACGGTGAACGCAGCAATCCGCTTATCCAGTCCGAGCCTATTCACGTCGTGGTCGATGTCGATATCGCGTGGTTCGGCAAGCGCTGGTTCTTCGACAACGGCGATCTGGGTTTCACACTGAGGGACAATTCTAAAGGCACGCTCAACCTCATCGCCCGCGTGAACAGCGACCGCGTTTTCTTTGGCAGGACCAATACGCAATTTGTCTCTGTCGGTTCGGACGGCAGCCAACTCCCAGAGCCCGTTCCACTTCGGGTGCCCGATCGCGACTACGCCGTCGAGCTCGGATTCGAGTGGCTCGCAGACGGTCGCTGGGGGCGGTTCGCGGTCGCGGGACTTCACGACGTCAGTAGGACGCACGACGGTTTCAGCGTCGATGCAGAATTCGCCTATCCTTGGTACCGCGCGCGTTGGACCGTTGAACCGACAATAATGCTGCGCTACAAAAGCGCCGCACTCAATGATTATTACTGGGGCGTTCGTGCCACAGAAGCCAGCAGCGCACTGCCTGTTTACGTGGTCAGTTCAGGCCTCAACTGGCAGCTGGGCGCGCGCGCCAGTTACTACCTCTCCAGTCATTTGCGTTTCACAGCCAGTATCAATTACGAGCGGTTGAACGATGCTGCGGCGGGGAGTCCCCTAGTACGCGACCCCGAGGTCACGGCCTTTTTCGCTGGCCTCGCGTATCAGTTCTAATATATGCATACTTGGAGTTATCCGATCGCGACCGCGTTGTTTCTCGCGGCCGGCCATATCAGTCCGGCGGCGGGAGCCGTCGGTCCGTGGCTGCGCGTCAAGCCTGTGCTTTGCATTGCCGCCCGGAATTCTGAGACCTGTGCGACGGTTTTTCAGATCGACTGGCGCTGCCCGCAGCCTGGCAATTATTGCCTTGCCAGCGACAATAGCCCGCGCCCGTTGCGTTGCTGGATGCAGACTGCTGCTGGCGAACATCGCGACCATGTCATCGTGACTCAGGACTTCTACTACTGGATCACTGAATCCGACAGCACACAAAGACTCAGCGCCGTCAAAGTTGAACTTCTGCGGCTGCGAAGCGAAGATCGCAGGCGCGAGCGACGCAGCCGCCACGTCTGGGACGTACTGTGAGTGAACCCTTGATTGACATTCTGCTAGTTGAAGATGACCACCGGCTAGCGGAACTAACAGCTACTTACCTTGCCCAGAACGGTCTGCGGGTCGCCATCGAGGCACGCGGCGACACTGCACTCGAGCGGTTCGCGAAGGTGCGTCCCAGCATGGTGCTGCTTGATCTGATGTTACCAGGCATGGACGGTCTCATTGTCTGCCGCGAGTTGCGCAAACTCGGCAACATACCAATCCTGATCTTCACCGCGCGCGACACGGATCTAAACCAGGTCATCGGTCTGGAAGCCGGCGCCGACGATTACGTAACCAAGCCCGTCGACCCGATTGTTCTGTTGGCTCGCGTTCGTGCGCTGCTGCGCCGGGCCGCGTCAGGCGCCGTCGTGGACGGTAGATCCAGGGACATCGAACTGGGCGGGCTGCGCATCAGCGAAAGTTCGCGCGAAGTCTGGCTGCATGACAAGCCGATTGATTTGACCACGCAAGAATTCGAACTGCTGACTCTACTGGCGAAACGGGCCGGACAACTCGTCGATCGCGCCGAGGTATTCCGTGTAATGCGCGGCATCGACTACAACGGCCTTGATCGCTCGATCGATGTGCGCATCTCGAAATTGCGCCGCAAGCTCGGCGACGACGCCGACGCGCCGGCCCGCATCAAGACCGTCTGGGGCAAGGGTTATTTGTTGGTGCCGGGCGCCTGGGATAACCCAACGTGATCGGTTGGCCCTTTGGCCGCGACCGCCGGTTCATGCTTCGGTCTTATCTGGTTCTGGCGGGCGGCCTGATGTTTGCCGCAGTGACACTGGACCTCGCGTTTGGTCAGCTGCAGAGCCGCCACCCTCGTGCCGAAGACGCTTGGGTCGGAGCAACATTCCGGGCGGTTGAATCGGCCCTGCTGAATTCCACGCCCGCAGAGCGCCCCACGGTCGCGCAACAGCTTACACAACAGATCGGCATCGGCGTGCAGATACTGGAATCGAACGACATCAACGTAGCGCCCAACGTCCCAATGGCCACTGCTGACAGTCCGCAGGCACTGATCGACAGCGCTGACAACAGTTTCTATCTCAAGCGTTCCGACTCATTACACGCTGCGATACGCCTTGGCCCCGTCGCCGAGCAGGCTCGCAGCGACCCATCGCTTTTCTTGCCCTTAGTTTTCTATTTGTCCATCCTGCTGGTCGTCGGTCTCTGGCTGCGCCCGCTGCTGTCGGACATGCGAGTGTTGACGACTGCGTCGCAGAAGTTCGCCGCAGATTATCGGGAGCCGCTGACAACAGCGCACCAGACCACCCAGCTGACGAGCCTGGCGCGCAATCTCGACGAGATGTCGGCGCGACTAAGTAGCCTCATTCAGGGCCAGAAGGAGCTGACAACCGCGTTGTCCCACGAAATGCGCACACCTCTTGCCCGGATTCAATTTGCATTGGCCGTAATCGCCAATCAGGCGAGCGACAGCGTGCAAAAACAGCTGGCAGGCATCAGCAACGATGTGCAACAAATCGACGGGTTGATTGCAAGCATGCTCGACTATGCGCGGCTCGATCACCCTGACCTGCGCTTGGAGTGGCAGGAGACGGCGCTCGAGCCATGGTTCCGACACGCAATGGCCGCTGTTGATGCAGCCACACGCGAAATACAACTGTCAGGTCTGGACCAACTGACCAACGCTTGGATGGAACCGCGCCTGATGGAACTGGCGTTCAGCAACCTCGTGGTAAATGCCTGTCGCCACGCGCGGCGCCGTATTTCGGTCACCGTAACCGCCCAAGGCGATCACTATCGCATTATCGTAGAAGACGATGGCGAAGGTATTCCTGTCGATCAACGGAAACATGTGTTCAAGGCCTATACGCGGCTGGATACCAGCCGCAATCGTGATTCCGGTGGCTACGGACTTGGGCTGGCGATTGTTGCGCGCGTTGCAGCTCTACACGGCGGTAACGCAACGGCCGCCGCCAGCGAGACGCTCGGTGGCGCCAAGTTCACGCTGGAATGGCCGCTGCACCGCGTCTAGGCTGGCAATTAGTGACCGTACAGCGCAACTGCCTTATTCCTGCAGGCCCACACTCCGGAACAATGGTGGCGCATCTGTTGCCGCAACGGAGTCCCGCGATCCGGTCCCAACCAAAATCGCGACTTCTTCATGTCCCCTTCTCCTAGGGCCTGTTCACACTAATGCAACGCTTCGACGACGAGCGCGAAGCATAGGAACGCCATGAACATGACGTCGAGCTTGTCGAAGCGGCTGAAGATGCGACGGAAGCCCTTGAGCCTGCGAAACAGCCGCTCGATCTCGTTGCGGCGACGATACCAGGCTTTCTGCACACGCCACGGTTCGACCCGCCGCGGATGCGGCGGTACGACGGGGATCAAGCCGAGATCGAGCGCCAACTGCCGGGTTTCATTGCCTTCATACGCGGTGTCCATGATCAGCCGGCAGCGTTTGGGCAGCGCGGCCAGCGTGCGCAACAGTGCGCGCCCGGCGGGCGCATCGCCGGCTTGTCCCGGTGTCAGGGAGAACGCGATGGCGCAGCGAGCATCCGCGGCAACCATATGCACTTTGGTGGTCCAGCCGCCGTGGGACTTGCCGATGGATTGCGCGCCGTTTTTTTTACTGCACCGGTGCCGTCCGGGTGCACCTTGACGACCGTGCTGTCGAGGCTGACCGCTTCGATCTTGATGCGCACCAGCTGCTGATGCTGCATTTCCGCGAACAGCCGATCGAGCACCCCGGCCTTGGCCCAGCGATTCATGCGCGTGTAGATCGTATGCCAGTTGCCGAAGCGTTTCGGCAGCGCCCGCCACTTGCAGCCATTCTCCGCGACGTACAGAATCGCATTGACGACCTGCAGGTTGCTGAGCGAGACGTTGCCGCGCTGGACCGGCAAAAACGGCTCGATCCGATTGAACTGCTCGGCAGTGATCTCCATGCCGCATAGCATATCACATAGTGTTAACAGGCCCTAGCGCATCCAGATCGACGGCCTGCCGATTCCTGTCGCAGACACCGCGGGCCTGCGCGACACGGACCACGTCATCGAGATCGAAGGCGCGCGGCGCGCACGGATGGAGATCAGCCGCGCGGACCTCGTCCTGTATGTCGTGGATGCCGCCCGTGGCTTCGCCGACGGCGAAATGGCTGCGCTGCCGGCGGGTGCGGCGATGCTCGTGGTGTGGAACAAGGTGGATCTGCCGGAGGCGCGGCCGGCGCCAGCGCTCGAGGACCGGCCCGTGCTGCCGGATTCCGCGCTCCTCGGCGCGGGGCAGCCGGAGCTGCGCGAGCAGCTCAAGTCCGCGGCGGGTTATCAGTCCGAGAGCGGCGCCTGGTCCGCGCGCCGCCGGCACCTCGACGCGCTGGAGCGGGCGAGGAGCCACTTCGAGCTGGCCGAGGCGAGACTCGCGGAGCACGCTTCCTTCGAGATCGTGGCGGAAGACCTGCGCCAGGCGCACCAGGCGCTCGGCGAGATCACGGCCGAAGTGTCGAGCGACGCGCTGCTGGGGGCGGTGTTCGCCACCTTTTGCATCGGCAAGTAGTCAGCGGGCGCGGGCTGCGCGGCGGGTCGCTCCGCTGCGGCGCGACCATTGTGTCTGCAGCCGCTCGCCCATGGCGCCTCCATCGAGCGGCGCTGCGTAGAACCAACCCTGGCCGAAATCGCAGCCGAGTTCCTGCAGCACGAGCGCGATCTCGGCGCTCTCGATGCCCTCGGCGACGGTCTTGAGGCCGAGGTCCTTCGACATGTGCACGATCGCGCGCACGATGCCGCAGTTGCTGCCGTCGGCGCCGATGCGGCTGACGAACGAGCGGTCGATCTTGAGGCAGTCGAACTGAAACAGCTGCAGGTAGCTCAGCGACGAGTAGCCAGTCCCGAAATCGTCCAGCATGAGCCCGACGCCCGACGCGCGCAGCTCGGCGAGCAGCGCGCGCGCCAGGTTGACGTTGCCGATCAGGCCCCCCTCGGTCACCTCGAGGCGGAGCGCCACGGCGGGGATTCCGGTCTGCTCCAGCGTCGTCGCGACATAGGCCGGCAGGTCCGCCTCGTGCAGATCGCGTTGCCCGAGATTGATGCCGATATAGAAATCGGCTTCCCGGGGCAGCGCATCGCGCCAGGTTCGTGCCTGGCGGCAGGTTGCGCCGATGACCCAGCGAGTGATCGGCACGATCAGCCCGCTTCGTTCCGCGAGATCGATGAACCGGTCGGGCGTGAGGAGTCCGTCCTCCCGATGCTGCCAGCGCACCAGCGCCTCCATGCCGACGATCTCCCCGTTGTCGAGGCGCACGATCGGCTGATACAGGAGGTGGAGCTCCTCCCGCTCGACCGCGAGGTGCAGGTCCGACTCCAGCCCGATCGCGCTGACGATCCGCGTCGCGCTCGCCGGATCGTAGAGTTCGCAACCGGAGCCGCCATGGCCCTTGGCATTCGACAGCGCTAGATCCGCCTCGCGCAGCAGGTCCTCGGCGCGCTGCGGCGCCGCGGAGCTGCAGGCGATGCCGGCGCTCGCCGCGCACACGACCCGTTGCTGGCCGAGCTCGAAGGGGTGGACGAGCGCATCCTGCAAGAGCCTTGCGGCGTCCAGCGCCGAGTACGGCGAGGGGACGCCGGGCAGCACGATGCCGAACTGATCGTCGCCGAGGCGCGCGACCGTGAGCCTGCGCCCGGGGATGCAGTGCTCGAGTCGGCTCGCGGCGAGCGCCAGGAACTCATCGGCCGCTCCGTGTCCCAGCAGGGTGTTGATCGCCGTGAATCGGTCGAAGTCGAGCACCACCACGGCGACTCGGAAGCCCGATTCGCGTCGCGCGCGCTTGAGGCCTTGCGTCAGCGCATTCATGAAATGGCGCCGATTCGGCAACCCGGTGAACGGGTCGTGAAAATCGGCGTGGCTTGCGCGCTGTTCGATGCTCTCGCGCTGCTGGATCTCCTCCGCGAGCCGGCGATTCGCCGCCTGCAGGCGGTGCGCGGCCCTTCTGAGTTGCACGCGCAGCTTCTGCGGCCGGCGCGCCTGCTCGTAGGCGAGCAACGCCGCGAACAGCGCCGCGATGGAGACGAGGCAGGCGTGCACGGCGAGGTCCAGCCAGCCCGGCCAGCCGCCGCGCGGCGCCACAGCGACCGCCCAGGCGGACTGCATCAACGGCACGTCAGTGCGGATTGCGTCCTCGATCGGCAACTGCACGGTGCCCGTGATGACGGCCGGCCGTGCCCGGCGCGACTCCTGATAGAGGAGTTGATAGTCGTAACCTGCATCGGCGAGGCGGCCCATGCCGCTCAGCCGGATGATCTCGTTCAAGTCCGCCGCGACGACGGCCCAGCCGCCCGACATCGCCGTCCGTGCCAGCACCATCCAGCCGGCGGCGCGGCGCGCCGGGCCGAGAATGGCGGAGCCGCGGCGTTCGGCCGCGTCGACCGCGGCGAGCCAGCCGAAATCCCGCGCGAGCTCTTCTGCTTCGCGCCGCGGCGTTTTCGCATCGAGCACGATCGCACGATCGCCGGCGACCCACTGGCGCGACTCCGACGATCGGGCCGCAATCTCTTCGGCAGCGCGGATCGCGGCGGCCAGCTGCTGCCCGAGCGCCTCTGCCGCGCGGGCGCCATCGAGCTTTGCCATCTGTCGCACGCGGACCGCGTGGTCCTGATGCCGCAGGACGACGAGCGAGCCGCCGATGAGCGACACCAGGGCGAACGCCAGGATCGCGGCGCGGGTTGCGGGGCGTGAGCGAATTGCAGGCGATGGCGGCATCAGCGTAACCTGCGAAGCGGCAACTTGACGCTGAGCGTCCAGGTGCGTCGGTCGACGTCCTCGAGGCGCAGGCGATCGAAGACGAGCTGCAACTCGGCCGAGGACATGGGCACGGCGAGGCCGACGAAGACCTGCTCGAGCTCGCGCTCGACCGTCGGGTCGCCCTCGGGAAAGTCGAAGACCGCGGACTTGGAGCGCCCCCGCGCGATGCCGGCGAAGAATCCCGTGCG
>Ga0187893_10015527_pt1 | contig 10183 bp, 11 predicted proteins | sample MA1701074metaG_FD_139574 | JGI IMG/M metagenome (GOLD analysis project Ga0187893, IMG submission 139574) | White microbial mat communities from a basaltic lava cave in the Kipuka Kanohina Cave System on the Island of Hawaii, USA - MA170107-4 metaG ... | reverse complement strand
GAAACGTCCTCCTCGCGGGTTCCAGCTTTTTTCGCGAATCGCCGGTATACCCGTGGGAAAGGACGTTTCAGGCCATTTGGGACAGACGCCGGTCCTCCTATCACGCTTGATCAGGGACTAGCCTCTCAACGGAGTTGAAGAGCACATTTCGAGCGACGGTATCCGAAGCAGCGAGTGGCACAGAGCAGGCGATCAGACGCGCTCTCGACGAGGCGGTCGTCCACCTCACGAACAAGCAGGCGAGAGCGGCGAGAGGCGCAAGGTTCGTTGGGCTTGCGACTCTGGTGATCTCGTTGGCCGTGCTCGCCATGACGATCATGCTCCTACTGAAGGTGTAGTGCTGCAAGCCCCGCGTTGCGTTTCGCGCAAACTTGGGTATGATCCCCCTGTGATCGACTGGCTGCGTGCGATGCCCGCAGCGTAGCGAGGAGTGCGAAGCATGCCGAACGGAGGTTTCCACACCCTCGATCCCCTGTACCAGCTGGTGCTCAAGGTCTCCTCCTTGGACATAGATGTGCTGGAGCGGCACCTCGCAGCCTTCCACAGCTACCAGATCGTGCAGAAGGCCCCTGACCAAGGCGGAGGCGAGAACGACAGGGCATCGACCCTCCAGCTGCTGACAGCCACCCGAGATCTCGTAGACGAAGCGCGGCGGATAGTCGCTACCGACTGGCGTTTCAGGGAGGACAGAAACGCATCGCGATAGTGCTCCGATGGCCCTCCTGCCTCGGATCTCCCCTGCAGTCACCCGCAAGCTCGGCTTCTACGTCTCTACGTCTACCTGTACGTGAACCCGCTCGACGGTTCCGTGTTCTACGTGGGCAAGGGCAAGGGCGGTCGCGCCCTCGCGCACCTCGCCGCCGACGAGAGGAAGAACATCGCGAAGGTCATGACGAACATCCGTGCTGCGGGGAAGGAGCCTCGGATCGAGATCCTCGCGCACGGGCTTCGCGATGCCGACACCGCCTTCCGGATCGAGGCCGCCGCGATCGACCTCCTCGGCATGGAGGGCCTCGCAAACGCTGTCCGCGGCCACGGCGCGAAGTACAGCCGGATGCCCGTTGAGGACGTCGTGGCGCACTTCAGCCACAAGCCCGCCAGAATCAAGGAGCCCGGCATCCTCATCCGGATCAACAGGCTCTACCGCTACGGGATGTCCCCCGTCGAGCTTTACGACGCGACCCGAAGCGCATGGAAGGTCGGACCGCGCAAGGACGATGCCCTGCTCGCCTTCGCCGTGTACGAGGGCGTGATCCGGGAGGTCTACCGGATCACGGGGTGGCTGCCGGCCGGCTCCACGTTCAACCACAGGTACGGGGGGCAGTCTCCGGCCAAGCCGCGTCGCCGCTGGGAGTTCGTCGGCGTGATCGCCGAGGACCGCGTCCGGAAGAGGTACGTGAACCGCTTCGTCGGCTTCGCCCCGGGAGCGCAGAATCCCGTGTCGTATGTGAACCTTTGAACCTATGGTGCTCACGATGGCCACCGACGCGGGATCCTCGCCCTGCGACACGTGCGGGGCGACGCGCCTCCTGCTGGCCGTCTGCCTCGGCATTGCCGCATGTCAAACGATTGAAACCGCACCGCTGCGCATGGACACCCTGACCACACAGGTTCCGCTCGAGCTCGTCAGGCCCAGCGAGATGGGAGTCTGGCCTGTCGTGACGCTGCGCGTTGGCGACCGGCAGGCGCGCTTCGTGGTCGATACGGGGACCAACGTCATCGGCGTCAGCGAGCGGCTCGCGCGCGACCTGCCCGCGGGCAGCCGGTCGTCCATTGTCGCCCGCTCAGGAGGCACCGATGACCACCATCGCGTCGTCCGCCTGCCCGAGGTCGTGATCGGCGACGCGATCCTACCGAGCCAAGACGCGGTCGTCGTGAGGTACCTGGACGATCTCAACCAGGGCCTTGGCGCGAACATCGACGGGATTCTGGGTGAGCCTTTCTTCAGGGACGTTCTCGTCACACTGGACTACGAGGGGAGCTCGCTTCACATCACCACCTTGCCGCTCTCGGGACCCAGTGTCCCGATCCAGATACGTGGTGGCAGCCCCGTCGTCGAGATCGACCTCGTCGGTACGGGGAAGGAGCCCTTCCTCCTCGACACCGGATCCTCCTCCGGCATCCGTGCCACGTCCGATTCGAGGCTCGGCCGTGCTCTCGGCGATCGCTCGCATCTCCCGGGCTACCTCGACGACCTCGGCGTAGCCCACAGCGTCGGCGTCGCCCCGGCGGTCCACTTGGCGCAGCTCACCTTTCCGGCCGCGACGGTGATCATCTCGGACGAGCTGCCTCCAGACCAGGCCCGCGTGGGCCGTGTCGGTGGACTAGTCGGGTCGGGACTACTGCTCGGCTGTCGTCTCTCGATCGAGTACCGGAGCCGCCGCTTGGCACTGACGCGCTCCGGTCCCGCGCCCACGGCTCGCGGCGGGTGGGGCCTTGCCGTTCGCTGGGGTGGAGACGGCTTGGTTGTCACGCAGGTCCTTGCTGGCAGCCCGGCGGATGCAGCGGGGCTGCGGAAAGGAGATCGAATACGCCAGGTCGGTGGCCTTGGCAGGTTCGCTTCCGCGGTCGCGTTCTGCACCTGGCTCGACGCACACGAGAGCGTGGCGATCGAGGCTGAGCGGGAAGGGACGACCCAGGATGTGCGACTGAACCGAGCGGTCTATCTGCCACCCCTCCTCGGCCCATGAGGACAAGCCTCGTCACACCCCTGCCGCCGCGCCGAGCGGGATACCTACGGTTCGCCTACCGGTTCGGTCGCGTTCGATACCGGTTGGCTACACGAGCGTAGCGTGACCAGATGCGTGACCGGCACGCCGCGAGCGAGCACGCCGCGCTCCCGCCAGTTGCCGTAACCCCCGCCCCCGCCTACACTAACGCTCCCGACGGAGGGGTGCCGGAGTGGTCGAACGGGCCGGTTTTGAAAACCGGTAGCCCCGCAAGGGCTCGGGGGTTCGAATCCCTCCCCCTCCGCCATGCGCGGCCGCGGCGGCGCCGGCGACGACGGTGGACAGGGAGGCGCGGGACGCCCATCATGGCGCGCATGCTCGCGCAGACGACACTCGACTGGCTGACCGCGCCGTTCGAGCGGCCGGCGGACGTCCTCGGGTTCGCGCTCTGGGTCGTCGTCTTCCCCCTCTACCACACGCTCTACCCGCAGTTCGCGCGATGGATGCCGGGCCGGACGATGGCGGAACAGGTCGACACGCTGCGGCGGTCGTGGATCGCCCGCGTCCTCGCGAACATGGACATCGTCGCGGCCGCGCACCAGACCCAGAACCTCAACACGGTCAACACGTTCCTCGCGTCGTCGGCCGTGATCCTCATCGGCTTCGCGGCCAACATGGTCGTCGGCAGCACGCCGCTCGAGAACGCCGAGGTCGCGCGAGTCGTGCTCGTCATGATGCTCCTCGCCGTCGCCTTCGCGCATTTCGTCAGCTCGCTCCGCCACATCGGACACTTCACGTTGACGATCGGCGCCGACCCCGCGCTCGTCGACAGGCTCCACGGCTCCGCCGCCGACTACTTCGGCGGCATCCTCGCGCGCGCCTCGCTCCGGTACACGCAGGGCGTGCGCACGCTCTACAGCGTCTTCCCGCTCTTCCTCTGGCTCTTCGACCCGTGGCTCTTCGCCGTGGTCACCGTCCTCTGGGCGATCTGGTTCGTCGCGCAGGACTTCCCGCGGCGGGGCTAGAAAGGAACCCGATGTACGTTGACGGCTTCGTCTTCGTCGTTTCGAAGAAGAAAATGCCCGCCTACCTCCGCCTCGCGCGCACCGCGTGCAAGGTCTGGATGGAGCACGGCGCGCTCGAGTACAAGGAGTGCGTCGGCGACCACCTGAACCTCCGGTGCGGCCGGCCGTTCCCGCGCCTGATGAAGCTCAAGCGCGGCGAGACCGCCTGCTTCTCGTGGGTCGCCTACAAGTCGAGGAAGCACCGCGACCAGGTGAACAGGAAGGTGATGGAGGACAAGCGCATCGCGAGCCTCGGGGCGGCGGACATGCCCTTCGACATGAAGCGCATGAGCTACGGAGGCTTCAACGCCGTCGTCGAGGGTTGATCGGAAGGGGCCTCGGGGACCGTGGCCCCCGAGGCCCCCTCTCTTCACCGAAGGAAAACGGGACAACCGACGCGCGCCGACGAATACTATCCCCGAGGAGATTCCCATGGCCCGCTACGGTGACGCCTTCGTCCTTGCGATCCCGAAGAGGAACAGGACCGCCTACGTGCGTCTGTCGCGGGCGGCGGGCAAGGTCTGGCGCGAACACGGCGCGCTCGAGTACCGCGAGTGCTTCGGCGAGGACTTGAGGGCCAGTTTCGGGGTGGGATTCCCGCGCCTCGTGAAGCTCAAGCGCGGCGAGACGCCGGTCTTCTCCTGGATCGTCTACAGGTCGCGCGCGCACCGCGACAAGGTGAACGCGAAGGTGATGAACGACCCGCGCCTCGCCAAGATGATGGACCCGAAGACGATGCCCTTCGACATGAAGCGCATGACGTACGGCGGGTTCGACGTGGTCGTGGAGGCCTGAGGGCCAGCGACCCCTCAATTCAACTCGTCGAGCATCCGGTCCGGCGCGGCGGCGTAGCCGATCATGTCGAGCCCGCTCGCGTCCACGAGATCCGCGAACTCGTCCCGATACGCGTCCTCGATGTACTCAAGGACCAAGATCCTCTTCCCGGCCGCGTCGAACTGCGCGAGCTTCGCGAGCCGGTACTCCTGGTCCTCGAGGCTCCAGAAGTTGTAGAAGATGCTCTCGGCGCCCACCGCGTCGATCGCCGCGAGATAGCGGTCGCGGTACGTCGCCGAAGCGTCGTCGAGGATCGCCTCGCCGTTCTGCGGGCAGACGATGAACCCCGCGCCCGCGCGCTGCCGCGCGTACGTCGCGATCTTCTCGACGAGCGTGACCATGCGGTTCGCGGCCGTGCGGTAGTTCACGCCGCGGACGTCGTACCACCACCAGTACGCGTCGATCTTGTCGAGGTAGACGCCGTCGAACCCCGCGGCGAGGATCCGGTCGAGGTACGGCTCGAGCGCGTTCGACCACCAGCCCGACGTCCAGTACTGCACCGCGTAGTTGCCCGGCCAGTCGGGGTTCTCGTCGGCGATGTAGTTGGGCTTGCCCGGCCGCCACGTGCTCTTCCAGTAGAACCGGTAGTCCTCCGCCTCGCCGATGCTGAAGTACGCAAGCACGGTCTTGCCTGCCGCGCGCAGCCGCTGGATGTCCGCGTAGCTGAACTCGCGCGCGGCCGAGCCGTCGAAGCTGTAGTCCATCACGACCACGTCGTACGGCGACGCCGCGAGCGCGTCGATCGACGGCGCCTGGAGCCAGCAGCACCAGCTCTGCGCCCACGAAAGGTCCGCGCGCTGCCCCGCCGCGAGAGCCGGCAGGCAGAGCGCGACGATCACCAAGGCACGTCGCATGCCTCTACTCCTCCGGGCGTCCACTAGAACAGGGAGGCGCTCCGGATGCAACGGCCAATGCGGTGGCATGTCGCATCCTGCGACATGGAGGAAGGGAGGGGGCCTCGGGGGCCTATCCCGCGCGGGGGACGAACCGGATCGCGACGTCCTTCTTGAGCGCGGCGGCGATGCGGCGGAGCATCCGGAGCGAGTGGCCGCGGTAGCCGGCGTCCTCAAGCCGCGCGATCACCGGCTGCGTCGTGCCCACGACCTTCGCGAGCTGCTGCTGCGTGAGGCCGGCGTGCATGCGTACCATCTTTGGTATGAGAGGCCGCGAGGGCCCCCTCCTTGTGTCGGGACCTGGTGTCACCGCATCCGGCCGACACCGGCCCGCGAACCCGCCTGCGGACTGGGTTTCGGAGCCCGTCGTCACGTGCCGGCGCGACGATGTGTCGGATATCGGTGTCACGGCATGAACGCGCTCACGCCCGAGGAGTTCGAGCACGAGGCCGGGGACTACGACGCCGCCGTCCGCGCGACCGAGGGGATCGACCGGTTCTGCTCGTCGCACGAGTGGGTGCTCGCCGCGCGGGAGGCGTGGGCCCCCGACGCCCCCTCCCTTCTCGCGCGCGGGGCGCGCGGCTACGCGGCGTTCGTGCGCCGCGAGTCGATGCTCATGGGCCTCGACACCGAGTGGGGATTCGCGTGCCCTCTCGTCGGCGATGTGGTCGAGGAGTTCGCGGCCGCGGTCGAGAAGGAGACGTGGCGCGCGATCCTCCTCCCGGGCGTCGTCCCGGGCTCAACGCTCATGCGCGCCGTCGTCGCCGCGTTTGCGCACCACGAGATGCGGCTCGGCCCGACGCTTCGCCGCCACGTCGCGAGCCTCGAGGGCGGGCTCGACGGCTACCTCGCGCGCCGCGGCAGCAAGCTGCGCGAGAACCTCCGCCGCGCGGCGAGGCGCGCGAAGGCGCTCGGCCTCACGTTCGAGGCGGGCGGCACGCTCGAGCGCGCGGTCGCGGTCGAGCGGCGGTCATGGAAGGGGGCGGCGGGGACCGGCATCCTCGTCCCGGAGATGCGCGCGTTCTACGAGCTGCTCGTCGCGCGGCTCGGCCCCCGCGCGCGCCTCCTGTTCGCGCGGACGGACGGCGAGGACGTGGGCTACATCCTCGGCGGCGTGCGCGACGGGTGCTACCGCGGATTCCAGTTCAGTTACGACCAGCGCATGCGGCACGTCTCGCTCGGCGCGCTCCTGCAGCTGGAGCAGATCAGGGCACTTGCGGTCGAGGGCGTCCTCGTCTACGACATGGGCATCGACCTCCCGTACAAGCGGCGGTGGGCGGACGCGCCCGTGGACACCGTCACGCTTGCCGTGGTCCGATAGGATGTCCCCATGAAGCGCCTCCTCCTCCTGCTCGCGCTCGCCGTTCTCGCTTCATGCGGATCCCAGTCCAGCACGGAGGGATCCCAGGCGTCGCATGGTTCGCCGGCTCCCGCCAAGGGGCCCGAGGTCCTCTCGGACGAGTGGCAGCTGATGCGGATCCTCGGCGCGGACTCCGGCTACATCCACGGGCGCTGCGTGAAGCGCGGCGACGCCGTCGAGACGGTCGTCGAGTCCAACCTCGAGATGAGCCGGATGGGCTCGGGCCTCAAGGTTGCCGCGACCGAGACGTGCGAGGAGCGCGCGTCCGACGGGTCGATTGTCCGCATGCGCTCGGTGCAAAAGATGTCGGAGTACGTGGCCGAGACGGAAGTCCGTTTCGAGGGGACGAAGGCGATCCTCTCGAAGAAGGTCGCGGGCGAGGTGCGGGTGACCGAGAAGGAGTGCGGCAAGGGGCTGCTCGGCCTGCGGAGGATCGACGAGCTCACCCGCGCCATGGAACGGAAGCCCGGCGTCAGGTTCGAGGCGCGCACCTTCATGGCGGACCTCGGCGGCCCGGTGGACCTGGCGATCACGATGGGAGACGAGGAGGAGGTCGAGCTGCTCGACGGGAGAAGGGAGCGGCTGAGGAGGGTCGAGACCCACATCAAGGGCACGCCCCTGAAGCCGGTCGCCTGGCTCGATGCGTCCGGCCGCGCGATCAAGACGTCCATCAACATCGCGGGCCTCCCGATGGAGTGTTTCGCGACGACCGAGGAGCGCGCCCGAAAGCCCCGCGGCACGGCCCCCGCGCCCCCCCCGGATGTCTTCGACCGGACGCTGCTCGCCCCGCGCCACCCGATCCCCTTCCCGCGGAGGCTCGACCGCGCGACCTACCGCATCCGCCCCAAGGAGGCGGGCGAGGAGATGCCCGAACTCGCGGACGACCGGCAGGCGACGGAGAAGCAGGAGGACGGCTCGATGCTCCTGCGGATCGAACGCAAGGTGCCGCCCGACGGGCGCACCGGCACGCGGCCGATCGCGGATCCGCCGGCGGACCTGGCCGCGTGCGTCGCGGCCAATTCCATGGTCCAGGCGGACGCGCCGGAGATCGCGACGATCGCGCGCGACGCGGTCGGCGACGAGCGCGACGCGTGGAAGGCGGCGCAGAAGCTCGAGCGCTGGGTCCACGACAACATCACGGACAAGAACATGGACGTCGGGTTCGCCTCGGCGCTCGAGGTCGCGAGGAACCGCGAGGGCGACTGCACCGAGCACGCGGTGCTTTTCTGCGCGCTCTGCCGCGCGGCCGGCATCCCGTCGCGCGTCGCGATGGGAGTGATCTGCATCGGCAACGCGTTCGGCGGCCACGCGTGGACCGAGGTCTGGATCGACGGGATCTGGTATGCGCTGGACGCGACGCTCGGCCAGGGCTCCGCGGACCCGACGCACATCACGCTCGGCCGCATGACCCTCGAGGACAACGCCGGCCCGGAGGCCCTCCTCGGCCTGCTCCAGGGGCTGGGCAGCCTCGAGATCGACCCGGTCGAGGTCGTGCTCCAGGGCCGCACCCTCCGCCCCGGCGACCCGGGCAACGTGCGGACCGACGGCCGCCGCTACGAGAACCGCCTCTGGGGCATCGCGTTCACGTGCCCCGAGGGATTCGAGTTCGACCCGCCCGGCGCGAAGGCCGGGATGACCACGCGCCTCATGGAGCTCGACAGGACCGCGAAGGGCAGCAGCTGCGAGATCGAGATCGACGTCACGGACGGGGCCCTCTGGGACCAGGTGCGCGCCTCCAGCGCGAGCAAGTACGACTCGGTCGAGGAGCTCACGGTCGACGGGCGCCCGGCATTCCGGGGCACGAACAAGGGCCGGCGGCGGGTCTACGCGCTCGCGAACGGCGGCCTCTTCCTCTTCGAGCTCGAGCCGGTCGAGGGCGACGCCGAGGCCAAGGCGTTCGAGGAGCTGGTCGCGTCGGTCGACTTCGACGTGAAGTGATCACTTCGCGGCAGGGGGGGGCTCGGGGGCCGCCGCCTCGCGCAGCACCGCGTACGCGTCCCTCGCCTCCTTCTCGAGCGGCGCATCCTCCGGCCAGCCGATCCTGAGCGCCTTCGCCACGACCTCCTCGAGCGCGAGTCGCTGCTCCGGGGGCACCTCCGCGAGCGCCTCCTCGATCCCGTCGAGCGTCGCCTCGTTCCATCCCTCCCCCGAGACCCCCTCCCTCGGCCGGACGCTCGTCGCGAAGAGCACCGGCGGCGCGAGCACGAGGTCGCCCTGCTCGAGCCGCCACTCGACGGTCGGCACGCGGGAGAGGTCCCCGTTCGCGCGCAGGGGCCGGCCCGGCAGCTCGACGCGGAACACGAGATGGAACGAGTCGAAGAGGCCGTAGGCGAGGTACGCGCCGAGCACGCTCGAGGCGAACGCCTGCATCTCCTTCCCGAACCTGTTCCTTGCCTCCTCGGTGGGGAAGAGCTTCTCCGCGGCCACGTCGGCCGCCTCCTCGAGCGCGTCGGAGAACATCGCATCGATCACCCTCGCACGCTGCGCCTCGTCGAGGGGGGCGAGGAACCGTTCGGCGAGCTGCCGACCCGCCCTCTCGGGGAGCGCCTCCATCGCATGGTCGTCCCACGGCGGCCCCTCGGGCACGACCACGGAGACACCGAGCGGCGCGAACTCGCCGACGAGCAGGGCGACGAGCTCACGCTTTAGCAGCCGATCGTCCGCCACCCGGCGGAGGCCCCTCCCGCGCGACTCGGCGAGCACGGCCCGTGCCGAGACGAGCGTGCCGAGGATCGTGCGCTCGAGCGCCGGCAGGAACTCCGCGCGCGCCCTCTCCTCGACGGGCGCGAAGTCGATCTCGGGGAAGTGGATGCGAAGCGTCTCGATCGTGAAGCGGAGCCCAAGGTCCAGCCGCTTCGGGAGCTCCGCGCGAAACCGCGCGAGGTCCGCGCCGATCGCGATGCGCTCCTCGTAGCGGTAGAGGGTCGCGACGAGGAGGTCCTTCGTCTCGACGGTGACCGTGCCCTCCGCCGCGGGCTCCGCGTCGCCCAGGCGCACCCGCAGACCCGCCGGGTGGCGCCCCGCCTTGAGGTCGGCCGTCGCGAGGAATCCCTCCTCGTCGCTGCCTTCGGTCGCGTAGGGCGCGGCCGGGCTCTCGAATCGCTCCCACGTCTTCCTCTCCTGCTTTTCCCGGATCACCAGGGTACGGCGCACGCTCCCGTCGGCCTTTACGACCGTGGTCACCTTGATCTCGTACTCGAGGCACGCGGGGAGGAGCAGGAGGAGCGCGACGGCGAGGCGGCGCATTGGTAGATCTACTTTCTCCCGCCTTGCGGGCGGGTTTCCGTGAGACCCCCTTTCAAACCGTGCGTGCGGTTTTCCCGCACACGGCTTACCGGCAGCCTCTCGGGTCGTGTCATGACG
>Ga0187893_10015526_pt1 | contig 10184 bp, 8 predicted proteins | sample MA1701074metaG_FD_139574 | JGI IMG/M metagenome (GOLD analysis project Ga0187893, IMG submission 139574) | White microbial mat communities from a basaltic lava cave in the Kipuka Kanohina Cave System on the Island of Hawaii, USA - MA170107-4 metaG ... | reverse complement strand
TAGAACATGATTTTCCTACGCTCATCAAGGATCGCGACTACTACTTCATGATCTACAGAACACAAGAGCTTACCATTTCTTGGGACGAGCTCTCATACGAAGAGTTCTGCCTGCTAAAGCAATTCCAGCAGCCCATTTCAATCGATGCTGCCTTGGACAATATCGAACAAACAACCCAGCTAGAAGATACCGCCCCCTTCTGGATCCAGAAATGGCTCCTCAAGCAGCTAATGAGCAAATCTTGATCTTGATCTTAATCTTTCTCCTCATCGAGAATAAGATCAAGATCAAGATCGAGATTAAGATCTATAGACTACTTTCCTTGGAGGCGGGCGATGCGGGCTTCGAGTGGGGGGTGCGAAGCAAAGAGCCGCATGATGGGCTTTGTGTTTGAGATCTTAAAGTTTTGAAAGGCGGGCTGCTCGGCGTGGGGGTCGTGAATTTGAGAGGTTTTTTCTAGGGCGCGCAAGGCCTGGATCATCTTGTCGCGGCCCACGTAGCGCGCGCCTCCTGCATCGGCGCGAAACTCGCGAAAGCGCGAGTAGGCAGCAATCACGATCGTTCCCAAGATCATGAAGAGAATTTCAAAAACGAAGACGAGAATGGTGTACATAAAGGGAGAGCCGATCCCCTCTTCATCGCGCGATCTGCCCATGCGCATGACGACGTAGGCCAACACGCGCGCAAAAAACATGACAAAGGCGTTCACCACGCCCTGTAAGAGCGTCATCGTTACCATGTCGCCATTGGCCACGTGGGCCACTTCATGCGCTAGTACTGCCTCTACCTCTTGGCCATTCATGCGATTGAGCAGACCAGTAGACACCGCCACAAGCGATCGAGCACTTGTAGGACCTGTTGCAAAGGCGTTGACTTCTGGCGATTGGTAGATGCCCACTTCGGGCATTTTGGGAAGTCCTGCTTTTTTTGCAAGATCGTGGACCATATCAACAAGCTCGCGCTCTGCACCTCGTGCCTGTGCTGGATCGATCACCTGCACGCCCATGAGCCACTTCGCCATTATGCGCGATAAAGCCAACGAGATAAAGGCGCCGGCCATACCCCAGATGAGGCAAAAGCTCATTAAAGCATTGTAATCGAGGCCCCTTTGAGTCAAGAAGGGTTGGACATTCAAAAGATTCAGGATAAAGGAGATCGTCACTATAACAAGGGCGTTTACAGCGATGAATAGAAAGACGCGTTTTGCCATGGAACCCATAAGCACCTCAAAGTTGTACTTGCTAAGAGTATAGCAGAAACGGATAATTTTGAAAGGACGAGGAAAAAAATGACCTATGAACCTATCAATCTCAATAGATTTTACTGTATATATGAATATATGTATAATATATGATAAGGGGTAAGGAGGAAACCATATGTCTACTAAACATGTAACATACACCATTCCCAAACAGCTTGACGCCGCGTTACATGCAAAAGTGGGTCGTGGCAGAATGAGTAAATTTGTAACACAGGCTCTTTGGGATGCCTTGCGCCGAGAAGAACAGCTATTGCTAAAAGAGTTTTTAGAGGCCGACAAAGACCCAGGAAATATCGAAGTCAGGAAGGATTTTGCCGATATTGAAGGTGAGGACTTTACCGGTATAGGCCACTTTGAGGCAGATGAATGAAAAACAATTTTCCCAAAAGAGGAGAAGTGTACTGGGTAAAATTGGACCCGACTGACGGAAAAGAGATAAAAAAAACAAGACCTTGCCTAGTCATTTCCAGTGATATTGCAAATCAATCTGACTTGATTGTCATCGCTCCCATAACAAGCAATGTAGAGCGTCTCTTTTCGAAAATCGAAGTGTTGATCACACTCTCGGGCAAACAAGCAAAAATTCTTCCCAGACATATGAGATCGATAGATAGAACAAAAAGATTAGGCAAAAAAATAGGTGCGATTTCCGACGAAGAAATGAATCATGTTGATGAAGCAATCCGAGTCATTTTAGGTGTCTAAGGAGATGACTTATACACATAGCCTTGAAAAAATTTACGCCTTTGAGACCATCAATCCCAAAAGCGTCAAAGCTGTTGCTCTAAAGTCACAGGCGCAAACGTTTACACCTCATAAAGAGCCTCCTCAACAGCTCCTCTTTCCTTTTGGCCCCTATTTTGAAGAGGCGCTGAGCTGCTTTCGCCTGAATGAGTCAATTGCAAGCCTTGGCCTTACGCCCTTTGCTCAAAAGGCGCTCCTCTCCCGCGGCATCCAAACAGTCGAAGAGGCTTGCCGCTTTTTAAAAGAGCCTCAAGGACTCGGTCAGGGCCATATCGAAGAGCTCAAAAGTAAAAGTGAAGCCTTTTTGGGCAAAGATCCATTTAAAAAGAAAAAGAGTATTCACTGGCAAAGCCTTGTGCGCCTTTACTGTCACGATCTTGAAGCCAAAGAGCGCTACGCCCTTTTAGCCCGCTTTTGCCTGCAAGAGCTCTATCCTCTAACAACTGGCGATCTACAAGAGGTCAATCGCTCCTCGGATGAGCAGATCGAAAAGGCCCAAGAGCGCGGTAAAGTACACATACAAAATAAATCCCAAGACGCCCTTATCAAGATCCAAGAGGCCTTTGTGCGCCCCTGGCTGCGAAAGCGTGACCATGTCGCAACTAGAGTAGACATCATAGAGCGCCTCTGGCAAATCAGCGAAGACCCGCACTACTTTCACCAAATCGAAAAGTTTCTCTCTTTTCATTTTGAGCTCTTTTCCCTTCCACAACCAGTACCAGACGTCTTTGCCTCAGATACACACGCCCAGGACGACTTTTTACTCGTGCTTGACATCGTGAAAAGCTACTTTTACCACCCTTTCGTACGCTATCCCTTGGCCCAGTTGATCCATTTTGCAAAACGTGAACTCCCCCACCTCCCCGACACCTTCATCGAAAAGGTACTTTCTTTAAGCCCTCATTTTGTTCTCACCCTCTCAGAGAGCGGTTACTCAGAAGTGGGTTTCAATCGAGCCAAAATTTCCTCGCCTAATCGCGAGCGATTTGCTACATCGTAAGCTGTTTCTCCATCGTTGTTGTGTTCATCAATCTTGACTTTCCCACTATCTAAGAGCAGCCTGACAAGATCATCACTTCCATATACAGCAGCAATATGAAGTGGAGTTGTCTTACCGCGAAAAGTTTTTAGATTTACGTCGATATTCTCAAATTTCAGTAAACTATTCACAAAGTCCACGTCGCGTAACTGCATGGCGTGATGCAGAAGTGTCATACCTTCCTTATTTTGCAGATTGATGACAGTTGCATCCTGCTTCATGGTGGCGTCTAATAGCAAAGCAAAAATTTTCTTACGATCGTTCGTTTCCTCTTCTGTCCTCCCAAAATACACGCCATACCTCAGCGCTATATTGCCGTTTTGATCTTGTGCGGTAAGCTTAATGCCTTCAATCTGCAACAATTGCTTCACAAATTCTAGATCGGGCGTCGCATTGATACTTCTTACAGCCAGCATGAGAGCCGTTTGCCCTTCTTTATTTGGATGGTTGATTTGAAATTTCTTACCTTCCAAAATCTTCCTCGCGATATTGAGATTTCCCCGTAGGATGGCAACCTGTAAAGGCGTGTTTCCCTGTTCATCTTCGACATTGAGCAGTTGTCGATCATCCTGTAAGAGTCTCATGGCGATATCATCTTTCCCTGATTCAATGGCGATGTGCAGGGCTGTTCTGCCTTTCTTATCCCTCAAGTTGAGAAGAGGGTCTTTACTTCCAAGAAGAAGATCAATAACCTGCATCGAGCCTGTGTCAACGGCTCGATGAAGTGGAGCTCTCCCTTCAGCATCTCTTTCAAACTGGTGCACATTGTGGTCTTGAATGAGTCCTTTCATTATAGTTAGTTGCCTGTCGTTCAAGCTCCCCCCGGGAATGACTAAGCGCATTTCATCTTGCAGAGGTGCTTTTTCTCGTGCCTTTACGGCAATATATACTTTAGGCCTAAATTCATAACTTACCCGAGCCTCTTTACAAACCTCGTCGCTCACCACTTTTAATAAAGCAAGAGCTGCTTCTTCGTTTTGTAATGCTGCGTACTCTAGCGCCGTCTGTTTATCTGCATCCTTCTTGGCAAGCACCTCATTGGATGGATTATGGGCCAATAGAGCAGGCATAAGTCCCTTAATGGGAGAAGAGGCTGCCGCATGAAGTGGCGTTTGTCCACGAGGATCTGCTACGCCGAGATTCAGTTTTGGGCTTGCAGCCAAAACAAGGGCGATGTTTGCTTGTTTTTTGCGAATCGCGTCATGCAGGACTGTATTGCCATAGTTATCTTGGTCATTAATTCCTTCAGGGTTGCACTCAAGCAGAGCCTTCACCATTTCCTCATTTCCTTTTTCTACAGCAAGATGCAACGCGGTTCGACCTTGGGAATCTTTGACAAATGTATCGATCTTTTTACCGGCTATTAGCCCTTTAACAAGTTCTACATCACCCTGTTTTATGGCTTCATGCAAAAGGATTTTTCCAGTAAAGCTGTCTTTATGTTGGGGATCATTTGGTTGGGCTTTGCTGAGCAATATTTTGGCAGCCTTCATATTGTCTTCACCCATAAGCTGAATGATGCCACTCCCAGCCCCCAGAGCGGATACATCTTTCACTCTTTTCTGCAATCGTTCCTCTGCTAAAACCTTTTGCTGAACTTGAGAAATCACTTCGTTCACGTCTTGCGGTTTTTCTTTTCCAAATGCCTTCTGGATGAGTTGGGTGATGTTGACCCGCATGAAGCTTCTTAACCAATTGTGGCCTTGGTTGTATTTGAAACTTCGTTCTAATAATGCCTCTTTGTCACTAGCTGCAAGTCCTTCGATGACATTGTTTTCAAGGGCAAATTGCACCACATTTTTAAAGTTGGCATCTCCCGTTCCAAGAAAACGCAGCGCTTTTTCTCCAGCTTCTAATGGCACATAAGCGATGTATCGTTCTTTATCATCTCCCCGAATGACCAAACGCTTTTCACGTCCTTTTTCATCGACTTTTGCTGCCTTTGGATCCAAAAAGCTGTGAATTGCTTCCTGCGATCGCGTTAAATCCACGGTCATAGCTTCCCCTTACATCTTTTCCCCCTCTATATAAGAAAGAGTTCTTTTCTAAAACTCTTTACATCACTATACTTTCTTTTTCATTGGAGAATATGTCTATGCTACGCTATGTTTTTACCCTGATTATAGGAATTGTAACGCTCATGTCTTCTGCCTCTTTTGCACAAACACCCGCACAAGATGACGCCCTCGTGATTGTTTTGTTGGGCCCGCCAGGATCTGGCAAAGGCACACAGGCAGTGCGTTTAGGACAAGCGCTTGGTGTCCCACACATCTCTACCGGAGATATCTTTCGTTTCAACATCAAAAGCCAAACGCCACTTGGGTTGAAGGTAAAAGAGTATCTTGATGCAGGCAAATTGGTTCCCGATAGTGTGACGCTCGATATGCTCTTTGATCGCCTCCAGCAGCCCGATTGCAAAAAGGGTTTTCTTTTGGATGGCGTGCCAAGAACTGTCTCTCAAGCAGAAGCCATTGAAAAATACCTCACCAAGATTCCCCATAGACTTGTCGTCTTTAACTTGCGCGTATCTGATGCCGAAGTACTCAAACGCATAACAGGAAGGCGCACCTGCCAGCAGTGTGGCAAGATCTACCACGTCGACACAAATCCACCCAAAGTTGCAGGGAGTTGTGATGCCTGTTCTGGCAAGCTCATTCAGCGCTCTGACGACTCTGAAGAGGTGGTAAAAGAGCGTCTTAAAGCCTACTACGCACAAACTCGCCCAGTCGAAGACTACTTTCGCAAAACCGCCCACGTCATCGACATCGATGGCGAGCAAAGCCTCGATATAGTATTCGATGCCATGCGCAAAAAGGTGTAAACGATTTTGTTGTATTGAGTTTTTTTCGCCATTTGCTCCATAAGAGGGTACTTACAACTTTACAAGAGGTAAGTACTCATGGCTAATAGACCACCACCACTCTCCTCAGTCCTCTCATTAGTAGACATTGATCAAATTCCAGAACTCGTTCTACCAGGCGCACCTCCACTCCGTGTAGAATCGGTTCGCGGAAGAGAACGCAAAAACTTTGTCTGGAAAAAAGCAGCCCAGGAAACAGAGCTGAAGAAAGTTGCTCAAAAAGCCGCAACAACCCTTGCAACCATAACGAGCGCTCTCGATAAACCGATCGAGCCTGAGATCAACGATAAGTTTCAACTGCTCTATCAACGCAATGCCCAGCTCTCTGAAGTTAGCAAAACTCATGAGACATGGAAAGTACAGCTGGCAAAGTTTGGCTCGGAAAATATCGATCCCTTTGAAACTGATCTCAACGACTTGGTAGAGGCCATTGCGCTCGTGGCGTCTGAAAAAGAGATTGCCACCACAGTCTCAGCCCTGCAACCACTTGGCGGGCGCCTGCACTCGCTCAAACGAAAAAACCAGGGGCTCATTCTTAGCTTGCAAAGCGAAGATGTATCCAACATGCTCGAAATGTACAAAAGACTTGTAAAAGGCTGTGAAAACCTACGCAAGCAGCAAATCAATGTCAAGATCACCGAACTTGCAAAATTCTTTCAGGAAATCGAAAGAGAGTTTCCGAAGATCACGACCAAAAGCGCACAATTTGCTCCCCTGATAAAGTCACAAATTGAGTCGCTGCAAGAAGAGCTCTTGCAGTTTTTTTACTATAGCATTCGTGGCTTTGATGGGGAAGTTCCAGCAAATAATGAGGACTTGAAGGGACAATCTACACGTCTGAAGAGCGCGATCGAAAAAGAGCTGAGAAAGTTTACGGTCATCGAAGACTATACCCAACCACTTCCTGCTAAAGCAGACCTAAGAGTCGAAGATAAGCTCGTAGATCAATTTATCAACTCCTGCAAAATTGAGACCCTTCCAGATACAGCCTATTTTCGTTGTGGGCAATTCTTTACTACTACCCCCATTATTGGTCCCTACGTGATCATTAGGGAAGAAAAGCAGGCGCTCGAAGCCATCGCACAAAAAATGCACAATCTCGTCAAACATATCGACGAGCGAACCAAAAGCATTGCGGCAGGAAATCTTCCTGCTGACCCAGACTCTAAAGAGCTCGACAACGAAAAGCTAAAGTTTGAACAGGCAGTCGGCCTTCTAGAGCAAGAAATCAGGCACGTGCGCTCAAAACTGTTGCGAAAGGATTTTTCCGATAAGGTACACGCAGGTCTTGCCTACGTAGCCCAATTGTCTGCCCATGCACAAGAGATCCGGGTACATATTGAGCTCTTTGGAAGGTATGGAATTAACTCATCTCATCCTTTTATCCGCACACAAAGCAAGCTCATCCAGTTTCTCAATCCCCAAGAGCCCCAATTCAGAGATGACCCAAGTTATTTTACCTCTTTTGAAGCCGTTAAGCGCCTCTACGAAGTGAGTAAGGCATGTGCGGCGCTTGTCTGTCCACCACCCTCAAATGATGAAAGCATTCGCATCAAACGAAAAACCTACTCGATGGTGGACGACATCATTTCCAAAATCGGACCTCGCACGCTCCTTCTTTCGGAAGAAGAAAAAGCACTCCCGGCCAAGATAGTAGCTGGAGTGGTTGTATGTGGACCTGAGGATCCGTTTTTACCTGTTGCTGTACGTTCCTATTTAGCAAAACGCATTACTGAATTTCTTTATAGCACGCAAAAAGCATTTGATCCTGAACTTGATCTCATGCTCCATATCCTCTCGAAACAGGCTCCCTTCCTCAGATCGAGAAGAAGTGATCTCGTCTTTGCTGATTTGCTCCAGTCCTATAGCCTGTATAGCGATTGGGAGGCAAATAAAGACCATTTGATCCGTATAGCTGATATCTTTAAACTCTTGCATGGAACAGATTTTCTTGAGGCTGATCAATTTGAAAAGAGCTACAGAGTCCTATGTAATTTTTGTGAGGCGCAACAAAGAGAGTTAGAGCTTTTTCATAATCTTCCTCAAGGTTTAAGCGGCCAGCAACTTGAACGCTTCAAGTGGGCAAGAGAGCAAATTAAAGAAAAATCGAAGCAAATCGCAACGAACGAGGCGGCAAGCTATCCTGAATATATGCTCGACTTGGCAGGAACGGCTAAAATGAGCAAGTTTGGCCTCTCTGGGGTAATTGGACCAGAACTTCCTAAATTCTTTTATAAATCACTCGTTTTAGCCTTCTGGTCATCCAATGATTATGAAAAATCTGATGCGCACCAAGCTCTATTGAATACGATTAGCAATTATGACCTGAACAATCTTCCAAGAAGCGGGCCTGTGGGGACATTACTGCACAAATGGCTTCTTGATCACTTTTGGCATGATCACTCGCATACAGAAAAGTTTATCGCTTTTGTCACACTTCTTTTACGTGAATATGTCGCAGATCCTCAGGTAAGGCTTCTTTGGCGAAAAGTATTTGACATTGGGTTTATGGAAGTATCTCTTTTTCGCGCGCTGCGTAAAGAAGAAGAGGGTACACTTGCAAAACCCAATGCTCTGCTAGGTCCCCTTGCTCAATTGATTCGTGAGTGGAGAAGACCCACGGACACCATTAGTGTCTGGCGAGAGGTTGTGGCGCACTATGATGAGTTTCGCCTGCTCTTTAGTGGCCCCGTACAAGTTGTGGATGGCAATGATAGGCACACACGAGCACTTGAGCTTATCCAGAACGTAACTCTAAAGATCCAAGGACAGTTTGTAACCCACGATGCTGCGACAATTACTCATGTCGGCATCGCCAAATGGTGCTTGGAGCACATGCAAGAATATATGAGGACTAAAGTCAAACCAAAGAGATAACCTATGGCATCACAAGCAAAAGTTGTTGCTCCAAATAGTGATTTGGCACTTTATACCCCCTACACATGCCAAAGTATCAAGTGTGATGAAAGGGCAGATCTTTTGCTACAGCAAATTCTGCAAACTGCAGAGACGCTAAAACTTGCCCAATCGCTTCAGGAATCGCTAAACATTCGCGTCTTTACGCGAATGACGCCGAGCGACGAGGTTGCGAGCACTCATGCTACTTGGAGCGAAGAGCTTTCTAGAAGCTTTTCTTTACCTGCCTTAGAGCTCGATATAAAAGATCTTTGTGAACGGATTTTGCAAATTCAAGCTCAAGTAGTTTTAGAAAAAAGCAAAGAATCGGCCCTTTGTGTTGCCTTTCAGAAAATGCAGCTTGTGGACCAACATTTTTCTTCCATCAAGCAAGAAAACGAACTATTAAAGATTTTACTTACCAGCAGTGCCATAAACAGAGCCTTAATACTCTACAAAGAGACCATTGACGCCTGTGAGAAAATCAAATCAGGAAAATCTACAACCCCTCTCAAAAAACTTAGCGACTTTGGAGAGCTTTTCCAAGCAAGCTACAAACGGCTTCTTGAGTATCGAAGAGACATTCCTCGAATCAGATTAACGCGCATTGAACTCGAGGAAATTCAATCTCTACACATCCAGACACTGGAATTTCTTTGTAACTTCCTTGCGCTATTTGAAAAGAAGCATCCAGCAGCGAAGTTTGAGCTCTTGCCAGTTTTGCAAAAAAGCGCCGAAGAGGCACTTCAAGAGTGCAAAAAGCCAGAGCATTATAAGCTACAGCCAGTTGTGCCCGCTCAGGTTCTTGTGCCCAATGGTGCTGCCTTTGCTGAGAAAACAAAGAGCTATCTTCAGGCATGTCAGGAAGTCACTCTTCCTATTGAGTTGCGCTATGAAGAAGCGAGCTGGATGAAAGAGTTTTATATTCAGCTTACGATAGACACTAGCGTGCTGGCCATTGTTGGTGTCTTGACCGCCCAAGCCAAGGCCCTACATTGCATTCATGTCGCTATTCAGCGCTGTGTCGATAATCTTTCCCTTGCCATAACCCCACGAAGAAGTGAAGCTGTTGGCCTTTCCACTGACCCAAGCTTTTACTGCCAACTCCTTGTTACAATACAAGAGGAGTTAAAAAAACAAAAACATTCGCTCCATAGCCTCGAGATGACAAAAGAGGTTGTGGCGGGTCTTAACTACTGTAATGGACTTACCGTTTTTTCAGCGCAGATCAGCCGCAAGCTCGATTACTATTCACGACTATCCAAGCCCAAATATTGCGATGTCTTTGAGGTAGAAAAAAATCTCTTTTCCTTCCTAGAAGACCTTGCCCATGCTGAGCCCAAGGACCCAACTTGGAAACTCAAAACCATTTGTGACCTCTTTTG
>Ga0187893_10015524_pt1 | contig 10185 bp, 11 predicted proteins | sample MA1701074metaG_FD_139574 | JGI IMG/M metagenome (GOLD analysis project Ga0187893, IMG submission 139574) | White microbial mat communities from a basaltic lava cave in the Kipuka Kanohina Cave System on the Island of Hawaii, USA - MA170107-4 metaG ... | reverse complement strand
GCAAGAGGTCGTCGGTTCGATCCCGTCTGGCTCCACCACTACCCTAGGTCCCCATCGTCTAGAGGCCTAGGACACCGCCCTTTCACGGCGGCAACCGGGGTTCGAATCCCCGTGGGGACGCCACTTTTTCACCCTCAGTACGGAAAAAGTACGGAAATTTCGGCGACTTGGCCGCGTTCGGCGTTGCCGCCTACAGCGCGGGATTCAAGTAGGGTTGTCTGCCATGACTATCACGCGCCTGCTCGCTGCGGTGCTCGCCTACGTAACCCTCGCGGCCAGTGCGCAGGACAACCCGGTACTCGTCGGCCGTGTCTCCAATGTCACGGACGGCGACACGATCAAGGTCGAGCTGAGTTCGGGTCCGATCAGTGTCCGGCTCGGCTCAATCGACGCGCCCGAGTCGAAGCAAGACGGAGGCGCGGAGGCTGCAAAGGCGCTTTCGGGGCGAGTGCTACAGAAAGAAGTCGCGCTCGAAGTGATCACGCAGGATCGATATGAGCGACTGGTCGCAGTCGTTTATCTCGGCGATGAGAACATCAATGAGTGGATGGTCAAGCAGGGGCACGCGTGGGTGTACCGCGAGTACGCAAAGGACCCGAACTATTGCGTGCTGGAAATTGCCGCTCGATCAATCAAGCGCGGACTCTGGGCCGATCCGCCGTGGATCGCACCTTGGGAGTGGCGTCGCTGGCAGCGAGACAAGAATGCGAAGGTGTACGACTACAGTGACGAGACGCTTGCTGACTGCATCGCTGCACTGAAAAAGCGCCCGAAGCGGTAGCATCAATTCAACCGGTGCAGCGAGTCGAGCGTCGGAACGGGCGGTCGGACCTGCCACTGACCCTCATTGCCGCAAATTCGACAGCGCGCCTTGCAGCGCATGATTGAGCGGTCGCCGAGACCGTTGCTTACCAGCATCGCAAGGTTGGTCGTGGCCCATCGACGGCATCCCGGACACCAACAGGCAAGCTCGTAGTTGCGCTCTAATAGCGCACGGAAAGTGTCAAGTCGAATTGTCACCATAAGACGACCATAGCTCAGGTCCAAGGATCATCCGGAGTGCTTTTGTCCCCGATACGTCCTAAAACTCGCAAGGGGGCGAGGAGGCTGCAAACGCCGTCGTGTCGTATATGCTGCCGCGGTCGTCCTATCAAGTACCTAAATTTCCATTGACTCGGAGCAATCGCAGATTTAGGAGAAGAGTGGAAACGGCACCAGCGCCCTACGCGACTCCGTTGCCAACCGAACTCATACGATTTCGTTCATTCGGTTCGCCAGAAAGGAATGGGGCTGATGAGTCAGAAGTCTTTAACCACCTTCGAGGTCGGTTACGTTTCGCGGACATCACCACCTTTAACGATCCATTCGAGGCTAAGCCTCATTACGTTGCGGCCTATCAAGACGCGGCAATGCAGCGTGCAGCAATGATTCGATATTTGACACAGATCGCGCCAAATGGCGGCAGTAAAACTGCTCGACGACGATGGGCAGAACAGAGACTTGCAGGTCGAAGTCAGCAGCAACTTGTAGATGAGGCTGGCGAGAAGCTCATCAAGAAGGACGAAAGAGGTAATTACTTTGTCTTTTGTCTTATGCATCCTTCAGTCGTCAAGACGCCACTGCCATGGTCGCACTATGCTGATTCGCACAAGGGGGTATGTTTGCATTTCGACTCAAAGAAGCGACCAATTAAACTCGCCAACAGTGTCGAATACAGCCGTAAGTACCCGACGATACTAATTCCACGTACAGAGCAGAGCGCGTGGGCCGGAGTCCACAATATGTTGTTACGCAAGGCTTCCATGTGGAAGTACGAAAAAGAGTTTCGTATCGTGCGTCTCGCTTTTGCGGATGGTATTGCCCGGACCCTGCTATCTACTTGGGACGGTGACATCTGCTTGGCGGAAGCGGGCGCGTGCAAGGCGATCACATTCGGAGCACGAATGGCAGTCGAGGTCCGTGAGCGGCTTCGTGATTGGATTCGCGTCAATACGCCACAAGTTGAGACGTGGCAGGCAGCACTACATCGGAGCCGCTACGAAGTCCTGCGGACACGAATCGAATAGTCAAGACTTTCAATACGTCACGCGCAGTTCATCTCGGGCGTGAAACGCTACCACGGAGAGTTCGGAATCGCTGTATAGGCAAAGGTCCGCAGTGTCGCCCGCTCCGATTCGATGACTCCCAGCGCAGCATCTACCTTATAGGGCTGCCAGCCGAGAAAAGTCGCTAAAGACTTGGCTGTATATCGAGCATTTGCGCACGTGCGCAAATGCCCATTGTCTCCGGGCTTGGGTAGTTCGATCCGGCCCTCCGCTGCCGCTTCCAGCGTCGCCCGCACGGTCTCGGTTTCAAACTCGGCGTCGTGCGACCACGTGGGCGCACGTTCATGTCAATGGCAATGTATAGCAAGGGTAATGTCTGAAAGGGAGGGAGGCATGAGCACCGAAAACGAAAGCACTTACAAGGGAGGTAGCCTCTGGGGGCTAGTGCGCGCTCTTCGAGACCATGGACAGGTCGGGTCCCAAGCGCATTCCGAGGTCATTGGAGCGTTGGCAGCGACGCTCACCGAGCATTTGGTGGCGTCAATCGACCGTCACGAACAGGCGGCTTCGCGGCTCGCCGTGCAGATTCTGCTGTTGAACATCGTCATTGGCATTTTTACAGTCGTTGGCGCGGGATTGGCCGTCGTCGCCTTCGTTCAGAAGTAACAGTGCGCCGGCACGGCGAGACAATCAGCCGCCCGGCGCTGCGTGCGGTTGTTTCCGGCGGGGTCACTCGCACGCTTGACCCGCTGCGCCTCGTCGTGGCAAAGCGACCGGAAGCACGAAATCACGCGGCGGCCTTCTGCGCCTCCTGCTTCTCGACGACGAGCGCGAGGCCGAGCACGGCGAGCACCCAAGTCGGCGAATCGCTGGAGCGACGCTCGACGAATAATCCCAACTCCTCGCCGGCCTCAATCAGTGCTTCCTCGGCTCGCTCCGCCGATAAAAGGCGGGCGCGCAGTGGTTCGAGGCGTGCGATCTTATCCGCGACCGTCATGCCGTCCGGGTCCTCCGGTACGAGCAGCGCCAACAGCCCATCGCGCTCCCTCGGACGGCGCCACCATTCGAATTCAAGCGGCGTCAGCACGCGCAGTGACGGCGTGCGCGTGCAAAGCTTGGTTCCGAAAGGCGACCGTTCGAGATAGAGCGTTGCGAGTGCCGCCTCAAACTCCTGCGCCATCGCTGTCCGCTGCGAGGCAGTATCGAGCGGCGCTCGCTCGATGCGTCCGATCTCGCTTTGTAGCTCGCCGATGTCGGCGCGTATCTTCGCTAACCGCTCCGCGTCGTAAGTCGTCGCACGCTTCGGAGTGATGCGGAGCCTCGTGCTCTCCGGCAACTTCGCCGCCCAATCCTCGATGCGAGCGAAGTCCTGCGCCGCACTGCGGTGCTCCCCGGCGCACCGGCTGCGTTCAACTGTTAACCTCTCGTGCTCGCCGCGTGCGGCTTCCAGCTTTGTGCGGTACTCGGCCGCTTGCTCGTCGCTGCCGGCCGAACGGATCATGTTGGAAAACCGCACGCACCGCGCTTCGCAGTCGCGAACGCTGCGGTAGACGCCGTCAAGCAAAGCCTGTCGCTTGACGTTGCGATGGCCGAGCGCTTCGAGCTTCAAGCGGGCATCGCGTGGCAGATTTTCGAGATTCATGCGGGCGCCCTCCATGCGGCCACCGTGCGAGCTATATAGGCGTCGCGTCCCCCTGTGATTGCGGTTGCCGGCTCGCCTAGTTGCCACGCATCTTCAAGCATCGCCTTGCGCGTCTCGCGGAGCGCATCGTTCACCTCCATCTGCCGCGTCGCGTCGGTGTTCGCGGCCGGCAGGCGATGGCCGGGGCGGTGCAGGGCCATCGCGTCCGCGACCGGCGGGGTCGAGGCAGCGACCGCCCGTTGCACCGAGTCCATTGAGTCCATCATGCGCATGCCCAGGTGCAGCACGCCGTCGCGTTTGCGCATTACGTTACCGTCGTCGAAGCCGTCAACATCGAGAGATTCGTCGTCATCCTTTCGCGTCGTCATGTCGTCACTCCTTATCAGAACGGGAAAAATCCATTTCGCATCCGGTACGCGAGCCTGAACGGCATGCGCTCGTCCGGGTCGCCGATGGTCTCGCGGGTGTAAAGGCAAATCGGCGCAGCATCCAATGCCACAGCGCAGCGAGCGGTTGCATTGCTTAGGTCGTCGTGCGCACCGTCGCGATGGGTCACGTAATCCTTGCCAGTGGTCCGTACGTGCCTTTCCAGTCCGAGCAGCTCGTGACGCAGCAGCGGGTCGGGTGGCAGCTCGATGCGCCCGGAGGTCATCAACGGCAGCAGCTTCAGGTACGTGTCGCTGGCGTTGCTCGCGGCTTTCGTCAGCATGATGCCGACCGGGCGATACAGACTCGCGGATAACCCGGCACCGTAGTCGTCCGCGTGAGCCGTCGTCAGTCCGTAGCTCTTGAGAAACTCCGCCACCTGCTCTGCGACGCGTGCAGCATCGTGCGGTGATGGCCACCGGCGGCAGGCCGCCACGATGATCCGGTCGCCGTCCCTGAAGGCGATTGCCGCTGCCGTCGCATCGTCACGCCCGCCCGAAATGTCGAGGCCGGCCGCGTATCGCATGGTTGACTGGCGCGGCAACTCGCGGGGCGCAGGGCGGGTGCAGGAATCGACGAGAGCCGCATCGAGAAAGCCAGCGCGGTCCGTGCGCTCGATGGAGAGGTACTCCGCACTATTGGCGGCAGGATCGCGTGCCAGTTCGGCGGCGATAAACGCATCGTCGAGCGTCGGGTTCATCTGCTTGCTGGTCGCCACCGCATACAACACTCGCGGATCGTCCACGCCGTAGTGGGCGCGGCGGGCCTCGTGGAAAGGCCCGGACGCCGCGTACGCGGTTGAGATAACGATCAGCATCGCGTCGGGCTGCGTCGCCGTCGCGGGCCGCAATGCCCGCATGACTTCGCTGGCGTCGTCCTGTCCCCAATACGCGAACTCGTCGCACACCGCGACCAGCACGGTCCTGCCGCGAATGCCGGCGTGGTCGCTCGTAGCGATGACGATTTCGATGCCGTTGCGCAGGGTAATCGTGTCGGCAGTTGTGCTGACGACCTCCTGCCAAAGCGTCGGCCGAGATTCGAGCAGGCCGAGCACGTAGCGAAACGCAACCTTGGCCTGCGCCCGGTCGTGAGCCAGCACCAGCACCGTGCCGACCTCGCCGGCCGCCAGCACCCATTTCTTGAGCAACGCGAGGTAAATGACGGCGGCCGCGCTAATGCGATTCTTTCCGCCACGCCGGCCGACGGCGAGCCACAGTTCACGCGGTGGCGCCGTGAGCGGTTCGCGTTTCGTCAACGTGCGGAACATATCGGCCTGCGCCGACGTGAGCGGGCAGCCGAAGGCACCGCCGATCAGCGAGCGCCAAGCGGCCCACGATTCGCCGCCAAGGTCGAACAGCGTCGTGCAGGCGCGCAGGACGTTCATGGCGGCCCGTTTTGATCGGTCACAGCGTCAACAGGCCCAAGCTTTCCGTACCCTGCCACGGCCTCGCAGGACGGCGCAGACGGCGCCTCGGGCTCCGCGGCGGGCTCCACCTCGTCGGGCTGCTCGTCTGACTCGCGCAGAATGTCGGCCAGCGACAGCGCGGGCCGGGCGCGGCGACGAAACCCTAGCGCCTGTGCATACCTCAGCCAAGTTGTCGCACCGGACAGATAGAGCGCGACATCGACCGGCTGGCCAGTCGTCATTGCAAGTTCGTCACGCATCAGCAGCGCGTCGAGGTGCAAGCAACGGTGCGCGGCACGCCGCGTGAGAAAGCTCACGTGGTCGGCGCCGCCCTGATCCGCAACGATTGCCTCGACTCCGTCGCGTACGACGCGCACCTCAGGCGCCCGACCGTCGAGGCGTGCGATCGCGCCATCGCGCCGCTTCCGTGGCAGCCGTCGTGACTTCCTCGTCACCCCCGACCCCTCACCGCCCATCGTTTGCTCCCACCCGACAGCCACCAGACAGCATGAAAACGCGAGCCGGCCTTCCGTACGCAGTTCCGTACCACTGCCTAACCCATTGAGTGTAATCGTAAAGGTACCGCCCTGCGTGGGCAGTAAGGCGGGGAAACACGGTGAAGTCCGCAACCGGAATCAAACGGAAATTGAGGTCGGTGCGGCGCGCTTCGATTTTCGCGTCTGGGCCAAGGGCGGCGTAGCGAGCAGCCAGCCGAACTGCCAGTGACACATGTGACGGATGTGACGCTGCTTTCGGCATATATCCTTCACGCGCACGCGTATACGGGGATCCCGCACTAAGCGTCACAAGCGTCACAAGCGTCACAAGCTCAGGGAGTTCCATAGCCTGACTTGAGAGTCAACCCGATGTATTGCCGTTTGCCGCCGCCGGCTCGCTGTCGGCCGAATCGCCTTTCTGTCATGGCTTCGCCAAACCTGCGGCTCGACACGGCCTCGGTGCCGGCCCAGTCGCGGTAATCCGTGTAGAGCGCCGACGCATTGACGATGGCATCGTTGCGGACCTCGCAGCGCTCCTCGATGTAAGCGCCGATGATGTCCATGTCGGAGCGATAGCCGGAGGTTGCCTGTCGAACGATGTCCGGCGGGCTCAGCCTGCACTCGTGCCAATCCTTGAGGCCGGCGAGCGACCATTTCAGGATGCCGGGAAGTTCCTCGCGCAGGCGCCCAGTCAGATCGGGGTCCTGTTCATTTTCTGGGATTTGCACTGCGAACGGGATCAAGTGCAGCCGGCGCCAGATACCGTCGTCGGTGCCGGTGATCAGTGGCCGGTGATTTCCACGGATCATCAATTTCAGTGTTGGCCGAAAATCAAACCATTCCTGTCTCATGAAGCGCGCCGTGATCGTGTCGCCGCCGGTCAGGTCCTTGATCAGCGGTTCGTTGAGCCGCGAGCCTTCGGCGGTTTCGGAGACCGTGACGAGACGCGCACCGGCGAGTCGGGCGATGTCGTTCGGAATGCTGTCCGACTTGCGGGCGGTGAGTGATTCGCAGCGCAGCGCGACGTGGTATTCGCCGCCGAGCGCGGCCAGCGTTTCGAGGAAAACCGACTTACCGTTGGCACCGAGCCCGTATAGAAAGTACAGCGCCTGCTCGGCCACTAGGCCCGTGAGCGCATAGCCGCAGAGCCGGCGGATGTACGCATAGAGTTCGTCGCTGCCGCCGAGCACGCGCCACAAGAAGCCACCCCACAGCGCGCATTCGGCGTCGGCGTCGAACGCGACGTTCGTGATCCGCGACAGCTTCGCGCCGCTATCATGTGGCCGGAGCAGCCCATGTCGTAGGTCGACGATGCCATTGGCGCAGTTGAGCAGCCACGGATCCGCATCGAAGTCGGAAAGTTTGGCCGGGATTCCCGGCTCGCTGCGTGCTAGGTACAGCATGGCGGTGATCCGGTTCGCTTCTTGAGACTTTCGCGCCCACGTAAACAAGCGTTGGCGGTCAGCTTGCGGGGCCTGCGCAATGTCGTAGAAGCGGCTTTCCGCCGTCGCTTTCGCCAGCAACGTGACGTCGAGTTCCTTCGGATCGGGCCGCCAACGTTTTCCATCCCAGAACATCCAGCCGCGCTCGGCCGTGTAGTGGGCGCGCCCGCGCCAATGGTCGGAAAATCTTTTGGCATTGGCGAGATCTGAATCCGTAATCTCGCTCGGCACGTCCTCGTGCAGCGGCGTCACCTTTGTGGCAACTGGCACCGGCGCTTCAGTCACCGCCGCCATGTTTCGCCCCAATCGCCGTTGACGAACCGCAATTCGAGCTGCGCGGCGCGCACGTGCGTGATTGCAGCGCTCCAGCGAAAGCAGGAAAGGCAGAGTTTGTGCGCGGCCGCCTGCCATTTACCGAGCGGTGCGCGGCACTGAGCGCAGCGGCGCGGTGTTGGCGCTCGGCGCGGGCGGAGTGGTACGATCTTGGCGTTCCCTCGATCTTGCCGCTGTCCGGAGGTGCCAGCCTCCGGGGCGGCGTCGTGCGCGTTCATTACGCCACGCGCTGCTCGGGAAGCTGAGACCGGCGGGCAATTTCGGAGCCGGGCACGAACACACGCTTGCCTTCGCGCAGCACGCGGATGTCGCCGGCACCGATGTGCTTGTAAAGCGATGCGCGGCTGATGCCGAGAAAACGGGCTGCGGTTGGAATCGGATAACGCAGCCTTGGGTCAAACGGCTGCACGGTCAGAAGTTTGGACATGGGACGCTCCATGAATGGTGGCGTCCGTAATCATCTATGGCGTACGCGGCCTGTCCAGCAATAGCCGGTCAGCAAATTCCCTTTATTAGCTGACTGTAGCGCGTGTGCAGGCCTATTAAGGCGGCCCTGCTGCACGCTGGCTTCATCATCTTTTGGTACTCGGGCACAGGATGACGGCTCGCCGCGAGCCAAGCACCGATGCCCTCGTTGCGCTCCCGCAAATACCCGCCCAACTCGCCGCTCGCGTCGCTCTTGCACGAGGCATGAATCGCATCCCACGTATCGCCGCGAGCGCGCCTCTGAGCAAGGCGCATGGCAAGATCAACGTCGAGCCATTGCGGCCGTCCACGGCGGTGCGGGATGCCGAGCGCGAGCGCCGGATCGATGCCGTTCCAGATCGCTTCGAGCGCCCGACAGGTCGCTGCAAGCACACGGGCTGGTGTGTCGAAACCGAGATTAGGCGGCGATGAAGGCGCATTCTGTACTACGATGCGGCCGGCCTCGACGTGCGAGAGGAATTGCACCAGCAACGGCGGGCCGGTTCGCCTGATGCTGCGCTTGCGACGTTTCACAGGACTGCGATCCCGGCGCGAATGGTCCGTGTATCGCCGGGCTGGTAGTAAGTCCGGCTGATCATCACGATGCTGGTGCCCGCCTGCTTGGCGACATCACCGACATTCATGCCGCCGCGCAACCAGTCAGTGATCACAGAATGCCGAAAGCTATACGGCACGATGTCGTCGGGCAATGTGCCGCGCTTGCGAGCCGCCGCGACTGCGCGCCGCAGCAACTCAGCCCAATGCTTTTTCTGCCACGCGTTGCCCTGATCATTCACCAACAGTGGCAGCGTCTTCATGCGCAACCGCGCATGTTTGGCGAGGAGGTCTGCCGCCTCATCCGTGAGATCGACGTGGCGCGCCCGTGGGACGCCATCGCGGCCCTTGTTCGAAACGAGGCACAATGTTTTTTGTTTTCTGTTGAAGTCGCCCACGGTGGCTGCTGCAAGCTCGCCGGGGCGGGCGGCCGTGTGCAGTAGCGCGGTGAGAAAAACGGTAAGGGCAGCGGGGCATTCAGCCAAAATTGCGCGGCGCTGTTCGAGCGTCAGGTACACGTCGCGCCGTCCGTCCGCAGCCGGGAACGCCGGAACGTGCCGCCATGCGGTGTCGGAGGGCGTCAACTGATTCCGATACGACCAACTCAATGCGGCCTTGACCCGGCGCATGATGCGGTTGGCGGTGGCTTTCGTGCGGCCCGCTACCAGCGAGTCGCGGAACCGGCGCACGTCGGCAACTCGCAGCTTGTCGAGCCGGACGCCGCCGAAACTGCGCCCGATTGCGGGAGCGTCGTCGCCGTAGATCAGCGCCTTGAACGTGGTCTCCGCATCGGCGGCGCTGCGCCCGCCCTTGCGCTGCCTCAGATCCTGCACATATGCAGCGAGGGCGGCGTGCACCCGCTCGGCCTTGACGACGCCTTGCGCGCACTGCTGCCGCCACTTGACGGCCTCAGCGGCGGCGTCGGCGTAGGTGAGGTCAGTGACCGAGCCGAGCGGCCTGTACAGCTGCTTGCCGGAGTCGGGATCTCGCAGGCGGGCGAGCCAAGTTCCGCCGTCCCGAGACTTCCTGAATCCGATGAAGAATCCGCGTTCCAGTTGCCGCCAGTGTGGCTCACGACGCACCGGCAACTTGGCCCGCACTTGGGCTTGCTGAATCTCCATTGCCATCCTCCGAGAGGTCCGTACGGAAAAAGTACGGAAAAGATAGCATGAGACGGCCATGACAGCAATGGCCTGTTTTCAAGGGTTTCAGCAACTTAGCTGGACGCCGGTGGACGAATAAACAGCGTTTTACCGCCCTTTCACGGCGGCAACCGGGGTTCGAATCCCCGTGGGGACGCCATTTCTGGCATAGCGAATCAATTCACTATATAGTGAATTCGATATGCCCACACAGGACACCGAAACCATCCAGT
>Ga0187893_10015523_pt1 | contig 10186 bp, 12 predicted proteins | sample MA1701074metaG_FD_139574 | JGI IMG/M metagenome (GOLD analysis project Ga0187893, IMG submission 139574) | White microbial mat communities from a basaltic lava cave in the Kipuka Kanohina Cave System on the Island of Hawaii, USA - MA170107-4 metaG ... | reverse complement strand
CGCGAGCGCGGCGAGGCCGCTCGCGAGGAGGAGTCCGGTCGAAGGCTCGGGGATGACCGCGATCCAGGCTTCCCAGTCGCCATTCGGGTTATGGCCATAGCCTACGATGGTAAGTCCGTCGCTCGAAATTGCAGTTGCGTGCCGGAGCGACCAGCCTGTCAGGTCGAGGCCAATGTCGATTGCGAGCAAGTCCTGTAAGCTTCGCATTCCGTTCAACTCATCCCAGATGAATGCTTGCTGGTTGGGGTCCGTGTCGAACCCACTGTGGCCCACGATGACGCCATTCCCAGAAACCCCACTTGCTCCGCTCGCGAAGTTCGTATCCACTAGATCACCAAGGCCGATCATTCCTCCGGCAGTTGTCCAACGAAATGCTTCATACCCAGCTCCAGAGATACTCGCGCCGACTACAATGGATCCGTCCGGAGATACCCCGGGCTGACTGCTTTGAAAAGTTCCCCCAGGAAGGTCCCCAAGACCGATCATCCCGTCCTCGAGGGTCCACCGAAAGACTTCGGACGTACCCGCTACCGAATACCTGTTGCCGACGATCACGGATCCATCGTCAGATATCGCTCCAAGGACGCTCCTGAACCCGCCCTCTGAGAGTAAACTTCCCAACGCGACCATCCCGCCAGTCGCCGTCCATCGGAATGCCTGACCACCCAGAGGCGTGTCCCCCATCCCGGCGATGACCGAACCATCACTCGAAACGTCCCGTGCGACTAGACGGCCCGGGTCAAATGGATCGGCCGATTCCAACGGAACCCAGCCATCACTAGAGGTCCACCGCACCGCCTGATTGCCGATAGGTGAGTTGCTTCCTCCCACAATTACCTTCCCATCCTCGGAGATCCCAAGGGCCTCGCTGTACCCGACCCCACCGGGCAGCCGTCCAAGCGCCACCATCCCTTCGGCCGCGCTCCAACGGAAGGCTTCTCGACCGTCGCCCGAGGTGTCATCGGAGATACTCCATCCTACGACAGTCGCCCCATCACCGGACACGCCGAAGGCCCGACTGTGGAAGGCTCCGCCCGGAATGTCCCCTAGGCCCATGAAGATCGGGGCGGCTGCTAACGGCGAACTCAAGGCGCAGGTGGCAACGGTAATGAGCAGGAAAAGTGCTAACGCCTGCATGTTTCCCCCCCTAGTGAAGCGTTTCGTTTTCGTTTGGACGCAACGCTAAGAAATTGACCCACCAAACGTCGATACCCAAGTGGGGCCAGGAAGGGGAGCGGCTACCGATTATCGGCCTCGGGCCGCCCGGCGGCGTAGCACCAGCACGGCGAGGCCGCTCGAGAGCAGGAGCGCGGTCGAGGGCTCGGGGATGATGGCGATCCAGGCTTCCTGCCGATTGCCATGTAGGCCATAGCCGACGATCGTGCGGCCATCTGCTGATACCCCAGCGGCTGAGACGAGCTTCCATCCGCTCAGGTCCAGGCCGAGATCTTGGACGAGCACCTGTTGAAGGCTTTGCATTCCTCCATCCTCGGTCCAGATGAAGGCTTCTGCACCGAGATTTCCGCCGCCAGTGAGGCTTGAGCCATAACCGACGATCACCGAGCCGTCGCTCGACGCGGCGTGGGCCTGGCTTCGGAAGCTCCCGCCGGGAAGATCCCCAAGCCCGATCATTCCCTCATCTCCCGTCGATCGAAAAGCCTCCGTCGTCTCGCCGGGACCCTCGACGAAGATGCTGACGCCGACAGCGACAGTCCCATCATGAGAGACGCCGAGTCCGTAACTTCGGTAGGAGCCGGGCAGCACTCCAAGGCCGACCAGGCCCGCTGACTCTGTCCACCAAAACGCCTCCTCGTTGTTGCCGGTGCCGCCATGATCGCCGTAGCCCACCACGACTGAGCCGTCCGATGAGACATCGCGCGCGGCAGTTTCCCTCCCTCCCGGAAAGAAGCCAAGCCCGCGCAACCCAGCCTCCAGCGTCCACATGACGGCCTGTCCACGCGAGCTTCCGGTTGGATCTCCGATGCCAACGACGGTAGAACCATCAGCAGAGACTCCGTACGCATTCCCTCTGAAGAGCCCGACGGTTCCGGTTTCCGAGGTCCAACGGAACGCAGAAAGAGAGAGATCAATCTGTCCTGAGACTCCCGGTTTTTGCGAGGTTCCGACGATGATAGATCCGTTTCCGGATGCCGCGTCTGCCCTTGTTACCGTGGCTTCCGGAAGGGGGTCCAACGTGGTCAGTCCGCTCTCGAAGGTCCATCGCCAGGCGCGCTGATCGAGGCCGGACTGCGGCTCGCCAAAGCGGATTACCTCGCTGTACCCGACAACCACGCGCCCGTCGGCAGAGATGTCTTCGGCGAAGCTGTTAGGCAGATCCGGGGGCACGCCGAGCCCCATGAACAGCGGCGTCGCCGACGCTGTCGCTGTTGTCATCAGCACCGCGCACGCGAGGATGAGATGCGCGAGTGCAAATCTCACGGTGATCCACTCCCCCGAAGCGTCAGAGCGAAGGTAGCGAACTTCATTCCCGCGGGGACCGCTCTGCCCAGGAACCCTTTTGTTCCGGAAAAAAGATTTCGCGCACGTTCGATGCCTGTGTGGTGGGTGGTGGGGGGGTCGCGCTGCCAGCGCGCGCCCATCGCTCGCAGGCTCGCGCGTGGTGAGTGTTCGCGGTGGAATCGGCCGCGTGAATCGAGACACGGTGCGACTCGCTCGCTCGATTCGATGGAGCGTCTCGCTGGCGTGTCTGGTGACGACGCACCCGCGCGCGTGACTCGATGCACGGTGCATTCACGTGGCGGGGCGCGCGGGGCGAAATGGAGACACGCGATAGAGTCGGGTGCACGAGAATTTTTCCTCGCGCCGTCGTAATTCTCTCTTGACTCCACCCGACCCCGATTTATGATTCACGCATCAGAAGGTCTGTTCTGAACACTGATTCGGAAGGGACCACCCAAACGCGGACACACAGTCCGCTGAAACCGGAGGAGATTCCGAGATGGCTACCAGTTCCCGTACCTTCACCCCCGAGACGGCGAAGCAATTCGACCGCTACAGCGTCGCCAACGCCGTCACCGTCAAACAGTCGCTCGCCTGCGGCTGTGAGCCGTACCGGGACGTTTTCACGTTCCGCCGATGGCTCGCGCAGGGCTACCAGGTGCAGCGGGGCGAGCGCGCCATCAGGCTCCCGCTCGTCTACGGCCGCACCGAGACCGACCCCGAGACGGGCGAGCAGCACACCACGACGCGGCGGGGCCGCTCTGCCGTGTTCTGTCGCTGCCAGGTCCGCCCCCGGGCCGAGGGGGGCGCGCGATGAGGGCCGTGAGACTCAACTGGGCGCGCGACGCAGCCTATCCCGAGGTGAGGCGGGCCCTCCCGGCCCTCGCGGTCGCGGTCCGCTACCCGCTCGCACGGCAGTATGGGCCCGAGATGCGCTTCCTGCGCAGCTGCGGGCAATTCGACGAGGACCGCAGGCGGGCCTGGAACCGGGAGGCGCACCGGGAGGCGGTCCTCGCCGAGGTGCGCGGGGAGCTGGCCTACTGGGTGGGGTTCCGGGCCGGGTACGACGCCGGAAAGGGTGGCACCGGGTGCGGGGCCCTGGACGCCTTCGACCGGATCCGGGCCCTCGAGACGGCCCACGGGGCGATCCGCTTCATTCTGGAGGAGCGGCCCGACCCGCACCCGATGCGGGAGCGGTGGCGCAGGCTCTACCGCAGCGTGCGGGGCCACCCCGAGGATCACCCCGACTGGGTGCGGCGCCTCTTTGCGCTGGCTACCGGGGAGGGCCGCTGACATGACGCGAGAAGAGGCCCTCGACAAGGCCCGGAAGCTCCTGCGGCTGGGGGAGTCGGACAACGAGCACGAGGCGGCCCTCGCGATGGCGCAGGCGCAGCGGATCCTGGAGCGGTTCGAGATGGAGCTGGCCGACCTGCGGGTGGAGGTGGAGGCGGAGCCGCTGGGGGAGCATGAGGTCCGGACGGGGCGCCCTGGGGTGCGGCGGATGGAGCATTGGAGGCTCCAGCTGTGCTCGGCCCTGGCGCGCGCCAACGGCGTCTCGCTCTTCTACTCCGGGGCCCGGATCACCCTCTGCGGGAGGCGCAGCGACACGGCCCGGGTGGCGCTCCTCTATGGGGAATGCTCTTCCGAAATCCAGCGGCTGGCTGCGACCCATGCCCGGGGCCGGGGGCGGAGCTACGCCAACGCCTACCGGATGGGGGCGGTGGATGCGGTCCGCCGCGCCATCCAGGCGGAGCGCGAGGCGCTGCGGGCCGAGATGCAGGGCCGGGTCTCGGAGCGGGCCCTGGTGGTGGTGGATACGCGCCGCGGGGAGGCGAGCCGCTGGATGTACCAGCAGCACGCGAACCTTCGGGCCGGGGGCTACAGCGGCTCGATCGGCGACGCCTCGGGGTGGTCCGCGGGACGATCGGCAGGGGCGGGAGTCTACGGACGCGCGTCCCGCTCCAGGCTGGGCGGCGGGCCCTCGGGGCTGCTGCGATGACGGCGCCGGTCGTGATTCGGGAGGCGGTGGTGCGGTACCGGGGCTCGCGGAAGCCCCTGGAGGGGATCCGGAGCCCCGCCGATGCGGCCCGGTTCGTGCGCCGGGTGGTGGGAGGCGACGCCCGGGAGCATTTCGTCTCCCTCATGCTGGACGCGCGGCACCGGGCGATCGCCTACCAGGTGGTTTCCGTGGGGACTGCGACCGCGTCGCTGGTGCACCCCCGGGAGGTGTTCCAGCCGGCCGTGGGGCTCGGGGCGTGCGCCGTGATCGTGGCCCACAACCACCCGAGCGGGGACCCGACCCCCAGCCCCGAGGATCGGGAGGTGACCGATCGGCTCATCCAGGCCGGCCGGGTGCTCGGGATCCAGGTGCTCGATTCCATCGTGGTGACGGAGGCGGGGCACGTGTCGATCCGGGAGGTGGAGCCGGCGCGGTTCGGGAGGGGCTGAGGCTGCCAGGGGGCGGGGGGTGCCGGAGGCCCTCGCCCCCTCGCTCCCGGCTCTTGTGGATCGGGGAGGGCTGTGGTGGCATCTCCCCGATGCCCAAGCGCCAGGAGAAATTTGTTGACGCTGGAGACGCGAAGGTCATCAGGGACCACGCGCCGTCACCGGCCGATGGGCTCGAACTGGCGCGATCGATCCTGGACGAGTGCCCGGACGGTTATCACCCGTGGCGGGTGGAAATTCAGAAGAGCGACCGAGGTCGGCGAGCCGTGGTCCGAGTGTGGTTCAAGCGGAACCTACCGCGTCGGGAGGAGCCGGCGGCCGACTGATACCCCTCAATGCGGGCCCCGAGCCCGCTGAAACCGGAGGTGAGTCCGATGACCGACAGCAACCCCGTCCAGCTGCCCCACAAGTTCGATCGGTCTTCCGATCTTCCGAATCGGCCTTCCGAATTTGGCCAACGATCTTCCGATTTTCCGAGAATACCTTCCGATTTCAACCCGGCCCTTCCTGCGGATACCTTCCGATTCCCGCCGGACCGGAATCCCTACCACGTCTACCTGGCCCGGCTGGCACCCGGCTCCCGACCCACTATGGCCGAGGCGCTGGAGCGGATCGCCAGGATCGCGTCCGGAGGCCGGCTCGGCGCCGAGGGGTTCCCGTGGCACGGGCTCCGGTATCAGCACGTCCAGGCCGTGCGGACGGCGCTCACCGACACCGTTTCCGGTAGGACCGGGAAGCCTCTGAGCCCGGCGAGCGTGAACAAGGCCCTCGCGGCGCTGCGCGGGGTGCTCCGGGAGGCGTGGCGGCTGGGGCTCATGTCGGCCGAGGACCTGGCCCGGGCCGCCGACGTGGAGCCGGTTCGGGGGTCGAGGCCGCTGCGGGGGAGGGCGCTGGGGGCCCACGAGGTGGCGGCGCTGTTTCACTGCTGCATGAGGGACTCGACGGCTGCAGGGCCGAGGGATGCGGTGGTCTTGGCGCTGGGTCTGGCGGCAGGGCTGAGGCGCGCGGAGATCGCGGGCCTGGACCTGGGCGATGTGGACCTGGGGCGCGAGGTGGTCCGGGTCCACGGCAAGGGCAACAAGGTCCGGGAGGTCCCGATCAAGGGGGGCACGCTGGAGGCGATCCGGGCCTGGCTCGCGTGCCGGGGTGCCGAGCCGGGACCGCTGGTGTGTCCGGTGGGGAAGGGCGGCAGGGTCGAGCTGCGGAGGCTGGCTCCGCAGGCCGTGCTGAGGGTATGCGAGAAGCGGGGTCGGGTGGCTGGGATCCCCGGGTTTGTGGCTCACGACCTGAGGCGGACCTACATCTCGACCCTCCTGGATCAGGGCGTCGATTTGTCCCTCGCCTCCGACCTGGCAGGGCATACTTCCCCCAGCACAACGAAGCGGTACGACCGCAGGGGTGAGAGGGCCCGGCACGCTGCCGCTGCCGCGCTGGTGGTTCCGTACATCTGGACGGCTGCTCGCGGAGCCGAGTGAAGGGTTCTGATCGGGGTTCGCCCCTGCGCTCTGCTGCGCAGGAGGCGATTCCCATGGATGAACGACCGCAGCCCCTTCATTTGGACCGAGTGGCTCTCTACGAGCTGGTCTGGTCGCAGCCCATCTCGAAGCTGGCCCCGAAGTTCGGCCTCTCGGATGTCGGGCTGGGCAAGGTCTGCAAGCGATTGAAGGTTCCGAGACCGGGCGTCGGCTACTGGACGAAGCTGCAGCACGGGAAGGCCCCCAAGCGGCCGCCACTTCCTGCCGCCGCTCCAGGGCACCCGACCGAGGTCACCATCGGACCCCGGATTCACCGAGAGGCGGAAGCGCCCGAAGTGTCCCCGCCCGAGGTCAAGGTCCCCGTGACGCTCCGCCGGCCCCACTCCCTGGTGCAGCAGGCCGCTGACCTGCTCCGCAAGGGGGGTGTAGATGAGTACGGCCGTCTCTGGGCGCCGCGGGACGAATCCCTTGAAATTCACGTGAGTCGCGCGCTCCTGCCCCGGGCGCTTCGGATCATGAACTCCCTGGTCATGGCTCTGGAGAGTCGTGGTCACACGGTCAGGATCGGGAAGCCCGCCAATGGGTACGGCCGGACCGGGACCCTTGCCGTTATCAACAGCGAGGAGCTTCGCTTCAGCCTTCGCGAGCACCTCGACCGCGTCGGGCACGAGCCCACGCCGAAGGAGATCGCAGAGAAGGCGAAGCACAGCTGGGCCTCGTGGAGGTCCTACGATTACCGCCTCTCCGGCCGGCTGAAGCTTGAAATCGACTCCTACGAGAGTGGGTTCAGAAAATCGTGGTCGGACGGGAAGAAGACGCCCCTCGAAGAGAAACTCGGTCCTTTCATCGTGGGCCTGGAGGTGTTGGCCGCTCACGAACGAGTCCAGCGGCTGGAACGCGAGGAGGAGCACCGAAGGTGGGAAGAGGAACGGCATCGCGCTGAGGAGGAGGCCGAGAAGCGCCGCCTGGAGGAGGAGCGAGTGAAGGAGCTGCGGCAGCTGGTCTCGGATTGGAGGGAGGCGCAGGAGATCCGGGCATTCCTTCGCGTGGTGCTGGATAGATCGCCAGAGGACGAGAAGGTGGGGGAGTGGGTGCGCTGGGGTCTTGAGGTGGCTGATCGGTTGGATCCCATCAGGTCGCGTTCTGGTGGGGCGATGCACGAGGCGGCGGAGGCGATCGTGGTTCCGTACGTTCGACCCCAGGAAATCTAGATCAGAGTCCGGCTACGAAGCTCAGCTTGAAATCCGCCGATCAGAAGCGCCAACGATTCGGTTCCTACATGTCCCGGGTCAAGCCCGGCCAGCTCGGTGTTGAGGAATTCGTTTAGTCCCTTGAACGTGCGAAAGGTCAGCGTTGCGGAGGCAGCGATCACTTCCATGGTGGCCCAATGCGGAGCTGTCGCTGTCCCACCCAGAACGTCGGGAATGCCACCCTTTAGCAACTCCTCTCGCGCTAGGTCGAGCGAGGCGAATCCCTCCTTGAAGAGTGATTCCATCGGTCCAGGCCCGAGGAAGCCAAGAGCGAACTTCTTGGGGCTCGGCCTTCCTTCGGATTCGAGGGCTGCGAACAGGAAGTATTTCGCCAGCTGTTGGAGGTCGGTCTTGGCCTTGACCTTCATCTCGATCGCCCACAGAGCGCCGTCATCACTGAAGAGCAAATCCGGCTGGGTCACGTTGCCTTGGAAGCATGGCATCGATCGAACCGCTCGCGAGTTGACGCCAATCGGGCCGTTGGGCTTTCGCCCGGTCAGGAACTCGATCAGGTTCTGGCGCAGCCCCATCGGCAGCAGCGAGAACAGGATATTGAGTTGGTGGTTGAGCGTAACCTCCATCTCGCGCACGTGTCGCATTGCCCGATCGCGATTCGCCCACGGGCTGTCGGGTTTCGTTTGCTTCCCGAGGTGCTGTGGCTCCCAATACAAGAACTCAAGGACTTGGTAGTATTCCTCGACCCAGGTTCCCGGCTTCATCCCCGAGCCCCCCCTTCAACAGTCTCATCGGCCACTCGCCGGGTTGCCTCTCAGTGAAATCGCCCCCGGAAACGCCTTCCCCATCGCCTCCACGTAGACCCGCGCCGCCGCGAGCCGGTGGTAGCCGGGGCGGCGCTGGAGGCCCTTGGACAGCTCCGCGATCCGGGTCTCGTCGATGAGCCGGAACGCCTTGGCGAGCTGGTCGCGGTGGTGTCGGTGTTCCCGGACCGAGCGGTACTCCAGCCGGTAGCACCAGCGGCAGCGGACCTCGGGATCCTGTCGGCTCAGGGTGTAGAGCATCCGGACCGTCCGCCCGCACCCAGGGCATTCGGCGTACCAGCGCAGGTTGAAGCCGACGCGCTTCCGGACCAGGGCGATTCCTTGGCCAGTCTGGTGGGGGCCGGGTCGCGCCAGGACGAGGGTGCGCGCCTCGGTGCCCTGGTTGTCGCGCCGGGCTGGCCAGAGCTGGAAGGCGAGCTGGAGGCGGGGTTCATCCCCTGGGCCCCATCGAATCGACCCCGAGACCCCGAGGTCCGCGGGCGTGGTCTTGATCGGCGGCCGGAGGCAATCGAGGGCGAGGGCGTCTTCGACCAGGGGCTTGGCGACGTGGCCGTGCCAGCGTGTGGAGCCAATTCCACCCATTCAGAATCGGGAAATTAGCCTAATTCTACTGTTCCGCGATAGACAATTCTCTGTCCCGGCCATTTAAGAGTAGTCAGGGCTCGATCACGAGTCGCACGCAACCTGTCGCAAGCATTCGCCGCCCGTGAAGGCGCCGCGCCGGTACCCGAAGAGCTCGCTCTCGAGGAGGGTCTCGGGGAGGGCGGCGCAGTTCACGGCCACGAAGGGCCCCGGGTGCCGCCCGGAGCTCCGGTGGAGGGCGCGCGCCAGGAGCTCCTTGCCGGTCCCGGTCTCGCCGGCCAGGAGCACGCTCGCGTTCGAGCGCGCGGCGCAGGCCACGAGGGCGAAGACCTCCTGGATGGCGGGGCTCGTGCCCACCATCCCGGGGAGGCTGCCGGCGGGCCGCGCTCCGGGCTCCGCGGCGGCCGGGAGGCGCCCCGCGGCGCGCGCCGCGAGGGCGTCGAGCCGGCGCAGGAGCTCCTCGCCATCGGCTCCTGCGGGCTCGGCAGGGCGGGTGAGCACGTCGGCGGCGCCGGCGGCCCGGAGCCGCGCGTCGCCCGCGGCCTCGCCCCCGGCGATGCGCACCAGGACCGGCGGGGCCCCCGCGCCGGCCCCGAGGGTGCGCAGGCCGGAGAGGCCCTGGGCCGCGCTCTCGGCGTCGAGGACCACCGCCTCGAAGCGCTCGAGGGGGAGCGCGGCGGCGGAGCCGGCCTCGCACTCCCAGACGATGTCGAGGAGCGGGGCGCGGCCGGCGAGGTCGGCGGCGAAGTGGCGGCCTCGGCCCACCCAGAGGATCGAGCGAAGCGATCGCATGCGGTGCCTCCCCATCCCCCGCCGGGCCCGGGGAGAGCAAGCCGCATGCCCGCGGGTCGCAGCCTCGTGGCGCGCCGACGGGCTGCGGGGCGGCGCCGCGGCCAGGTCGGGGCGAAGTTCGCACCCGGGCGGCCGGCGGCGCTGGCGGATCCACCTCCTGGCGCCGGGCTCGGAGCCGGCCTGCCGCGCCCGCCGAAAACCGCAGGGGCCCGGGCGCGTCCGGCGCCCGGGCCCCCGAGAACGATCAGCCTGCTCCCCCCCGCGGCGGGTGGCGATGCCTCGCCCGCGAGCTCAGAAGGCCCGGCACAGAGCCGGCTTGCGCAGCGGATTGAGCGACGGACCGGGCTTCAGGCCGAACTGGGCGCGGAACGCGGCGAAGTCCGTGCCGCCGATCACGCCGTTG
>Ga0187893_10015522_pt1 | contig 10187 bp, 12 predicted proteins | sample MA1701074metaG_FD_139574 | JGI IMG/M metagenome (GOLD analysis project Ga0187893, IMG submission 139574) | White microbial mat communities from a basaltic lava cave in the Kipuka Kanohina Cave System on the Island of Hawaii, USA - MA170107-4 metaG ... | reverse complement strand
TATTGCGAGCCTTCTCGAGCAGCTTCTCAGCCCTAGCCATAAGGTAACTATATGTGGTTACATTCGCAAGGACAACTGACGCGGAATCCATCGCCACGCGCCAGACCACACGCCAGAGCCCGCAAGCCCCCACCGGCCGGCCCCGAACTGGGGCAGCTCGGAGGCAGGAAACCCCACCGGGAAGACAACCAGCGGCAGCCCCCGCGCCAGGGCAGCCGAGGCCGCAAGCCAAGTTCCAGACCCTGCCACCACGGGCGAGGATGGGAACAGCACACAGCCCGCCGAGGCCTGCGCCACCACCGCCGCCGTGCGCCGGGCAAGCCGAGCTCGCAGCGGCACCGAGGGAGGACCACCAGCCCACCAAGCTATCGGCACCCCGGAGGCCTGCGCCGCGAGCACGGCGGCTACGGCCGAGGCGGGCCCGGCGCCGGCACCGCCGGGACCGAAGGCAGAGAACACCCGCACGGCGGACACCGCAGACAGCGTGGACTGATCGGCACCCATGCAGCACCCCACGACGAGCGAACACCCCGAGGCCTCCAGCACGCGGGCAACACGTGCGACGAGCTGGGCACCGCCAGGAGGCAGCCGGCTCGAGCCCGCCACCGCCACCACGCGATCCGAATAAAACGCCATACACTAACCCCCAAGTCAAAACTGCCCATTTTTAATGGGCTGGTACCCCAACCCGCATGCGAAACCAAAAGGCTTCGCGGTGTGCCGCTGTCAAGGCTGCGCGACTGAGCGCACCCGCAAGGCTTGGCCTTGACCGCGGTGCGCCGCGAAGCCCACGCTGGCCGCGTGCGGGATAGGGGATAAGAGCGCGAGAGAAGGGATTTTGGGGGGATGTGAGATATGGGTCGGGCCGAGATCTCGGCTCCTGCGGGCTCTCAGGCGGTCGTTTTGGGGCGGGCGGCAGGTTTGCCCCAGTGTGCACACCCGCACGGCTGGATGACTACGCTATGCTGTCATAGATGGGGAAACACGCAGTGACGTGGTTACTTGACCGACTTTTCGATCACCAGAACCAACCTACACCGCGGTTTGCTTTTCAAGGCACTGTAAATTGGATGAGGGCTCTCTCAATTCTTGTTGATGACTGGGGGTTCTCGCACGCCTCTCTTCGTGGTTTCTACAACCAGGTACAAAGGCGCCAGCCTAATCAGGAAGCAGATACGCTGGCTTTCGAATGCTTGTTGATGGCAATGCATAATGTTTCAGCGTTACAAACGGCACGAGGGCTCAATGAGCCATATTCACTTGTCCGCTCGGCGATTGTTAGCTGGTATTACGCCATTTACTATGCAAGCAAATCAATGATTGCCGCAGCTACAGGGGGTGATCCCCAAACACACTCCAAAACGGGAAGGGTTTGGCAAACGGATATTGCAGAAAGGAATTTGGCCGTCACTCCCTTTGACTACAATTTCGCGGACCTAACACCGGCAAATATTAAGGAAACGATTACTCGCTTGCGCGACGGCAACCCTCACGATGTAAACACAACTCCAGCCAATCGGGAGCAAGCATTGGGCGCTGCTATATCATATTTGAAGGGTACAGCCGAATACGAGAAGTCGCGCCTAGAGGAGGAAGTTAAGTCTAGCTCTGAGTTTAAAAAAAGAGGATTTGCAAACTTTAAAACCAAGGCGGCGATAATCCTCAGGGATGAAAAACTCTCCAAGGGGCAAGTGAACTTTGTTGTACAAGCATTTCGTTATCGCGGCAAAGCCAACTATCGGGATGCTATTTATCTATCCTACGGTACCGACAATTCCGAAACACTCTCGGTCTTTGTCGAAGATCTAGTCAATGTGGCACGTGCATTCACCCTCATGGCGGCGCACTATCTTCCTCGGAGAGTGCCGCAGCGAAATTGGCAAGACTTTGTGAATGATGTTCGCGCTAATGCGAGGTTTCCGCTTCCGTATGATCTATCAGAAATATAATCCAGCGGTCGGCTGTAGCTTTGCTCAGCGATCGCATTCTCCCACTACTAAATGCTGCGTAATATGGAGATGTGGAACACGACAAATAGGCCGCCGCGCGTGAACGAATTGCTCTTTAGGGCGAATGGGGTTGGCGGCGAAGCCGATCCCAACGCGTCCCCTCTAGCGTAGCTGAGGGGCGCTGGCGCGCGGCCAGAACCGCACCGAAGCCTCTGACGCCTCCCGCGCGCAACCGGCAGGGAGAAGCCGCCTGCGGAGCCTGCGAGGGCCGTTGCGAGCGCGGTAGGCGGCCTGTGGCGCTTCGGTTCTCCTCGCAGCGAGCATCTGTCCGACGTGGCGGAGCGGGCGGCGGGAACGGAGGGGCAGGCACTGAACGAAGCCGCGGAGGGCGTTGCGAGGGACGAGCAGCGCCCAGGTTTGGGTTCGGCACGGCGCAGTGAGCGGCGCGCGGCCTGCCGGGCCAAGGACGGACCATGCAGGCCGCGTCACGCGAGCGGTCGACGGGCACCCGCAGAGTTCGCGAAGCCGGAAGGGTTTGAGGCCCCACGGAGACAGCGAGCGGCGCGCCCCTTGCTGGCCAGGGATGGCGTGCAAGGGGCGTGACGGGAGCGGTTCTGAGCTACACGGCGGCAAGCAAAAAGCGATCGTCATTCTTCGGATTATTCACGCGGGTGCTGATCGGATAGGCGGTCATCAGCTCCGCCGGATAGGGCCGGAGTAGCGGGTTCAAGAGGCGCGGCTCCTGGATAGCCTGGTCTAACCACAGCCCGTAATCCTCGGTGTCCAGGATCACCGGCATCCGGTTGTGGATTGTCCCAATCAGCTCGTTCGCCTGGGTCACGATGATAGCGCAGGAGTCAATGATCTCCACGCCACCCTCCCAGTGCTCCCAAAGGCCCGCGAAGGCGAAGGGCTGCCGATCCTTGAGGCTGATGTAATAGGGCTGCTTGCGGCCATCTAATTGCCTCCATTCGTAAAAGCCGTCCGCCGTGATGAGGCAGCGGCGCTGCCGGAAGGCATGCCGGAACGAAGGCTTGGTGGCCACGGTCTCGGCTCTGGCATTAATGGTGCTAAAGCCAATCCTAGGCTCCTTGGCCCAAAACAGGATCAAGCCCCAATGCAGGGTCACGAGCTCGCGGCGGCCTTGCGGGGTGGTCCGCGCGGCGAGCGCCGCCTGGGCGGGCGCGACGTTGTAGCGCGGAAGCAGGCTGAATCCGGCGTCCACACCGAAAAGCTCGGCGAAATTCTGGACGGGAGAGAATCTGGCGAAGCGACCGCACATAAGCTAAGGCACATTCAGGATCTTTCCTGTGGATATTTACACAGTTTTAGCAACGGTACCAGACCATGACATACGACAACTCCGTCTACCGCACGGATAGCGATCGCAACGGCACGCACGGATGGACCGTGTTCGTGCAGCGCCGCAGGCGTGTGTTCACCAAACACTTCGCCGATGGCATGCACGGAGGCCAGAAGAAAGCCTACCGGGCGGCCAGCAAGCACCGAGAGCATTTGCTCAAGGAGCACTCAGGGCTCACGCGCGCCGAGTACGCGAGCATCCTGCGGAGGAATAACACCTCGGGCGTGCCAGGCGTTTGCAAGTACCAGAGCGGACATTGGGTCGCCTTCTGGCCAACAGCCCCAGGGAAGAGCCGGAGGATGAAGTTCTCGATCGCGAAATATGGGGAGAAGAAAGCCTTCGAGTTGGCGATCGCAGCACGCCGGCGCGCCCTGGAAGGGCCTTCAAGAGCCCTTCAGCCGTTCTCAGGCAAAACGAAGCCAAGGCCGCAAGGGTTCGCAAAGCGTCGCGCCTTCTGGCCCAGATCTCCGCATCAAGCGCGCTTCGGTGCAGCGTTATCGCCTGCGTGCCGAACTGTACGATGAGCGGGTGATCGCCGTGCCGCTTTGGTGGTTCCCCAAGCTCTACGAGGCGAAGCCCAAAGACCGGCAGGAATGGGCGCTGAGTGGATCTGGCGATGCGATCGTTTGGGATAGGCTGGGTCTGTCAATCGCAAGCACGGAGCTGCTTGCGACAGCTGGAAACTTTTCAGTGAAGCGCGTCTAAGAACGCGAGTTCTTTCGGTAATTCAGGGAGCTCGCACCAGTACGCCACATCATCTAATGGACCTTCCCAAGGCTCACGCCAACCTTCATCGTAGGTGGCAAGGAGATAAGTGCCATCCTCGCAGCACACGAGGACAATGTCGCCTTCTCTTGGCAGGCGCTCTTGGGCACGAATCCAGGGACCGAAACTTTCCATACGCTCGCTAGCAGCGCCGCTGCGCTTGCAGGGGGCGGAGCGCGGAGTTTTGCAGAGCCGGCCAAGGGAGCCGGCATAAGTATTTATTTGCCCTTGGGTTTCTTGGGTGGGCCTTTGATGGTTTCCACTGTAGTGGTACTCGGCCTCCGCCGAGCCTTTTCTACAGAGATGAATTCACCGCTTTTAGCATCGCGCCCGATTTTTCGAGTGTTCCCTTTGCTTTTAGCCATTGCCATTACCCTCACGAATTCTCCTAACCATTTAGATAGACAACGTTTCATGCGATTTGCAAGGCTAATAAGAGCGGCGGCTGGCGTAGCCGGCCGCCATCCGGCCAGAGATGGCCGGCGGGCGAAGCCCCGGAGGGGGCAGGACGCGCCCGGGTCTCAAAAATGCAGCACAGCGCAGTGAGCGGCGCGCGGCTTGCCGGGCCAGGGACGGACCATGCAGGCCGCGTGACGCGAGCGGTCAACGGGCACCCTGCGGCTGGGCGAAGGCGGAGGGGTTTGAAGTACCAGTGAGGGAAGCGACCGGCGTGCCCGTTGCTAGCCAAGGATTGGCGTGCAAGGGGCGTGACGCGAGCGGTTCGGAAGGCGCGCTACGCGCTCTGCATGGCAGCTAGCAAAGACCGATCGTCGTTGCCGCGGATTGCCTGAGTATCGGGGCAGCAAGGGCCGGCAATAGGGCAGGCGCCGAGGCAAAGGTCGAGTATTTCACGCCGTCCTCTCCAGCCAGATTGCCCGTTGCCCCCAGTCTGACGGAAAGTCCATTACTGCCACCGGGATCGCGTGCCGGGCGATCAGGTCTTTCAGACGGGTACGCCAGTGGTGTTGAGGGGCGATCACATCCATGCAGTGCAGCAGGATGACCAGAGTGTTGTAGATCTTGCGCGAGTTGGTTTGGCATTGGGCGGCGAGACTGGCGGGTCGGCTGCGTGGCAAGGCCGGCGTGATGGTGAATTCTCGGTTCCACAGACGGCTGTGGTGGGCGCAGACGTTGCGCACCAGCGAGATGTGGCGCAACCAGGATTTCAGCGCCTCCTCATTCACGCCGTAGACATCGGCGATGGCGCGGCGCGTGGGCATGGGCTTGAGGTTGTCGTACCAGCGCGAGAGCTGGCCGAGCGACATCACCTCGCACACCGCCCACACCGGCGGCAGCTGCTCGGCGTAGGTATCCAGGAGATGGTGGATGCGGCCCTGCGGGCCAGCTCCGGGTCGAGGTGCGCGTGCGAGCCATGACGGTGGGCTATCTGATAGGCCCACTGGCCGCGCACCGAAACCTCGATGCGCTCGATGGCGTCGAGCAGCAAGAGGCGCAGCTCGCGGTCGAAGATGTAGATGTTCAACACCTCGGCGAAGCGGGTGCCGGGGCGGAAGGTGTGGCTGGCGTGGTCGATCTCGAAGGGTAGCCAATAGGCGCTGAGGCGGTAGTAGTTGAGGTGCTGAAGGTAGAACTCGGCCTCGGCGGGGTCGTCGATGACCATACCGCGCTGCTGGAGCAGCGCCACCTGCTGGGCGTAGGTGATGGCCGACTTGGTGAAGGGGCGTTTCATGCAGAGCACCCCATAAAAAAGTAACCCGCCGGTTTGAGGATGCGCTTGCGCACATAGCCTTGGCGGGTTTTGTTACTTGAAATTATACGTGCCAATGCGCGTATTTAGCAAGCTGAGTCCGGCCGAGATCTCGGCGCCTGCGGGCTCGCAGGCGGTCGTTTTTCCGGCGGACAGCCGATTTGGCTGCGACTACGCTATGTTGTGAGTCGATCGCGGCGGTTCCCCAAGCGCCCAGCTACTCCGGGTTGCTTGAAACCAATTGCTTGTTTCAGCCACCCTTACTTAATAGAGGGCGACAATAAGCCGTCCTGAACTGTGTTTTCCGGTCCACACAACAGTGGACCACAGACTAGAGGAGCAACACGATGACGACTTTAACAGCTAAATCTGCCATGCCCGCACCTGGCGGACACAATCATGAAATAGACATCAATTGGGGGGCCAAAGCCCCTAGAGGTGCGGTAGCCGTTTTTAACCGCATGATAAAAGAGGGTGCTAACGTCCCTCTCTTCTTGTCTCAGACACTCGTTAACGCCCTGCGTGACGTCGGATATAACGACACTACTTCAGCAACTTGCGAGCATGTCGACAATGCTTACCAATGGGGAGCGACTGAGGTTCGTGTCTATTTCGTTGACACGGGTAAGCGTGGAAAGAACAAGATTGACGTTATAGTGCTGGATAACGGCTGCGGTATGGCACCAAATGTCCTGCGCGCGGTAACCGCCTTCGGCGGGTCGATGAATTTCGATAATCGAGACGGTATTGGCCGGTACGGAATGGGCATGAAAGCAGCTGCTCTAAGCATGAGCCCTACCGTAGAAATTTATTCGTGGCAGGAACAGGGCGCCTACTACCGGATGATTCTCGACGTCGAGAATATAGGCAGCGACAAAAGCAATTCGGTTAACTTGCCTGCGGCGGAATTCTTGGAGGAGTTTCCGTTAGAAATTCGCGAGGCGCTAACAAAGCCAATGTCCTTTCCAAAGGACGAAAGCATCCAAGGACTAATAGCGCGAGACCACCAAGAGTTGCGAGAATGCTTGGGTGACTCAGGGACGCTTATCTATATACCCGACTGTGATCGCTTAACGCATCGCACGGCGCGTTCCCTAGTTGAACACGCGACGAAAACAATGGCGCGAATCTACCGCAAGTTGCTGGCCGGTGGACGGAGTCTTTTTATTAATAATCGGAAGGTTGAGCCGTTCGATCCGATGTACTACATCCCTTCGGCTCGTCACGTTAAGATCCCAGATATTAAAGAAACCCAAAGCCGGCTGGTACACTCCACCACAGTGCACATTCCCGTTGCGGAGTATGATGGCAATACAACATATCCGGTAACTGTACGTCTGTTTAGGCTTCCGATTGAGGCGTGGAGCGCGCTCCCTCGGAAAATACTCAAAAGTGATTTGCACCTATTCGAGATCGATAGCGTGTCTTTCGTCCGGGCAGACCGGGAAGTTTATTCTGGGCACATAACAGATATCGTTGGAAAGCGTACATCAACAGACCCATGGTGGCGGTTGGAGATAGATTTTCCACCAGTGCTGGACGAAGCCTTCGGGGTGAACGTAAATAAACAGGGAGTACGCCTGAAGAACTACGTATGCGAGGCGATCAAAAAACAAATCAGTGAAGAGTTGCGTTACGTCAAAGAAAACATCAAACAGCATTGGGCGCAACGAGCTGCTGAGGACGCCGGGCCTAAGCTTACAGAGGCCGAGAAACGGGCAAACGAAGCGGAGGCACTGCAAGCCACACTATTCCCATCACAGATACCGCAGACTGAGGAAGCGGCTAAGATTCAAGAAGAAAACTTGCGTGCCCTCGCAGTGACACTGAAGCGCAATTGGGAGACCGACGAGGAAGCGTACACACGCATCAAGGATTCGCGCTTTTTGACAGATTTTAAACACGATGAGGACGCGCCGTTTTACCGGGTGGATTCACGTGGAGGAAAAGTAATCCTCACGGTTAACACCGCCCATCAGTTCTTCGAAAAGATCTACAAGCCCTTAGCCTCGCTATCGAAGCAAGTTACTCAGCCTGGGGTGTTGGATGAGATGGATGGCACCACCACTATTGTGGAACCCGATCTCGCTAAGGCTGCAGCAGAGGCCATTACCAGCTTACAGCTATTATTGTTATCTCTGGCGCGAACACAAAGTGTTATGGAATATCAAGACAATAGCGGCGAACACCGAACGTTGTTTGGTATACTGCGCCGACAGTGGAGCCTTAATCTGGAAACAATGTTGGTGCACAATTAAAGCATGAACTTTGCCCCAATTAGAACCCGCCTTTAAGAGCATAGCGCCTCTAGAGGCGGGCGGGCTTTTCGCTTACAAGACTTTTGAAACCGTGCGAAGCAGAGCGCTTCGCCATAACGTAAGGAGTTTCTCATGTACAGAAATGATCTATCGCCCGTATGGCGGGCACTGCAGCATTTGCAGTCTTCTCTAACTGCTTCCACCCGCTATTCTGTAGGACGCGATGAGGCGTTCACAGCGCTCGTCGAATCGCTGCCACTCAGTGATGCTGGTGACCTGAACAGGCGGTTCCGGAACCTAGAACGTAATCGTCGCCACAAACACGAACACCGCCGACTGCTGTTGCAGTTGAGTAGCGAGGAAAGAGGCTATGCTCATGCTCCAGATCCTTTCGACACAACCGCTATCCAGGAAGAGGTGGAGCTTGTGAAGAGTCAAACGTCGGGGCAAGAATGGAGCATGCTCTTGGAACTGGCTAACGACCAGCCGATTCGAACGATAGCAACTCGGTACGGCCTAAGCGAGGTCGCCCTAAAATGCTATATCAACCGTCTTCGGAAACGAATAAGGAAAAGGTCTTGCGCGCACTATCGGTAGCGTTTGCCGACACCAATAAGATGGCTGGCTGGGTCGAGAGGCACGTTAGTTGCGACATAGAACTCATGATCACGAGTCGCGTTCTAACGTGTGCGGTGGCCTTGGCCGTCACTACATCGGCGGCTTTCGCGTTGCCGATAATTGGTGCTTCCGCCGGCATCGAAGACCCGGATGTCATTCAAGACTTCGGACCGGCGCATTTCCTGTCACCTGTGAGTGACATCGATGTCACCAATCAGTATCCTGGCCTGACCTTTCTCGAAGGCTGGCAGTACTTGCCTGGGTTTGATGATGTTCAAGATGGATTCACTGGAAGCTTCCTAGGCAATCCTAGAAGTACTCCGGAAACCCGCCCAGACGCGCCCGACACCGCGACGGTTGTATTTGCTAATCCCATTGTAGGAGCCTCGTTTCTCTTGCGAACAAACACGGGCGACACCACGTTCACAGCGGCGCTTGGGGGCAGTGTTGTTGAAACCTTCTCTGCCCTAACGGATGGTGCACCTGACACTTCTAACGTCTATGGATTTACTGACATAGTTTTTGACTCTATCGTTATAAACGCGCCGATAAATAACGCGTTTGAATTCGACCATCTTACGTACAGGTTTGTCGAAGCGCCAACGGCTACCCCAGTGCCCGAGCCCACCACAATCGCGCTGCTGTCGATAGGCCTGCTAAGTCTCCTGCTCCTTAATCGAAGGCGCGCTCCCTAGACGACGCTCCTGTAATCAACCTTCTTTCAGGTGCCATGTGAGCCGATCTCGTATGTGATTGAACGCGGTCCGATTTCATTGCCTGGTCGGGATACGTATACAGTAATGCCTGAATCTAGTTCAGCGGCGGAGAGCGCCGACTTTGCGCACGATTTCAACCTTTGACTGATTGCAGTATAGCTCGCTCAAGTACGAGCTGGGGCAACTCGGAGGCGGGAAACCCCACCGGGAAAACCACCACCGGCAGCCCGCGCGCCAGCGCAAGCGAGGCCGCAAGCCAAGAGCCGGACCGGGCCACGACAGGCGAGGACGGAAACACGACACAGCCCGCGGAGGCCTGCGCCACCACCGCCGCCGTGCGCCGGGCAAGCCGAGCTCGCAGCGGCACCGAGGGAGGACCACCAGCCCACCAAGCTATCGGCACCCCGGAGGCCTGCGCCGCGAGCACGGGACGCACCGCCGAGGCGGGCCCGGCGCCCGCACCACCCGGACCGAAGGCGCACAGCACCCGCACGGCGGACACCGCAGACAGCGTGGACTGATCGGCACCCATGCAGCACCCCACGACGAGCGAACACCCCGAGGCCTCCAGCACGCGGGCGACGCGTGCGACGAGCTGGGAACCACCAGAAGGCAGCCGGCTTGAGCCCGCCACCGCCGCCCGGCGATCCGAATAAAAACCCGCCATTACGCCGACCCCCAAGTCAAAACTGCCCATTTTTAATGGGCTGGTACCCCAACCCGCATGCGAAACCAAAAGGCTTCGCGGCGCACCGCTGTCAAGGCTGCGCGACTGAGCGCACCCGCAGGGCTTGGCCTTGACAGCGGTGC
>Ga0187893_10015521_pt1 | contig 10187 bp, 12 predicted proteins | sample MA1701074metaG_FD_139574 | JGI IMG/M metagenome (GOLD analysis project Ga0187893, IMG submission 139574) | White microbial mat communities from a basaltic lava cave in the Kipuka Kanohina Cave System on the Island of Hawaii, USA - MA170107-4 metaG ... | reverse complement strand
TAGGGCGAAGTTCTGACGTGGGTCATGCCCGAGACCCGAATGAATTCCTTGAAGTCCTTGGCAATGAACTGCGGACCGTTGTCGGAGATGATCCGGGGCCGCGCTTCCGGGTGAAGCTCCTTGGCGCGCTCCAAGATGATCTCGATCTCCGCCTCGGTCATCGACTCCCGCAGATCCCAGTTCACGATGTAGCGGTTGCAGCCGTCCAGAATGCTGCACAGGTAGTAGAATGTCCCGCTGATATTGATGTACGACACGCGATATGCCAGTGCTGATGCGCGGCTAGCGGCTGCTCAAAGCCCGTGCCCTTCTTCGACGGCTTGCCGTTCCACCTGGACAACAGGCCCGCCTGGCCCAACACGCGCCATACGCTGGTCGGACTCACCGCCACGAGGTCTGCATCGAGCATCATCAACGTCAGCCGGCGGTAGCCTTCCAGCGGGTTCTTCAGATGAAAGCCGATGATGGCCTGCTTCTCCCAATCCTCCACCAGAAGTCGCGGGGAACTGATTCGTCAACCTGTTCAACGTTGGCGACGGGTTTTATGGCTGACAACCGCCTAAACCGATGCCGGTTGACGATAGTATTGACGGGCGATATCGGATGTCGATATGATTGTATCTATGCCAAAGGGCGCCGAGCTATTGCAGGGAACACTGGATCTCCTCATCCTTCGCACCCTGGAGCTCGAGCCGTTGCACGGTGTTGGTATTGCCGACCGGATTGAGCAAGTCACGCACGGCGTTTTTGTCGTCGGGCCGGGTTCGCTGTTTCCCGCTTTGCATCGCTTATCCGAAAGGGGTTGGATCGAGGGTCAATGGGGAGAACTCGAAACAGGACGGCGCGCCAAGTTCTATGTGCTGACCCCATCAGGACGAAAGCAATTGGCGAAAGAAAAGCGCAACTGGCAGAAAGTCGCCACTGCGATGAATCAGGTACTTGCGGAGCAGACTTAGCCGTGGCTTGGATCAGTCGCGTAAAAGCTCTTGTCCGGCGCATTTTAGCCCGCGAGCAAGTCGAAGATGAACTCAACGAAGAAGTAGATGCTTATCTTGACATTCTGACCGAGCGTCACATGGCGCGTGGACTGTCACGCGAACAAGCGCGGCGCGCGGCCCGCATAGAGTTCGAAGGCACCGAACAAGTGAAGGAAAGGGTCAGGGAGATTCGTGTGGGAGCCGCAATTGAAACAACTCTGCGTGATTTCGCATATGCCTGGCGAGTGCTGCGCAGAAACCCAGCGTTCACGATCGTCGCGATATTGACTCTGGCGCTCGGCATCGGCTCCGCGACCACGATGTTCTCGGTCGTGCACGGTGTCCTGCTGAGGCCGCTGCCCTATCCCGATGCGGATCGCGTGGCCGAGGTGACGATGAACTTCTCGCCGCAGAACACGCCGCGGGGACCGCTCTCAATGGCGGATTTCCTCGATTGGCGCGCCCATAGCCGCGCGTTCGAACGTGCGGAAGCGTACGCCCGGAACCTGATAATCCTCCAGTTCGACGACGAAGGTAAGAGTGAAATGGTGCCGAGCGCCAATGTCAGCGGCGGCTTTTTTCGCGCACTACGTGCGACGCCTGCGCTGGGCCGCCTGATCGAGGAACAGGACGAGAAGCCAGGCGCCGCAGTCGTCGTGCTGAGTGATCGCCTTTGGACGCGCCGGTTCGGGCGAGATCCGGGCGTAATCGGGCGTGTACTGCGCTTGAACCGCGAGTTCACAATCATCGGAGTGGCGCAACCCGGCTTCGCCTATCCTCCGGATGCTGAGTTGTGGGGCAACCTCGAAGTCCAGCCACCTTCCCGGCGCGGCCCGTTCAACTTCTATGGAATCGGCAGGCTGCGTCCCGGTGCAACTCTCGATCAGGCCCGGGCCGAGATGCGCGTTCTGGCTGAACGCATTGAGCGTGATCATCCTCGCGACTATTCGCGCCTCTCTTACCCTCTCGTTTCGCTACGCGAGGCCATCACAGGTGAGGTGAAGCCTGCGCTGTTGGCGATGTTCGCCGGAGTGGCAGCGTTACTCCTGATCGCGGTGGTGAACGTCGCGGCCATTCTTCTGGCTCGCGCCGGTGCGCGCGAACGGGAGCTCGCTCTACGTGCAAGCCTCGGGGCCGGACGCGGGAGATTGATTCGGCAGTTGTTGACTGAGAGTCTGTTACTGGGCTTGGGCGGCGCCGCCCTTGGAGCGCTGCTCGCGTCGGCTGGTGTACACGCCGTAGTCTGGCTAAAGCTGGACCGGCTGCCGCGCATGAGTGACATCCGGTTGGATGGACCCGTGCTCGCTTTTGCGATTTCTGTGGCGCTCGTGAGTGCCGTTCTGTTCGGCCTCTACCCGGCTTTGCACGGCACACGATCCGCCTTGAACTCAGCGTTACACGAAGGGGCGCGAGGAGCGACGGAATCCCGCCGCCGAGCGCGTGGCGTCCTGGTCGCAATGCAAGTTGCGCTGTGCACAACGCTGTTAGCAGGAGCGGGGCTGCTTCTCCGGAGTTTTCTCAAGCTACAGGACTGTCACTTTCAGAATTATTTGGCATAGGTCCGTCAACATTATTTGGCGTAATCAATCCCTCGGTCCGTTCGTCGAGAGGATCACTCTACCCTTGGCGACTGATCAGGACTTATCCGCCCTTGCCGCGATACGCAGCACCGAGCGCGTCTGGCGCTACGCTGCGAGCCTCGCAGGGTCGGCCGCGAAATGCCGATCGGCCTACTATTAAGTTAGGTTGCCAGGAGCGTCCGGATTGAGCGAACTCGCACTGGGAGAGTGATGGTTGCCGCAGTTCACCAAGCGATATCGGTTGGTAGTCCTCCTAGGACTGGCGAGTATTTTTGCGCTGGTACTCGTCGGCAGATGGCTGAATGCGACAAAACGAGGCGGGCAGGGGCCCGCCGAACCGTTCCGCATCGCCGGCAACCTGTACTACGTTGGCGCGACGGATGCCTCGGCCTTCCTCATCACCGGGCCCGAGGGCCACATCGTGCTCGATGGCGGCTATCCCAGCACCGCACCGATGATCATCGCGAGCATTGCGAAGCTGGGCTTCAGCATCAAGGATGTCAGAGTCCTCCTGAACTCAGAGCCTCATCCCGACCATGCCGGCGGGCTGGGAGTGCTCCAGCAGGCGTCCGGTGCCGAACTGTGGGCGAGCGAAGCGAGTGCCTATACCCTCGCCTCCGGTGGCGACGACCCCGACGGGATCCTGCCGCTCAGAGCCCTTGCCCGGATCGGGGTCGTCGGGTACCCGGCCATGCGGGTGGACCACCGGTTCAAGGACGGCGACACAATCCGCCTCGGGCCGCTCGCACTCACCGCGCACATCACCGGCGGCCACACGCGCGGATGCACCTCATGGTCGTTCCAGGTTCGTGACGGTGATCGCGTGCTGAACGTTGTGAGCGTGTGCGACTTGGGGCGGTTGGCCACATCGCAGTATCCAGAGCAAAAGGCCGACCTCGAGCGCAGCTTCAGAGTGCTCCGAGGCCTCCCCGTTGACATCTGGGTGACGTGCCATGCGAGATGGTGGGGCAGATATCGCAAATTCGTCGCCAGCGCTGCTGCGAAGGACGCAGTGGAACCGTTCATCGACCCTGAGGGGTACCATGCCTACATCGACGCTGCCGAGGCGGAACTCCGCAGCGGACGCCTGCACTGAGTTAACCCTGTGAGAGCGGCAACCTAACAGGCGCTTGCAGCCGACGCGGCTCAGCTCGAACGTTAGTAACGATCAACGGCGTAGTGTAGAGAAATCCGCAGGCTGACCACATATTCCGAGCATTGCTCAAACGGTCGATTCCGCAATGGAGTCACGGGCTTCCAACGGCGGGGCTTTCGGCGTTGCGAAACTGTATTGCGCTAGGGAGCGGCATGGCGACAGGTTTGCGCAACACCCAATGCGCGACGCAGGTATGCCAAATAATGTTGACGGACCTATGCCAGATAATTCTGAAAGTGACACCGGCGCGCGTACTTTGTGGCGGTCTCGCGGTTTTCCGCCTGGTGCGAAGAGCACAAGCTGACGCTGGAACGCGTCGAGCCGATGCACGTGGCTGCGTACGTCGAGCAGCTCGGGGCCGCACACTCCAAACCCACGGTCAAACAGCACCTGGCGGCCATCCGCATGCTGTTCGACTGGCTCGTCACGGGCCAGGTCGTCCCGGTGAATCCGGCGCACGCGGTGCGGGGCCCCAGGCATTCGGTCAAAAAGGGTAAGACCTCGGTGTTGTCCGCCGAAGAAATGCGGCAACTGCTCGACTCGATCGATGGGAGCACGCTCATTGGCCTGCGCGATCGGGCGCTGATTGCCCTGATGGGCTACACCTTCGCCCGCGTCGGCGCGGTGGTGGCCATGAAGGTCGAGGACTACTACATCCAAAAGCGCCGCGGCTGGGTGCGGCTGCACGAAAAAGGCGGCAAGGTCAACGAACTGCCCCGCCACCACGACCTGGAACAGTTTTTAGACGAGTGGCTGAGCGCGTCAGGCCTGTCCGCGGAGCCGGTCGCTCCCCTCTTTCCCACGCTCCAGCATGGAAAACTCGCCGCACGGCTGCCGTTCGCCCAGGCTAACGTGCACATGATGATTCAGCGCCGGGCCCGCGATGCCGGTATCGCAACGAAGATCAGTTGCCACAGCTTCCGCGCGACCGGCATCACCACCTACCTGCAGAACGGTGGCAAGCTGGAAGTTGCCCAAGCCATGGGCCGGCCATGAATCCGCCCGCACCACCGGCCTCTACGATCGCCGCAACGACACCGTCGCGCTCGATGAAGTGGATCGGGTGGTGTATTGAGGATCGCAGAGAAATCCCCGCCGAGATCTAGCCCGGCGGGGATAACGGCCCTCTAGGAGACGGAGATCTCTCAAGGACCGTAGCACATTGCGGGTGCTACACCATTTTGGAATACGGCGGCGCGGCCTTCAAGTCGCGTGAGCACGGGAGCAAATGAAAAAAAATGGCCCCAACGGAGGTGATTGGGAGTATACTGAGCTAGCCGGGAAGGCAAAATGTAAATCCTGGGTATAAACGGCAATGTTTCCAGCGCCCAGTTCACGTTGGTGTTTCCTCCTCCCGTCAGGAAAACCGGGTGTTGTTGTATTGACCGTGGTTAAGCTCCTTCTGTTAGTCCTGGTCGTAAGCCCTTCGGTGCATGCGCAACGGGTTTGCGTGGGAGGAACCCGGGCGGGCCTGGGATGCACCGTCGACGCCAATTGCACCGGGGGTGGGGTTTGCGCCGGGCACACTCCGCCGCCGGATCGGAATGGCGCGGCCGCCGGACTGGGAGATAACACTTCTTGTCCTCCCGGACCTGATGCCACCACAAAGGGCGCTCCCGCTGCAACCTTGGGAGACAAGGACGTCAATAACGACGGTAGAGATGATTTCTTCATGGGCGAATGGAAATTCGTGGAAGGGGCAAAAGACCTCATTGTTAGGCAATGGTGCATCAACAAGCCGGCGGTCGGCGGTCATTTCGCAGACTTCCTTACGTTTCAGATCATCACGAGCTTGAATGGCGTCGAAACCGAGCGGGTCCCTCCCAAAGAACCGACTTGACCCTACACAGGGGGCCTGAACCTCAGTTCGGGGTTCAAAGATAAGAAAAAAGACCAGAATGACGGCAAGTTCGACAAGGTGCCCACCCGGATCGACAACATCGTTGGGAATCCACACGGGGCGGGGGACAACGTCCCGACCGAGGACTACACGAAGACGCTCGTCATTATTCTGAACGATCAGACCGTCGCCGAGGGGACCATTGTAAAGAACAAGAATGGCACCTTCAAATACAAAGGGCGATTCAAGATCGGTGATAACGTCAAGAATGCGGATCTAAACGAGTTGACGGATGCGGACAAGAAAATCCTGATGGACGATTTAAATGCCGAGCGGGCAGCTGTGATGGCTGAATACCCGGGTCAGCTTTCGTTCATTCTGCCGCCGCCGCCCGGCGCCGCATTCGTCAAGTGCGACGAAGACTCAGACCGCGATGGCGTGTCAAACGCCCAAGATAATTGTCACACCGTATTCAATCCGGATCAGGCCGACTCCGTGGGAGACGGAGTTGGTGACGCCTGCCGCAATTTCGTGTTGTGCGATATCGACCTGGATGGCGACATCGACATCCGGGACGTCAGCTACATCATGGCGGCACGCACCCTGCCCGCGATCTTGAGGGACCCGCGCGATTGGGATCGCGACGGTCTGCTGACGGTTAACGACGCCCGGGCATGTTCCCTGCGGTGTACCCGACCGCAATGCGCCCAATGATGGTGCCCGTTTCGCGCCGGGCAGGAGTCTCTATGAAAAGACTGGGGCTGGTGATTTTTCTCGCGAGCTTGCAGGGTCCGCTTTGGCCCGCGGTCCTTTCGTTTTCGCCTTCTTCACAGACCGCCTCCGGCGGCCAGACCGTCACCGTGGACATCGTCATCTCCGGGCTGTCCGCGGGCGCCCCTCCGTCGGTTGGAGCGTTCGACCTGGATGTGAGCTTCGACCCGGCCATCCTCTTGCCAATCGACGTGACCTTTGGCTCTTTTCTCGGGACTCCGGGCATTGATGCGTTAACAGATTTCCTACTGTCGCCTGGAGTGGTCGATCTGGCGGAGGTCTCCCTGCTCGCGCCCATAAACTTGGATGCGCATCCGGCGAGCTTTTCCTTGGCCACTCTATCCTTCGTCGCAGTGGGAGTCGGCACCAGCCCGCTTGCGTTTTCCCAGATCGTTGTCGACGACGCGTTCGGGGACAAGATCCCGACCACCGGGGTCGATGGCAGCATCACGGGTATACCGGAACCGGCGTCTGCCTTGCTTTCGGGCGCGGGCTTGCTATTGATCGCTCTCGCGCGCTGCTGGCTTCGATCGATACGGCGGTCTGCGCGATCGGGCGATCGTCGCCATCCTGATCTATACCGCCTCGCGGCTGCCGCGCCCCTTCCGATGGTGGCCTTCAAATTTCTTTCAGTTCCCAAAAACTGCCTCTAAAATATTGAATTATAGTGGGCTTGCAAGTTGGAGTGCGGCGCGGTCCCCGCCCCGGTGGGGGTACAGGAACGCGATAGCTCACCGTTCCCGCCGCGACATAGACGATGCCAAGGAACACGAGCGCAGCAATGCGGAGCCGCTTCCTCCCACTAACAATTAGGGGTCCCCTCAGAAAACGGAATATAACGTACGCTAAGCCGCCAGTTTGACTGGGCGCAAGGGACGGAAGCGGCCCTGGGCTGGGACGGAGCGGGAGCGCCAGACGTAATCGCCAGTGAGGTTAATGTGCTCCCAGCCGAGCGGAGACAGAGACGGAAGCAAGGTTTCGTCGAAGGGTCCTTGCTTGCGGAGTGCGTCCGTTGCCCGCTGCAGGTAAACGGTGTTCCAAAGGACAATAGCGGCGGTGAGCAGGTTCAGACCGCTGGCCCGGTTGCTCTGCTGCTCAAAGCCCCGGTCTCGGACCTCGCCCAGTCGGTGGAAAAACACGGCGCGGGCCAGGGCGTTGCGAGGCTCGCCCTTGTTGAGGCCCGCCTGGACGCGGCGTCGAAGGTCGGCGTTCTGCAGCCAGTCGAGGATGAATAGAGTCCGCTCAATGCGGCCCAGTTCGCGGAGCGCCAAGGCCAACCCGTTCTGCCTGGGGTAGCTGCCGAGCTTGCGGAACAGCGTCCGTTCAATCTTGCCGAGTTCTCTCAATGCTACGGCGAGCCCATTCTGACGTGGATAGGCTCCAAGTTTGCGAAGCATCAGCGATGCTGTGACCGAGCCGTGCTTGATCGACGTGGAGAGACGCAGAATGTCATCCCAGTGGCCGGTAATCTGTTTCCTGTTCACGTTCCCGCCGATAAGCGGCGTGAGCGTAGCATAGCTGGACGGTTTCTCTATCGAATAAAGGCGCGTGTCCGCCAAGTTGCGAATGCGCGGGGCAAAGCGGAACCCCAGTAAATGACACAGGGCGAAAACGGGATCGGTGAATCCGGCGATGTCGGTGTAATGCTCTTCGATCCGCAGATCGGATGCGTGATACAGCAGCCCATCGAGCACGTGGGTGGCGTCCCGTACGGTGGCGCTGATGAGCTTGCCGTGGAAGGGGGCGTATTGGTCCGAGATGTGCGTGTAGAATGTCGCGCCCGGCTCGTTGCCGTAGCGGGCATTGACGGACCCGATAGCTTCGCCGCTACCTCCGGCTTTGAATCGCTGGCCATCCGATGACGATGTGGTCCCGTCACCCCAGTGCGCGGCGAACTCAAGCCGGTGATGATGATTGACGACTTCGGCAAGCGCCTTCGCGTAAGTCTCATCCCGGATGTGCCAGGTGGCGATGCGCGATAAGCGCGGAGAGCGAGACCCCAGGACACGCGTTGGCCATCCGCGTAAGTCCAAGATTGATGCCATCGGCAAGAATGGCGGTGAGCAGCAGCGGGCGATCCGACACCGCGTCCCCGGAGCGGAGATTGGTAAAGTGCCGTCCGAAATCGCACCAGCTATCCACTTCAGTGAGCAGGTCGGTGATTTTGATACGGGGCATAAGCCCATAGGCTTGATGGGTCAACAGTTCCGCTTCATCGGACTCCTGATTATCGAGCGGCGTGATTTTCAGCACGCCATCTGTTACGGAGGCTTCCGGCAGCGTCTTGGTCTGAGCGAGGCGGTCCACGCGCAGGAATTCGGCATGAAGAAGCTCGGCGCGCTGCTTAAGATATTTGTCGGCATCGATATTGATCGCCAGCGGCAACACCCAACCGGTTCGCACTGGTGCGATGCGTCGCGACAAACTCCAGATCGGCGGGAGTAAGCGTGTAAAGCTCCTCATACTCCCGAAGGCTGACCGGTAACGCCATGACCTGGGCGCGCTGGGCTGGAGACAATAGATCGCGCCAAGGCATTGCGCTCCTCCTGTGAATAAACTATAGTTTTCGGACATACTCTTATCGCATGCCCCAACTCCAGAAAAAAGCGCCTGTTTCGGCTCCGGATCGCAAGAGGGTTTTTGGACAGGGGGTGAAAGCGCCTCGCGTGGGGCTGTACTCCCGGGTGTCCACTCACGACCAACAGACTCTGCCCATGCAATTGTCGGCGATGCGGGACTACGCGAAGAGGAGGAAGTGGGCCGTCGCCGTCGAGGTGCGCGATGTAGGATCGGGAGCCACGACTCGGCCGGACTCATCGAGTCCGCCCGGCGGCGAGAGATCGACCTGGTCCTGGTGTGGCGGCTGGACCGGTGGGGGCGGTCGTTGGTGGATCTAGTGAGCACGCTCCAGGAACTGACGGCGTTGGACGTGGGGTTCGTTTCGCTGAGCGAAGCGCTCGACCTGACGACTCCGAGCGGCAGCGCCCTTGCCGGAATGCTGGCCGTGTTCGCCGAGTTCGAAGGGGATATTCTCCGGGACCGTGTGAAGGCGGGGATCGATCAGGCGCGCAAGGACGGGAAGCCACACGGGCGCCCGAAGACTGCGGCCAAGCTCGTACCGGAGATGAAGAAGCTTCGCAAGGAAGGGCTGAGCAAGCGGGCCATCGCCAAGGAGCTTGGGGTCAGTCGCACCTCCGTCATCCGCCTGCTGCGGTCCAGAAAGCGGTTCGTAGCTACTCCCGTTGCGCGATGAACCGACCCCCCCGGCGTGGCACTCTTTGGCGGCCCCACTTGGGGACGGCAACTGTATCTTCGTAAAAGAGGATCTTGAGGTTACCGAAGGTTCGCGGCAATTCGTTCGTCTCGAATGAGGCCCCGTTGGGGCGTCTGGGCCCGCATATCCTTCGATTACGACAATGCCTCCAGGGAGTAGCGCCGTCCGTATGCGCGTTTCGTGGTCCAGCTTCGAGGTCTTCAGCCACGACTGCATGTATGAGTACAGGATCAAGTCCCATTTTTCTTTTCCGAGCTCGTAGGTGTCGAGGTTTGCAGCAATCGCGTCGATTTGCAACCCGCGCTTAATGGCTTCCATCTTTGTATCAGCGACTGCGACTTCGGAAAAATCCACTCCTGTGGATCTAATCCTGTTACTTAAGCGGCGTGACGTCGAACAGGTATCCCTATGTTCCAAGCATCGTAAATCAACTGCGCGGATGCTAATGAACACAGGAAAAGCAGACGAAGTATTTATACCCCCTGCCGGCGAAAAGGAAAGCGATAGCTTAAATGAAGAATCCTCGAATGCCACGGTGGATCACAGACCTGCCGCGGCCAGTAACGCTGTGCTGCCGTTCGCTCGCTGC
>Ga0187893_10015520_pt1 | contig 10188 bp, 4 predicted proteins | sample MA1701074metaG_FD_139574 | JGI IMG/M metagenome (GOLD analysis project Ga0187893, IMG submission 139574) | White microbial mat communities from a basaltic lava cave in the Kipuka Kanohina Cave System on the Island of Hawaii, USA - MA170107-4 metaG ... | reverse complement strand
GTTTGCATGGAACAGCTGTCCGAGAAATCCGGAAGCAATAATCTCTTTCATGTAGAGTGCCGCAGGAACAAACCTCCAGGTAAAAGGGACAAAGTGCCTCATCCCGCTGCTTTCGGCTCTTGCCACCATGTCCCGCGCCTGGGTGAGGCTCATCGCCAACGGCTTGTCGCACAGCACATGCTTTCCCGCATCCAAGGCGGCCAAAACCATAGGATGGTGCAGATAGTTCGGCGTGGCAACGGCGACAATATCTAACGGCTCCTGAGCAAGCATCTCTTCGTAGACGGTGTAGGTGCGTGGAATCTGGTACTTCAGGGCAACTTCGGCCATTTTCCTAGGAGTCCGAGCGCAGATGGCTGTCACCTCGACGCCACGCTGTTTCTGGAATCCAGCCACGTAACCAGCCCCAATCCCAGCTCCGACAACACCCACCCGCAACGGTTTTCCATTAGTCGCTTCCATACTCAAGGTCAGCCCTCACACTCGATATCGACGGATTTCGTCTCGACGCAACTCCCTTCATCTTGTCAGCCCAACATCCGCCCCCAACTTCCTTGAGATCAAACACGCTGCACCAACCACCGCATTCAGCGTGATCAAAACGCCGGAAGCAGCTGACTGACGAATGAGGAAGGAGATTGGTACGACCTGCACTGCCCTGAGGACAGCACTCGAAGACCGTGCAGTTCCCCAAATCGGTTGTAACTCTTAAAAGAAGACAGACCTACCCCGTAGCGTAGCGGCTCGCTTCCAGTCTGACAGTCTCTAGGTTGCCGGAGTTTTCCATCGAAGGCCGGCAAACCTGTCAGCCTTGGTGGAGAATCAGGATCCAGCGGGCGTTTGATACTCTCTCTTGGAAGAATTTCCCAACCCGTTTCTCAAACCAGGTCGCGGTTCCCAGCCAACTCAATGACCCGAGACCGATCGAATAGCCAAAATCTCTTCCTCCTACAAGCGAAGGTACGCCCGCTTCCTAAGGGATCGCTCCTGCGCGCCTAGTCGATGTAAAGAAACTCGTTTGATGCCAGCAGCATCTGGCAGAAATAACTGAGAGCGTTCTTTGAGGCCACTTCGAGTGGGGTTTTCAGATCGAGGTATCGTCCAGTCTGCTTCTGCAAGTGGGTGAGACTAAACTTCAGTTCCCTCGCCGTCGGCTTTCTGGCCAACGCCAACATGTAGCCAGTCTCAATCTTCTTTTCATTTGACGGAGTCGGCCCCGCGAGACTGAGCACACGGTCCGCGAAACGGTCGGCCTGCTCCATAACGAAGTCGCTGTTCAGCAGAGTCAACGACTGAAGAGGTGTCGCCGAATTTCCCCTGCGAGTACAGTTAATAGCCATGATGGGGAAATCGAAGTTGTCCAGGAACGTGAGCGGATAGTTTCGACGAGCCAATAGATACAGGCTTCGCCGCCACCTGCTCTCGGAAGCTGCGCCCTTCTGAGAAACCGTAAGCAACCCGTCGGAGCTGTACTCCAGTGGAATTGGCGGCCCACCCTGCGTGCGGTCCAGTTTCCCGGCGACTGCCAGAATGGAATCGCGGAGCACTTCCGCATCTGCTCGTCTGAAATTCATTCTCCACAACAAGTCGTTAGCGGAATCCACCGATTCGCCTGAGGACTTTGAATCCTCGCCGGGGCGCAGTGAAGACTGGCGGTACACGGTGGATGTCATGATCAGTTTCTGCAGCCGCTTGATTTTCCAGCCGCTCTCAACAAAGTCGACTGCCAGCCAGTCGAGCAGCTCAGGATGGGTTGGGGGAATCCCACTGTGGCCAAAGTTCTCCTGAGTCGCAACGATGCCCTTTCCGAAGAGATGCTGCCAAATCCGATTCACCATCACTCGGGCAGTCAGCGGGTGTTCCCGGCTCGTCAACCATTGGGCAAAGGCCAGGCGCCGGCCGCTTGAGCTGGACTGGGTCTCGGTGGGTCGTTCAAACTTATTTGCAGTCGAACTACACAAAACGCTGAGAAATCCCGGCTGGACTTCTGGTCCCGGTGTTTCAATGTCACCTCGGTAGAGCAAGTGAACTTTGGGCTTTGGCCCCATATCCCATAAGGCCTGGATCTTCCCATAAGAACGCCGCCAGCTTGTGAGCGTGGTGATTTTCTCTTTCAGTCTTTCCTGCTTCGCCCGCTCATCTTCGCTGAGAATTTTGTCTACCTCTTCCGCCTTGACTTCAAGGAGTTCCCCATATTTTTTGATCAGGTACTTCTGGACAAGATCCTGTTTCTCTTTGGAAGTTTCATACGCTGTTTTCACATCCGCTCGGAGGAGCTCCGGGACCCTTGCCAACCTGGCCTCAAGCAAACGTTGTTCGTGGGGAGAACGCAGCTCGGCCAACTGTTTCTGGGCCTCGTTCAACGGACGATCAATTTCGGCGTTGTGGCGGGCAATGTCCTCCTGCTCGGCCTTGGAGACATCTGGCAGATAGCGATTTTTGGGCTGCAGCCATTCGCTGGGATTGTAGCTGGTGGCAAAAATGGATATCAATCGATAGTAGTCATTTTGGGGAATAGGATCGTACTTGTGATTGTGACAACGGGCACAACCCACAGTCAGTCCCATCAGCCCGGTCGAAACGTTGTCCACCACCCGAGTCAACAGGTCATTCCTGTCAAGCGGACGGTTGAGTTGCTCCGGATCCGTCGTATCGAGTACGGTGCGCAAGTAGCCCGTGGCAACCAACGACTCCAAAATCTCCCGCGTAAACTTAGGAGCCGAGCGCCAGTCCACGAGTTCGTCTCCGGCCAGTTGTTCGGTCAGAAAACGATCGTACGGCTTGTCTTTGTTGAAGGAATCAACCACATAGTCCCGATAGCGCCACATGCCCTCCTTGACTTCGACGATGGTCAGATCGTTGTCAATCGACGCCATGTCAGTGTAGCCGGCCGTGTCGAGCCAGTGACGAGCCCATCGCTCCCCATAGTGTGGCGAGGAAAGCAAGCGATCGATCAGGCGCTCATACGAATCCGGCCTGGTGTCTGACATGAATTGGCGGACTTCCTCGGGTGAAGGTGGTATCCCGGTAAGGTCGTAGTGGGCCCGCCGCAGGAGCGTCTCCTTTGACGCGTCATCAGAAAAACTGAGCCCTTTGGCTTCCAGCCGGGCCAGGACGAACGCATCAACCGGCGTGCGCACTCTTCGAGCGTTCTTCACTTTGGGAAGGGTGCGCTTCGTGGGTTTCTGAAACGCCCAATACTGCCGGTCCGTTTCACTGACCTTGGGTGCGTCCGCATGCTCCAACACGACAGTCTGATCGGCTAAGGCACCGCCTTCGATCCAATGACGAATGGTCTCAATTTCGGCCTCGTTCAAAGGCCCGTCACCCCCGGGCGGTGGCATGGCACGGGAATTTACCTTTTGGTAGAGGACACTCTTTTCGACCGATCCTTTAAAAACGACGGGGCCGCTATGCCCCCCTTTTAAGACCGATGCGGCCGTCTGTAAACTGAGTCCGGCAGGGGGGGACGATTGGCCGTGACATTTGAAACAGTGCTTTTTGAAAATCGGGAGGACGTCTTGTTCAAACCGAGCTGCTCGCCGCTCGCTGGCTCCAGATCCTACTGGGGAGCCTGCACCTGACACTTCAAAACTCCCTTCATCGATCCACTTTCGAAAAGTTAGAATCTCCGATTCCGTTAACCTTGCTTCGGCGCCCGCAGGAGGCATTGTGTGATTCGCGATGCGCTGAAACAGAACACTTCTCTCAGACGCCCCTTTTACCAATACCGGGCCGTTCGTTGCGCCCTTGAGAATCGCCTCCACGGTTCGGAGATCTAACCCCGCCTGCGGCTCGCTCTGTCCATGACATTTCAAACAGTGGGTGCGGAGTAGTGGAAGGACGTCGCGTTCAAACTGGGGGACCGGACGCTGCTGCGCTTGAATCGTCGTAGTTCCCTGCGTGAATCCAAGTGCCACACCAAGGAGTAGGGTTATTACCCCGAAATAACGGTAAAGAGCACAGTTCATGATCTGCTGGACGCCTCCTGAAACTCAAAGCTCCTGGCGATTCGCAACGGTAAGTCAAGTGAAGCGTTGGGGCACAGCTAAACGCTGGGCGCCGACTTCAGCACGCTGGTGATAACTCTGGCTCCTGTGATTCCAGAGTCGGTCAAGCTATCTTCGCGGCCCGCATGAGGGTACGTGAGGCGCTTATGGTCCAGCCCCAGCTGCGCCAGGATCGTGGCATGAAGATCTGGAACACTGACGCGGTCAACGACTGCTTTGTATCCAAATTCGTCGGTGGCCCCATAAATCAATCCGTTCTTGAAACCACCTCCGGCAAGAAGGAGGGTGAATGCATGCCGGTTGTGATCACGTCCGTTATCGTTTTCCGTGATTGGTAGCCTGCCAAATTCCCCCGTCCACATGACGATCGTCTCATCCAGAAGCCCTTTCGCTTTTAGGTCTTTGATGAGCGCAGCAGCTGGCTGGTCAGTTTGAGCACAAATCGACTGCAGATCGTTATGGAGGTTGTTATGGTTGTCCCACGGCTGGAAAGATGGCACCAAGGGCGGAAAGATTTGCACAAAGCGGACGCCCGATTCAACCAGACGCCGAGCCATGAGGCACCGAGTGCCATAGCCGGCCGTGATGGGATTGTCTAACCCATAAAGCTTTTTTGTTGCGTCCGATTCTTTGGACAAATCCAGAATCTCTGCAGCTGCCAACTGCATACGCGCCGCCAGCTCGTAGTTCTGAATGCGGGCGTCCAATTCCGTTTCACCCGGGTGGGTCCTCCTGTGCTCTTCATTCATGTTGGCCAACAAATCAAGATTGTCCCGCTGGGCTCCAGGAGGCATCGGATGGGAAGGAGAGAGGTGGTGCACGGGCGTGCCGCTGGAGCTGAACTCCACTCCCTGGTACAATGCAGGCAGCCATCCGCTGGACCACACCATTTTGCCGCTAGTGTTATAACCGGCCGGATCCCTGAGAACGATGTATGCAGGCAGGTTCTGATTTTCAGTCCCAAGCGCATAGCTGATCCAGGAACCCATGGCGGGCCGACCTGCAAAGATCTTCCCGGTTTGGATCATCGTCAGACCTTCAGGGTGGTTATTATGCTCAGTATGCATCGATCGAATCATGCACAGTTCATCAGCCATACTTCCAAGGTGGGGCACAATCTCGGACATATCCATGCCCGATTGACCGTGTTTTCGAAATTGGAATTGAGTTCCTAGTAGAATATTCTTGTTGTTCAGCTGGAAGGTTTCCACTTCACCGGGATAGGGCTTACCGCTCCACTTGTTCAGCTCGGGTTTGGGATCGAAGAGATCCATCTGACTGGGGCCTCCATTTTGCATGAGCTGAATTACCGCCTTGGCCCCGGCCCTAAAATGTCCTTGCCGCGCCTTCAAGTCGTTGTGGAGAATCTTCGAGGCAGCCGGGCTGCCTTCTGCGCGCACGGTCAAATCTCCAAGCAAGTAGGTAAGGGCTAAATGACCAAAGCCCAACCCAGAGCGCTGCAGGAGCTCGCGTCTGGACAGCCATTCAGTGCCTTTGTGGCAGTCACAACTCCCCTTATGATTCATAAGTCTGCACCTCCACTTGCGGAGAAGTCTCTTGATCCGCTTATTCTCAACATCATCCCTGGCAAAAATTGCTTTAAAAGTTTATGGTCATTTCTGTCTTCTGTCAACAGTCTAAGACTCCATTACCATAGTTATTCTATCCCAATTCTCTAAACCCGAAGTCTCCAAGAAAGGAACTGGCGAAAAGGATGCCGCAGTCAAGACCTTTGAGGACAATCGTTCTGCACCAATTCCCCAAGTTCCTGCTAGGCATCGTTCTTTCCGCGGCGGGCTTGTCTCTTTTGCTGGCCAACACTCAGCGCTCGCCAATGTTTCGTGAAACCGCCAAAATAGCGGGTCTAGACTTTCACCATTTTACTGGTGCAACCGGCGAGTTCTACTTTCCAGAAAATATGGGTCCAGGCCTGGCTCTCATCGACTACGACAACGATGGAGACCTGGATGTCTATCTATTGCAAGGTAACCTCCTCGGCGATCGGAAACAGCTATCTGATGCACTGTTCCCTCCTGCTAAATCGCAACTGCAGAACCGGCTCTTTCGCAACAACCTGGTTGAAACCGGCAAACTGAGATTCTCCGATGTTACGGCCGTTGCCGGTGTCGGGAGTGCCGGATATGGAATGGGTGCTGCAGTGGGAGACTACGACAACGACGGAAACTCCGATCTCTACGTGACGAACTTTGGCCCGAACGTCCTCTATCACAACAATGGTGACGGTACCTTCACCGACGTCACTGCCCACGCCGAAGTCAGCGATGACCGCTGGAATTCCAGTGCAGCTTTCGTTGATTACGATCTCGATGGCGACCTGGATCTTTTCGTAGCGGCGTATGTGGATTTCACGGTTAAAGGAAACCGAGCCTGTCATTCCCCGTTGGGACTTCGTGACTATTGCAATCCTTCGGTTTATCGGCCTCTACCCAGCCGTTTGTTTCGAAATGAGGGGAACGGCCGATTTAAGGATGTTACCGAAGCGGCCGGCTTGGGCAGGTCATTCGGAGCCGGACTCGGTGTGGCGTGCGCAGACTTCGACGGAGACGGCTGGGCTGACATTTTTGTCGCTAATGATGGGACTCCAAATCAACTCTGGCACAACAAGCGAAATGGTGTCTTTGAGGACGTCGGCTTAATCTCAGGGAGCGCCTACAGCATCGATGGTAAGGCTCAAGCCGGCATGGGTGTAACAGCGGAGGACTTCGATGGCGATGGAGACAGTGATCTCTTCATCACCCATCTTTCAACCGAAATGCACACTCTGTACCGCAATAACGGAAGAGCCCATTTTGCCGATGTCACTGCCGATTCCGGGCTCGCCAGTGTAAGAACTCTCACAGGATTCGGCACTTCATGGTTCGACTATGACAATGATGGCCATCTCGACCTTTTTATCGCGAATGGCGCGGTGTATGCGATCGAGACAATGCGAGGGGAACCCTATCCCTACCATGAGAGAAACCAGCTGTTCCACAATGATGGCAAAGGACGCTACTCCGAAACGAGCCTAAAGGGAGGCCCGGCTCTCCAGTTGTCTGAAGTCAGCCGCGGCGCCGCTTTTGGAGACATCGACAACGATGGAGACATCGATGTTGTCGTCGCCAACAACAATGGTCCTGCGCGCCTCCTCCTGAACGAGAATGCCACGCGCAATCACTGGCTGAAAGTTCGTCTCGTCGGAGCAACCTCCAATCGAGAAGGAATCGGAGCCAAGGTGCGTTTGCTTCGACCAGGTCGTCCCCCTTTATGGAGACACGCTCATCGAGATGGCAGTTACCTCAGTTCCAGTGACGTAACCCTTCATTTTGGCTTGGGCGAGGACTCAAGAATTGACGCTGTCGTAGTTCAGTGGCCAAACGGAGGCAGCGAAAGCTGGAAGGGGATAAGACCAAACCAGCAAGTTACCCTGAGGCAGGGCTCTGGAAGCCCGCTAGCAAAGACTCCAGGCATACAGAAACGATAACTTTTCGAGCATGCCCTCGCTTTTTGAACGAGCAAAAAGTAGAGAGGTCTAAGCCAGGGAGCACGCCGTTTGCAGGAAATTGCAGAACGAATTAGCTCATCAATGACGTTGCAAAGTACGGGCACGCAAAGTTTAAAGGCGAATGCCCGGCTTCGGCCGCACTGCCGCCAAAAGTCCGGCTGATATCAAAAAGCACGATGAAAGAAATGACACCACCTGACGATGGCTGAAACCCGCGGTAAGGAGATAACCTGTGACGGTGGGCCCGAGAAACGCACCAACACTGTTCACCATGTTAATGAAGCCTATCGAAGCGGCGGCCACGGACTCGCCTAGGATCAAGCTCGGCATTACCCAGAAGGAAACTCCCCAGGAAAACGCGGCGGCTCCGGTCAGACAAAGCAGCCCCAGCACCAAGGGAAATGGAAGACCGGGAAGCGCGCTGAGGAGGAAGAAAACTGCTGACAAGACCAGCGGGACAATCGCGTGAAGCTTTCTTTTTCCCGTTCGATCTGAAGACCAGCCAGCAATCGGGATGGCGACCATCGCGAGTACAAATGGCAGTGCAGAGGAAATGGTTGAGAGTGTCACAGAGAGGCCCGAAGCGTTTCGAATCGTGGTCGGCAACCAAAGCAGGTAAGCAAACATTGAGAGATTGGCAAATGCACACGCAAGGGCCAGCAGCAGGACATTGCGCTGCCGGAGGCCTTGCATGATGGTCATGTGTCCAAGGCCGCGCAACAGTTGTTTTTCGCCTTCCAAGCGGGACACGATCCATTGTCGCTCTTCAGGTTGCAGCCAGCGAGCCTGTTCGGGATGATCCGTTAGAAAAAAGAGCACTATGATGCCGACTACTATGGCAGGCACCCCCTCTAGAATGAACACCCAGCGCCAGCCGGGCAAACCGAACCAGTCGAACTGCAGGATGAGGGCCGAAAGGGGAGCACCTATGACCATGGCCACGACCCCCGCCATGGTAAAGCCGGCAGTGGCACGGCCCCTGTCCTCCTTAGCAAACCAGTGCGAAAGATAGACGATAATTCCTGGAAAGAAGCCGCCTTCGGCAATGCCCAGTAAACAGCGGGTCAGGTAGAATTGGTTGGCAGTTTGCACAAATCCCACGAAAACGGTGCAGAGTCCCCAAGTGATCATGATCCGGGCTATCCAGATCCTGGCGCTCCATCGCTCAACAATCAAAGCGCCAGGAATCTCCAACAGAATGTAACCCGCGTAGAAAATCCCAGCGCCCAAGCCGAATACCGCTTCCGAAAATCCCAGATCGGCCGACATGGGCAGCTTGGCGAACGCCACGTTGGCGCGGTCCAGGAATGCGATCACGTAAAGTGAAAATAGGAACGGAATAAGCCGCCGGTAAATCTTCCGCCGGGTGCTGTTGGCAACCGTGAGGTCGCCCGGAAGGGATGAAACAGTTGGAATTGACATCAGAGGATCCTTGTACGCGGGAGGTGGGGAAGTCGAGCAAGGAAGAGCACCATCATTAAGCGACCGTCAATGACTCACCTTCGTCCAGCAGTTCGGACTCGTCAAAAACCAGCGGCAACCGCCGGTTGTCTACATGAGGTGGTGCCGCTCCCGTTCCTGCAACTGACCAATCTCCCAGTCGGGTCCGTCGCATAGGCTAATAGATAGCGATGGCTCGGCCTGGACCGCCGTGGCTGCCTGCAATCTTGACGGCAGCAAACAGCAAGTAGGCTTTGTCCGGAAGTTTGCCAAGGTTGGTCAAATACTCAATGCCCACCATTGCCTGGCTGCCCATAGCCCAGTACGTCATAAGTGCCTTTTTCGCGCTGGCTCCACCAAGGCTGGGTCCATCCGTTGCAACGCAGCGTATTCCCTTCCGCGCCAAGTAACGGATCAACTCCGGGCCAGGGGAAGGCCAGCCTTCCTTCAGGCCATTCAACGGGTCGCTCATACACTGATTCGTATCGAGGGGATTCTGACAATAACGGTCGCTGTATCCACTCCGAAAGACAACAATATCGCCGAACATCAGGACTCCATGCTCGTTCTCAAATTTCTGGACGTCGGCCGTGGTGATCTCAGGCGAAGCGGGCCATGCAATTTTATCCGTCGACGCCAACAAATGAGTCACGTCAACCACTCGCACTCTCCCGCAGGTTTGCGAAAGGGGAACCTTATCGACGGTGATTGAGCTGTAGCTCCGTCGGCCGTACAGATTTTCGTACTCGGCCAACCAGGCTCTGATTTCATCCGAATATTGGCGATTGTCAAACCCTTCTGGGGGCAATGCGTAAGCTGGTGGCACCAAATGGGTGCCCACATGGCTGTCCATTATATGTGTGTCAAAATAGAGATCCAGCGCAGGGTTGAATCGGAAATTCGCCACCGTATAGGGCTGACGGTGGTTTCCGGCTCCGGGTCCTGGCCATGAAACTGGAAGATCGATGGAAAGTGTCATCGACAGATCCAGCACTCTCCGCTCTCGTGCTGACTCGATAAGCTGCTTTGCCAAGGGCGCTTCAACGATGGCGAAAGCGCGCGCTTCGCTGCCGACATCACGGGCGTGTTTCGGGCCGAACATGCAATACAAAGCCCCAGTGGGAGGGAGCTGCCCGAGTCCGGTCGCCGCTTCGGTCCAGATCATGCCGTGCTTCAAACCAGCGAGATGGGTCGCTTCTCCTAACTCCGGGATGGGCCCCATGCTGGGGCTGT
>Ga0187893_10015519_pt1 | contig 10188 bp, 8 predicted proteins | sample MA1701074metaG_FD_139574 | JGI IMG/M metagenome (GOLD analysis project Ga0187893, IMG submission 139574) | White microbial mat communities from a basaltic lava cave in the Kipuka Kanohina Cave System on the Island of Hawaii, USA - MA170107-4 metaG ... | reverse complement strand
TTGTCCCAGGTGACGCGCATGCCGAGCACTTCCTTGCCCTGGTACATCCCCTTGCAGACGACGCCGAAGTCGGGGATCGAGGCGGCGTCCGACCCCGCCTCGGGGCTGGTCAGCGCGAAGCAGGGCACTTCCTGGCCCTTGGCGAGGCGCGGCAGGTAATGGTTCTTCTGCTCATCGGTCCCGTAGTGCAGCAGCAGCTCGCCCGGCCCGAGCGAGTTCGGCACCATGACCGTCACCGCGAGCGCGTTCGAGCGCGTCGAGAGCTTCATCACTACCGCCGAGTGCGCGAGCGCCGAGAAGCCGAGGCCGCCGTACTTCTTCGGGATGATCATGCCGAGGAAGCCCTTGTCCTTGATGTACTGCCAGAGCTTCGGCGGCAGGTCGTAGCGCTCGTGGGTGATCTCCCAGTCGTTCGCCATCGCGCACGCCTCCTCGACCGGGCCGTCGAGGAACGCCTGCTCCTCCGCGGTGAGCTTGGGCGCCGGGATCGCGAGCAGCTTGTTCCAGTCGGGCTTGCCGGAGAAAAGATCCGCGTCCCACCACACGGTGCCGGCGTCGATCGCGTCCTTTTCGGTCTGCGTCATGTCGGGGAGGATGCGGCGGAAGATCGCCAGCACCGTGTCCGAGATGAACTTCCTTCGGACGAAACCGACGTTCAGGAGCACGGCAACCGCCGCGAAGGCGCCGAACACGATCCAGTTCGTCAGCGCGGACCACTGGTACGCCATCGAGAGCGTGGCGAGATAGGCGCCTGCGCCGACCGACCACAGCGAGATCGGCGACTGGAAATACGCGAGCAGCAGGAAGATCGCGATCGCGGCGACAACGAAAGAAAAAATGGCGAGCATGGCTTCTCTCCCCCCTGGGGCGGACTATTAGGCGGCTTTCTTGACGTCGTTGGCGCCGTGCAGCGGCGCCCTGAGGCCGGCGAGCAGGAACGCGGCGAGGCGCGACTCGAGCAGGCGCGCGTCGTAGCGGTCCTCGGGCTTGCAGCCGGCGATCAGCTGCACCGTGTCGGTCGCGGCGAGCGTGTAGGCAAGCGTGCCGAACATAAAGTGCATTCGCCAGACGAGCTCCTCGCGCGGCATCTGCGGCAGCGCGCGCTCGAAGGCAGCCTTGAAGCGCTCCATCGCGGGCGCGTAGAGCTGGCCGATCAGCGCGCGAATGCTCTTCTGCGGATCGGTGTAGGTGCGGCCGAGCAGCCGGATGAAATTGCGCCCGCCGTCCTTGGTGTCCTCGATCATGCGCAGGCTCGCGCCAATGAAGGCGCGGATGATCGCCTCCGGCGATAGGGTGGAAGACCCGGGCCGGCCCGCCGCCTCCTTCTCCAACCTGTCGAGCTCGGCGATGCGCGCCGCGTTCATCGGGTCGAGACGCCGGCGGAAGACCGCCTCGACGAGCGCGTTCTTCGAGCCGAAGTGGTAGTTCACGGCGGCGAGATTGGCGCCCGCGCGCGCGGTGAGCTGGCGCATCGAGGTGCCCTCGAAGCCGTGCTGCATGAAGAGCTCCTCGGCGGCGTCGAGGATGCGGGTGCGGGTTTCGTGCGGGGGTTTGATGGCGCGCAGGTTCATCAGGCGGTCCTGGATTCAAACGAACGTTTGAATTCTAGGGATTTGAGCCTGCCGCGTCAACTAGAATCCGCCCTCCCATGGCGGCACACGGCCACCCCGGCACGACACAGGCGCAGAAGCTGCGCGGCAGCGAGTGGCGCGTGCTCGGGCTGCTCATGCCCTACCTGTGGGAATACCGCGGCCGCGTCCTGCTCGCGCTCGCATTCCTCGCGTCGGCGAAGCTCGCCAACGTCGGCGTACCCCTGCTCATGAAGGGGATCGTCGACGGTCTCGACCCCAAGCTGGCGGCGGTCGCGGTGCCGGTGGCGCTGCTTGCCGCCTACGGCCTGCTGCGCTTCTCGACCACGCTGTTCGCTGAGCTGCGCGACGTGGTGTTCGTGCGCGTGGCGCAGCGCGCGGTGCGGCGCGTGGCGCTGGGCGTATTCCGCCACCTGCACGCGCTGTCGCTGCGCTTTCACCTGGAGCGCCAGACCGGCGGCATGACGCGCGACATCGAGCGCGGCACGCGCGGCATCTCGACGCTGCTCTCCTACCTCATCTTCTCCATCCTGCCCGTGATCCTGGAGTTCGCCCTGGTGGCGGCGGTGCTGCTGGGCAAGTTCGACTGGCGCTTCACCGCGGTGACCTTCGGCGCGGTGGCCCTCTACATCGGCTTCACCGTCACCGTCTCGGAGTGGCGCATCGAGATCCGGCGCCGGGCCAACGAGCTCGACTCCAGAGCGAACACGCGCGCGATCGACAGCCTGCTCAACTACGAGACCGTCAAGTATTTCGGCAACGAGGAGTTCGAGGCGCGCCGCTACGACAAGAGCCTGCGCAAGTACGAGGAGGCGGCGGTGCGCTTCGAGTCCTCGCTCGGGCTGCTCAACATCGGCCAGAGCCTGATCATCGCGGTCGCAGTCACCGCTCTCATGTTCCTCGCCGCCGAGGGCGTGGCTGCCGGCACCCTGACGCTGGGGGACCTGGTGCTCGTCAACGCGCTGCTAATACAGCTCTACATCCCGCTCAACTTCCTCGGCATGGTGTACCGCGAGATCAAGCAGTCGCTGCTCGACATGGACAAGATGTTCCGGCTGCGCGGCGAGCCGCTCGAGGTCGCGGACCGGCCCGGGGCGGCGGACCTGGCCCCGGAGCCCGCGACCGTCGAGTTCGCGCACGTCGATTTTCACTACGAGAAAGCAAGGCAGATACTGGATGACGTGAGCTTCTCGATTCCGGCCGGCAAGCGCATCGCGGTGGTCGGGCACTCGGGCTCGGGCAAGTCCACCCTCGCCCGGCTGCTGTACCGGTTCTACGACGTCTCTTCCGGAATCATTTCCGTGAACGGGAAAGACATCCGGGATCTGAAGCAAACCAGTCTCCGGGGCGCGATCGGCATCGTCCCCCAGGACACGGTGCTCTTCAACGACACGATCCTCTACAACATCCAGTACGGGCGCCCGGAGGCGTCGGTGGCCGAGGTCGAGGAGGCGGCCCGCGCCGCGCATATCCACGACTTCATCCTGTCGCTCCCCGCCCGGTACGAGTCCATGGTGGGGGAGCGCGGGCTGAAGCTCTCCGGCGGCGAGAAACAACGCGTCGCGATCGCTCGGGCGCTGCTCAAGAACCCGAGAATCCTCATCTTCGACGAAGCCACCTCCGCCCTGGACTCGAAATCGGAAAAAGCCATCCAGGCCGAGCTCGAGCGCATCGCGGTCGGGCGTACGACGCTGGTCATCGCGCACCGGCTCTCGACGGTGATGGACGCCGACCAGATTCTCGTGCTCAGCCATGGCCGGATCATCGAGCGCGGCACCCATCAGGAGCTCCTTGCCCAGGGCGGCGAATACGCCCGCATGTGGGCGCTGCAAAAGGAGGAGGCCCGCGCCGAGGCGGTCCTGGAGCAGGTCAAGGCGGCTTGAACCCGCGTGAAGTTTTCCCGCTAGACCCCTAATTCTCCTTGCTTTTTCAAAAACCGGTGCGCTACACTCGCCCACTCGCCTGTAGGCGAAACGGTGACATGAGGGAAAAGGGACAGCGCCACCTGCATCTGCTCGAGAAAATCGTCGCGGGCCTAGCGCTCGCGGCGGTGCTCGGCCTGAGCGCCGGATTTGCGCGCGCCGACGAGCCGGCCGCGCTGCGCTCGGCGAGCGTGCTGGTGCAGGACGCGGCCAGCGGCGAGACGCTCTACGCGAAGAATCAGAGCGCGGTGCTGCCGATCGCCTCGATCACGAAGCTGATGACAGCGATCGTGATCCTCGATGCGAAAGTCGACCTGCAGCAGCGCGTCGTCATCAGCGGCGACGACTATGACCAGGTGAAGGGGACGCGCTCGCGCCTGCGCGCGGGCACCCCGCTCACGCGCGACGAGCTGCTGCTGCTCGCCCTCATGTCCTCGGAGAATCGCGCCGCGGCGGCGCTCGCGCGCACCTATCCGGGCGGCGCCGAGGTCTTCGTCGCGGCGATGAACGCCAAGGCGCGCGAGCTCGGCATGAACGACACGCGCTTTGTCGACTCGAGCGGCCTGTCGCCGGACAACGTGTCGAGCGCGCGCGACCTCGCCCGGCTCGTCGCGAAGGCGCACGAGTACCCGCTGATCCGCGAGTACTCGACGCGCACAAGCGCGACAGTGGAGTCCTTCGGCGGACGCAGGCTGGGGTTCAGCAATACGAACCGGCTGGTGCGAGGGGGACAGTGGGAGATCGCCCTGTCCAAGACGGGTTACATCGCCGAGGCCGGCCGCTGCCTCGTCATGCGGGTGCGCATGGCCTCGCGCGAGCTGAACGTAATCCTGCTCGACTCCTGGGGTAGGCTATCGCGGATCGGGGACGCCAACCGCATCCGCAAGTGGCTCGAATCCAACGCAGTTACCGGCAAGCGCTTGTAGGAGGACGCGCGCGCTCGCGCGCGCAAATCGGACGCGCGCTTGCGCGCACGCGGACCGGCGATCTGAACATTTTCCAGTCCGTCGTCCCGGCGGACAGCTTCCGCGAGGACGTGATCGCCGGCCTGTCGCGCCCGCAGAAAGCGCTGCCGCCGAAGTACTTCTATGACGCGCGCGGCAGCCGCCTGTTCGAGGCGATTTGCCGGCTGCCCGAGTACTACCCGACGCGCTGCGAGCTCGCGCTCACGCGCACGCACCTTGGAGCGATCGCGCGCTTCGCCGGGCGCGGCAGCTCGCCCGGCGTCACGCTGATCGAGTACGGCAGCGGCGAGAGCGCGAAGTCGCGCCTGCTCATCCGCGCCGCGCGGCCGGGGGCCTACGTGCCGGTCGACATCTCGCGCGACGCCCTCGCCGGGGCCGCCGAGCGGCTGCGGCGCGAGTTTCCGTGGCTGCGCATCCGCGCGGTGCACGGCGATTTCTCGCAACCTCTGAAGATCCCGGCGCTCGCCGGCGCAGGCCGGCGCGTCGTCTACTTCCCCGGCTCGACCATCGGCAACCTCGAGCCCGCGGAAGCGCACGCTTTTCTGAGCATGACGCGCGGCCAGGTCGGGCCGCGCGGCGCGATGCTCGTCGGCGTCGACCTGAAGAAGGACGCGAACGTGCTGCACGCCGCGTACAACGATTCGCGCGGCGTCACCGCGCAGTTCAACCTCAACCTGCTTGCGCGCATCAACCGCGAGCTCGGCGCGGACTTCGACCTGCGCCGCTTCCGCCACTACGCGCTCTACAACGCGGCGCTCGGCCGGATCGAGATGCACCTCGTGTCGCTGGTCGAGCAGTCGGTCAGCATCGGGCGCCATCGCTTCGCTTTCGAGGCGGGCGAGTCGATCCACACCGAGGACTCCTACAAGTATTCGGTCGCCGAGTTCCAGGCGCTCGCCGCGCGCGCCGGATTCCACGGCGCGAAAGTCTGGCTGGATCGCAGGGGGATGTTCGCCCTGCACGGTCTGGTCGCCGCCTAGGCGCCGATGCGGAGGTTTTCCCTGCGGTAACCGATCGCGTGCGAGATGCGCTCGGCGGATTCCCGGACGAGCGGGCCCCAGGTCGCTTTCATGCGATCGGCGGGCGAGGAGATCGAGAGAGCCGCGACCAGGTGCCCGGCGTCGTCGCGCACCGGCGCGGCCACGCAGCGCACGCCGATCTCCGCCTCCTCGGCGTCGGTCGCCCAGCCCTGACGCTGAATGCGGTCCAGTTCCCGCTCGAGCAACTGCAGGTTCGTGATCGTATTGCGCGTATGCGCGGCAAGCCCGGTGCGCCTCGCGTACTCGCGCAGCCGCGCAAAGCCTTCTTCCAGCAGGAAAAGCTTGCCCGCGGCGGTAATGTGCAGCGCCGCGCGCGTGCCGATCACGTGCACCACGCGCATCGCCGAGCGCCCCGACGACGTGCGCTCGACGTAGACGATCTCGTCGTCATGGCGCACCGAGAGATTGACCGTCTCGCCGATGTGCGCGTGCAGCTCGCGCATCACCGGCAGCGCCATCTCGCGCACATTGATGCGCGACTTGACGAGATTGCCGAGCTCCAGTAGCCGCATGCCGAGGCGGTAGCTGCCCGGCTCGATGCGATCGACGATGCGGTCGGCCGCCATCGCCGAAAGGATGCGGTGCGCGGTCGACGGGTGCAGGCCGGTGTACTGCGCGACCTGCTTCAGGCCGAGCGGCTCGGGATGCGAAGCGAGGACGTCGAGCAGCTTCATCATGCGCGCGATGACCTGGATCGGATTCTTCTGCTCGCTGGATTTCGCGGCCGGCATGGGGAGTGGCATTGTATCTCACGATGTGAAACACTAAACGCGTGCCCGTCGTGACCTGCATCGATGACCTGCGCCGCATCGCCGAGCGGCGCGTCGCCCGGGCGATCTTCGATTACGTCTCGCGCGGCTCCTACGACGAGGCGACGCTGCGCGCCAACCGGGACGACCTGGAAGCGCTCAAGTTCCGCCAGCGGGTGGCGATAAACGTCGATCAGCGCTCGACGAAAACGACACTCCTCGGGCAGGAAGTCGCCATGCCGCTCGGCATCGCGCCCGTCGGGCTCACGGGCCTGAACTGGGCCGACGGCGAGATCCTCGGCGCGCGCGCGGCGGCGAGGTTCGGCGTGCCGTTCACGCTCTCGACCATGTCGATCTGCTCGATCGAGGACCTGGCCGGGGCGGGCGTGCCGTTCTGGTTCCAGCTCTACGTGTTCCGCGACCGCGGCTTCGCCGCCTCGCTCATCGAGCGCGCGAAGGCCGCGAAATGCCCGGCGCTCGTACTGACGCTCGACCTGCAGATCCAGGGCCAGCGCCACCGGGACCTGAAGAACGGGCTTACGGTGCCGCCGAGGCTGACCTGGGGTTCCTTCTGGGATATCGCCTTTAAGCCCTCCTGGGCATTCAACGTCCTGCAGAGCCGGCGCAAGAGCTTCGGCAACCTCGAAGGACAGATCAAGGGCGCCGACAACCTGCTCACGCTCTCGCAGTGGATCGCCGGCCAGTTCGACCCGACGCTCTCGTGGAAGGACGTCGAGTGGGTGAAGAAGCTCTGGGGCGGCAAGCTCGTCCTGAAAGGGATCCTCGACGCAGAGGACGCAAAGACCGCGGCCTCGGCCGGGGCGGACGCGATCGTCGTTTCCAACCACGGCGGGCGCCAGCTCGACGGCACGGTCTCCTCGATTCGCGCGCTGCCCGAGGTGGTCGATGCGATCGGGGGCGCCACCGCGCGAGCGCGGTCCACATGCGAGGTCTTTTTCGACGGCGGCGTGCAGTCCGGCCAGGACGTGCTGCGCGCGCTCGCGCTCGGCGCGCGCGGCGCCTTCATCGGCAAGGCGTTCGGCTGGGCGCTCGGCGCGATGGGCGAGGAGGGCGTGTCGCTCGCGCTCGAGATCCTGCGCAAGGAGCTAGACGTCAGCATGGCGCTCTGCGGCCTGCGCGATGTGCGGGACGCGAGCCCGGCGATTCTCAGGCTCGCGTAGATGCAGGAAGCAAGCGCGGCCATCCTGAGGACGTGAGCCTCACGCGCTACGCGTGGCTTTCAGTCGGGGCGGCGCTCATTACGCTCGGGCTGAAAGCGCTCGCCTGGCACGTCACCGGCTCGGTCAGCCTGCTCTCGGACGCGCTCGAGGCGCTGATCAACCTCGCGGCGGCGCTGCTCGCGCTCTCGATGCTGCGGCTCGCGGCCGAGCCGCCCGACGACGAGCACCCGCACGGGCACTTCAAGGCCGAATATTTCGCGAGCGGCATCGAGGGCGCGCTGATCGTGCTCGCCGCCGCGGGCATCGCCTGGAGCGCGATCCCGCGCCTTCTCTCGCCGCAGCCGCTCGATGCGCCGGCGCTCGGCATCGTGCTCGCGGTGGCCGCGGCAGCGGTGAACCTCGCGGTCGCGCTCCTCCTCATCTCGGTCGGGAAGCGCGAGCACAGCATCGCGCTGGAGGCCGACGGCCGGCACCTGCTTACCGATGTCTGGACCACGGCGGGCGTGGTCGCCGGTGTCGCCGCGGTCGTCGCCACCGGCTGGAACATCCTCGACCCGGTCATCGCGCTCGCGGTCGCGGCGCACATCCTCTGGACCGGCTTCCGGCTGATGCGACGCTCGCTTGCCGGCCTCATGGACGCGGCGATTCCCGAGGCGGAGCGGGACGAGATCGAGAAGGTCTTCGCCGAATACCGCAACCGCTACCACGCCGACTTCCACGCGCTGCGCACGCGCCGGGCCGGCAGCCGGCGCTTCGTGACCTTCCACCTGCTGGTGCCCGACCAATGGACCGTCGAGCGCGCGCACACGCTGTCGGAGGAGATCGAGGCGCGCATCCGCGCGCTCGTGCCGAACGCGATCCTGCTCGTGCACATCGAGCCGATCGGCCAGCGCGCGTCCTACGACGACATCAAGCTCGAGCGGCCCTGACGGCTTTTCCTGCTTTGCCTTATGGCGAATCTTTCCGGGTGTACGGCGGAAGCAAGCTTCCTCTCGAGAGGGAGCGGCTCGCCCTCGATCGTGCTCGCGAGCAATTCCCCGGCCAGGCTGGCCCAAAGGAGGCCGCGCGAGCCGTAGGCGAAGGCGCCGTAAAGGCCTTCGTCCAGGCGGCCGATTACCGGCAGGCGGTCGGGCACCACCGAGCGGAACCCCACGCGACCCGCCACCTTTTCAGGGTTCACACCGTGGGAGGCTCCCGGGATCAATTGCTCCAGGCGCGCGAGATTGCCTTCGTGGCTCTCGGCGCGTACTTCGGGATCGTCGTCATCGAGGTCGAAGCTCGCCCCGACCGCCGACACGCCGTCGATGCCCGGGATTGCGAAGCCGCCGCAAATCAGCACCTTTTCCAGGTCGGGAATCGCCGGCACCAGCGTCAGCTGCCCGCGCACGCGCCGCAGGCGCAGGTGTTTCTGCGGCGCGAGGCGAACCGCGTCGGCGGAGTTGGCAAGGATCATGACGGCCGCGGCGGCGATGGTTCTACCGGACCTGTCTTTTGCAAGCCATTGGTCTTTCAGCTTTTGAATCGAAAAGACTTCCCGTGAAAAGACCGGTTCAATCCCCTTCAAGAACCCGCTGACCAGGCTTGTGGGCGAAACCCAGCCGGCGCGCGGAAAGAGCAGCCCGTCCTCGAGCGAAACGTAGTCGCCCGGAAACGCCAGCGCCGCCACGGCACGCTCCTGCGAGCGGCGTTCGTCCTCGTCGCGCGGCAGCTGCAGCACGCCGCATTGCGACCAGCGCAGGGCGGGAAACTTCTTCCATTGGTTCAGGAGAAAGCAGTACGAAGCCCGCGTGATCCGCGCGAACACGCTATCGTCGGGGGAGACCACGGGGTGGAAGATGCCCGCCGGATTGCCCGAGGCTTCCATCGCGGGCGCGGCATGGCGCTCGACGACGGTCACGTCCCAGCCGCGCGCGGCGAGGCGCTCGCTCGTCGCGGCGCCGGCGATGCCGGCGCCTACGACGATCGCAGTTCGGTCTGGGTTTTCAGATCCTTCCATCGAACTCTTTCTTATCCTCGCTGAGAGCATTTCGCGCTTCGTCCCGAACCCCTTGCTCTTCTCGACTTCAAAACCAGCGCGCTCAAGCGCCTGGCGCACGCCCGCGGCGACGCTCCAGGTCGCCGCGGTCGCGCCGGGCGCGGCGAGGCGCGAGAGCGCGCGCATGAGTTGCGGTGTCCACATGTCCGGGTTGCGGTCGGGAGCGAAGCCGTCCAGGTACAAGGCGTCCGCGGCGAGGTCGAGCTCGTGCACCGCGGCGATGTCGGCGAAGAGCAGCGTGAGCACCACGCCGCCGAAGTCCATCCGGTGCGTTCCCGGAACGAGCAGAGGGTATTGCGCGACGAGTTCTGCGGCTTCGTTCCTGATTCCTCCTATTTCGAACAGGACTTTCTTCAGGTCCGACCCGGGGAAAGGACTCTTTTCAACAGAGACAAAATGCAGAACGCGGCAACGATGCGGGTCTTCCCGCCACGCCTGCCAGGTCGCGAGGAAGTTGACGCCGAGGCCGAAGCCGGTTTCGAGGATGGTAAAGCTGCGCCGGCCGCGCCAGCGCCCGGGCAGGCCGTTGCCGGCGAGAAAGACGTGGCGCGCCTGGCCGAGGCCGCCCCCGGCGCTGTGGTAGACGTCGCCGAACTCGGCCGAGCACGGCGTGCCGTCGGCAGCGAGCGCGAGCCGCGCGGGAACGAGCGGGGCGGGCGGGGACATCGGCCGAGTATATCGGCGTAGAATTCCCGCTCCGCCAGGAG
>Ga0187893_10015518_pt1 | contig 10189 bp, 9 predicted proteins | sample MA1701074metaG_FD_139574 | JGI IMG/M metagenome (GOLD analysis project Ga0187893, IMG submission 139574) | White microbial mat communities from a basaltic lava cave in the Kipuka Kanohina Cave System on the Island of Hawaii, USA - MA170107-4 metaG ... | reverse complement strand
TCCGGGGTCCCGATGACCTGCCCGGACTCCGTGAGGCTTGTCGAGATCTCGGTGAGGCGCGTCCCACTGGGAGCCATCTTGGTGAGTCCGAAATCGGTCAAGTAGCAGTGCTCCGGGACGTCGGAGCCCGTCTTCGAGACCAGGATGTTGCCGGGTTTCACGTCCCGATGGATGAGTCCGCGCTCGTGAGCCGCGTCCAGCGCCGCCGCGATCTGGCCCAGTAGGTCAAGGCTGTGAGCGGGAGTAAGGGAGCCCTGATGAGCCACGAGGGCATGCAGGTCTTTGCCTTCGACGAAACGCATGGCGAGGTAGAGCGTTCCTTCAGCTTCACCAGCGTCGTAGATCGGAAGGATGTTCGGGTGATCGATGGCGGCCGCGCTGTTCGATTCCCGGAAGAAGCGCTCTCGGAAGGTGGCGTCGCTCGCCAAGCTCGGCGCCAGGAGCTTGAGGGCGACCTGGCGTTTCGGGTACATCTGCGTCGCCCTATAGACGACGCCCATCCCGCCACGGCCCAGGACGGCCTCGATCCTGTAGACGCCGATCTTCGTCCCCACACGCTGATCAGCGTCTTGCACGTGTTCGTTCCATCTCTTCTCGAGTCCGCCGGACACGGACCAGACCGAGGACGCCCGTCAGGACGACCCCGCCGAGGAGCGGCAGGCCGATCGCCTGAAAGAGGCCGATCTCCGAATAGCAGGCCTGTTGCAGGATCAGGCCAACGCCCAGGATCAGCATGGCCTGTCCAACGAATGGAGCCACGAATTGGGGCCTGCCAGTGGGTCGTCGATTGCGTGCGATCGAACGAACCACGAGCGCCCCGCCCGCCAGCATGAGCACGACGCTGACGGCGCCGACCACGGTGGTGAGTGGGTTCCCGGTGAGGCACAGGTAGAACTCGCCTGTACAGATGCCGCGCGACGTCCCCGCCTCGAACCTGACGAGGAACAGCCCGAGCGAAGCCCAGGTAAGCCCGCCGGTGGGGAGGTTCGACGACCAGTCCGCTCCGCTTGACAGTTGGGACGTGCGGATCACACCCCCCAGGAAGGGGATCTCGTATCGGACCTCGCGCACCACTCCGGGCGCGCTGGTCGTGCCGACCTGCCCGACGATCTCGACGTCGTTGTCGGGCCCGAGTCTCAGAGCGGTGGCGGGGGTATCGTGCCCCGCGGTGATCGAGTTCTCCCCGACCGACACCTCACACGGGCCACGAACGGTGGCGTGCGCAGCAGAAGACTGGACGAGCACCATCACGAGAAGCAGCGATGCCGCCTCCGCGCCCCCCCTGCGCGGTGCCATGGCCGGACCGTATCAGCAGCTCGACCTACACGTGAATCAGCACCCCAGTCGCCAGGTGTTGAGCGAGAACAAGACGGAGTAGGCGCAGACGGTCAGCCGGCGCGGGCCGAGCGGGACTCCTGCCACTCCTCGGGCGTGATCAGCACGTCGCGCGCCTTCGAGCCGAGCGACGGCCCCACGAGCCCCCGCTCCTCGAGCAGGTCCATCAGGCGGCCGGCGCGAGCGAACCCGACCCTCAGCTTGCGCTGGAGCATGCTCGTCGAGCCGAGCTGCGATCGGATCACGAGGTCGGCCGCCTGCTCGAGCAGCTCGTCGTCGCCACCAAGGCCGCCGTCCTGCTCGGACTCGGTCGGCGGTCGGCCGAGGCCCTCGACGCTCATCGCGTACTCGACGTCGCGCTGCTCCCGGACCCACTCGCAGACGGACTGGATCTCCTTCTCCGTCACCCACGCCGCCTGGAGCCGCACCGGCTTGCTCGCCGAGGACGGCGCGAACAGCAGGTCTCCGTGGCCGACGAGCTTCTCGGCGCCGTTGATGTCGAGGATCACACGGGAGTCCGCCTGGCTCGAGGTCATCAGCGCGATGCGCGAGGGGATGTTCGCCTTGATCAGGCCGGTGACGACGTCGACCGACGGCCGCTGCGTCGCGACCACCAGGTGGATCCCGACGGCGCGCGCCATCTGCGCGATGCGACAGATCGCGTCCTCCACGTCGCGCGGCGCGACCATCATCAGGTCGGCGAGCTCGTCGATCACGACGAGCAGGTACGGGATGTCCTCGATGTCGTCCTCGCGGCCCGGCGGGATCCGCAGCGTGTCCTCGTCCAGCCCCTGGCGGTAGCCGTCGATGTCGCGCACGCCCACCATCGCGAGGAGCTCGTACCGCTGCTCCATCTCGCGCACGACCCAGGAGAGCGCCTCGGCCGCCCGCTTGGGGTGCACGATCACCGGCACGAGCAGGTGCGGCAGGTCCGCGAAGTGCATCAGCTCGACGCGTTTGGGGTCGACCAGCACGAGCTTGACCTCGTCCGGATCCGTGCGCATCAGGACGGAGGTGACGAACGAGTTGATCAGGCTCGACTTCCCGGCGCCGGTCGCACCCGCGATCAGCAGGTGCGGCATCTGGGTCAGGTTCACGATCTGTGCGCGCCCGTGCACGTCCTTGCCGAGTGCCACCGAGAGTGGATGGTCGTCGTCCATCGCGGCCTTCGAGCGCAGGATGTCGCCGAGCATCACGAAGTCCCGGACCTTGTTCGGGACCTCGACCCCGATCGCCGAGCGACCGGGGATCGGGGCGATGATCCGCACGTCGGGCGTCGCGAGCGCGTACGCGATGTCGTCGGCGAGGGCGAGCACCTTGTTCACCTTGGTGCCGGCCTCGACCTCCACCTCGTACAGCGTCACGGTCGGCCCGCGGTGCGCGGTCACGACGTGGGCGGGAACACCGAACGTATGGAACGTGCGCTCCAGGGCGGCCATCTGGTGCTCCTCGTCGCGTTGGCTGGCGGCCGACGGCGGAGAGGTTCGCAGCAGCTCGAGCGGCGGAAGCTCGTAGTCCTCGTCGCCGGAGGGTCGGACGAGCTCGGGGACATCGATCGGCTCGAGCTCTTCCTCGTCCTCCTCGTCCTCGGGGAGCTCGAGGACCGGGAGGTCGCGCTCGCGGTGGATGATGACCGCTCTCCCCCGCGCGTCCTCTTCCTCCTCGTCGTCCGGTTCGTCCTCGGCATCCCCGTCCTCGCGAGCGAACGCATCGCGGACGCGCTCCCACAGCGCGGACAGCGGCGTTCCCGTGAAGATCAGCAGGCCGAGGAGCACCGCTCCGCCCCACACGATCGCGACGCCCACCTCCGACACGAGCTTGCCGAGCGGCCACGAGGCGAGCGCCCCGACCACGCCGGCGCTCTCGCTCACCCGGTCGAACCCACCGAACGGGCGCGGGTTGCCCCGCCCGAGCGACAGGAGCGCCAAGACGCCGACGAGCGCGATCGCGAACCCGATGAACATCCGCAGCCGGTCCTCCTCGGCCGTGCCGCGGAGGAGGAGCAGGCCCCAGTACAAGGCGATCACGGGGAACGCGACGGCGGCCACGCCGAAGCCCGCGTGGAGCAACCAGTCCATGCCGCGCCCGACCGGCCCCGCGGCCTCGAACCACAGGCCGAGGACGGCCAGCAGGGCCAGCACCACAAGCCCGATGCCGAGGGCGTCTCGCGCCCACGGGCGAAGGTGGCTGCGGACCGACTCGCGAGCAGGGGCGCCCGAGCGGCGCCCCTTCTTGGTGCTCGCCAACTACACCTCCACGATGACGGGCAAGATCACGGGCTTGCGCTGCGTGACCTCGTAGAAGTACTTGCCGAGCGTCCGCCGGATGTTCTGTTCGAGCACGCCGCGGTCCACGACCTCGGCCTCGGCGGACCCCTGCAGGGAAAGCATGACGCGTTCGCGCGCCGCTTCAAGGATGTCGCCCGAGGTCTCGTCGAACACGAAGCCGCGGTTCACGATGTCCGGCCCCGAGAGCACCTGGCCGTGGTGGGCGTCCACGGCCACGACCACCACCACGACCCCGTCCCCCGCGAGCTTGCGGCGGTCGCGCAGGACGACCTCGCCGACGTCGCCGATCCCGAGCCCGTCCACGAAGGTCATCCCGGCGGGTGCCCGGCCGGCGATCTGGACCTTCTCCCCCACCTCGACGATGTCCCCGTCCTCACAGATCAGCACGTGATCGGGGGCGATCCCGACCTCCGTGGCGATCTTCGCGTGGTGGGCGAGGTGCCGTCGCTCGCCGTGGATGGGGATGAACCAACGGGGACGCACCAGCGAGAGCATGAGGCGCAGCTCCTCGGCGGCCGCGTGGCCGCTCGCGTGGACCGGCGCGGCCGGCATATGGAAGACGTCGGCCCCGGTCCGATAGAGCCCGTCGACCACGCGGTGGATCGCCGGCTCGTTGCCGGGGATCAGGCTGCTCGAGAGCACGACGGTGTCTCCTTGCTGGAGCTTGACCCACTTGTGCTCGCGGGCCGCCATGAGGCTCAGGGCGGAGAACGGCTCCCCCTGGGAGCCGGTGCAGATCACCACGACCCGAGAGGGGTCGCGGTGCTCGACCTCCTCGATCGCGATGACGTCACTCCCGGGCGTGTGCAGGATCCCCAGCTCGCGAGCGGCCTCGACGCTCTGATGCATCGAGCGGCCCAGGAAGGCGACGACCCGTTCGTCGGCCCGAGCTGCGTTCACCACCTGCTGGATCCGATGGATGTGGCTCGAGAAGCACGCGACGACGACCAGCTGCGGGGCCCGAGCGATGATGTCCTGGAGCACCGGGCCGACGCTTCGCTCGCTCTGGGTGTATCCGGACTCCTCGGCGTTCGTCGAGTCGGACAGGAGAAGATGGACGCCGCGCCCGGCCTCTTCGGCGAGCGCGTGCAGGTCGGTCGGACGCCCGTCGAGCGGCGTCTGATCCACCTTGAAGTCTCCCGTGTGCAAGATCGAGCCCACCGGCGTGTCGATCACGACGGCCATCCCGTCGGGGATCGAATGGGTCACCCGGATGAACCGCATGGAGAACGGTCCGACCGAGGCGTCCTCGCCGGGCGTCACGGAGCGGAACTCGGCGCGTTCGCGGACCCCGTGCTCTTCGAGCTGACCCTGGACGAGCGCGAGCGTGAACGGCGTTCCGTAGACCGGGAGCGTGCGGTCCCCGAGCTCTCGGAGCAGGTACGGGAGCGCGCCGATGTGATCCTGGTGCCCGTGCGTGAGTACGACCGCCTCGAGGTCGTCGAAGCGCTCGCGCACGTACTCGAAGTCGGGGAGCACGAGATCGATCCCCGGCATCTCGGCGTGGGGGAACGACAGGCCGACGTCGACGATCAGGACGCGGTCGTCGAGCTCGACGCAGGCCATGTTGCGTCCGACCTCGCCGACCCCTCCGAGGAAGACGACGCGCGGTGGGGTTCGCTCGCGCCGCCGCCTAGAGGAGGCCGGCATCCACCAGTGCCTTGCGGATCCGCTCGCGCTCCTCCGAGGTCGCCGGCACGAGCGGCAGGCGCGGCGGCCCGACCGGGCGCCCCACCATCGCGAGCGCGGTCTTGACCGGGATCGGGTTCGACGTGATGAACAGCGCGTTGAACAGCGGCGTGAGCTCTTCGTGGATCTTGCGCGCGGCCGGGATGTCGCCGGCCGCGATCAGGTCGCACAGCTGCCGGATCCGGCCCCCGACCAGGTGTCCGGCGACCGAGACCACCCCGACCGCGCCCAGGCACAGGTACCCGAAGGTCGCCCAGTCGTCGCCGGAGTAGACCTCGAAGTCCGGCGGCGCCTCGGAGATCAGCCTCGAGATCGCCTGGAAGTCCCCGGTCGAGTCCTTCACGCCGACGATGTTCGGCACCTCGGCCATCGAGAGGAGGGTGTCGTGCTCGATCCGGATCCCCGTCCGCCCGGGGATGTTGTACGCGATGATCGGGATCTTCACCGCCTCCGCGACCATGGAGAAGTGCTCGAGCAGGCCGCGCTGCGGCGGCTTGTTGTAGTAGGGCGTCACCAGGAGCAGGCCGTCGGCTCCGAGCTCCTCGGCCTCGTGAGAGAGGTCGAGCGTCTCGGCCGTGCTGTAGGTCCCGGTCCCGGCGATCACCTTGCCCGTGCCGTTCGCGACCTCGATGACCGCACGGAACAGCTCGAGCTTCTCCTTGTGGGTGAGCGTCGGGGACTCGCCCGTCGAGCCGGCCACCACGAGCGACTCCGAGCCGCGCTCGTACAGGTGGGCGGCGAGCGAGCGCGCGGCGTCCAGATCGAGCGAGTGGTCCTCCCGGAACGGGGTGACCATCGCGGTGACGAGCGCTCCGAACCTACCGGCCATGGGACCTCCTCGATCCGTCCGGTCGTGCGTGGGGGTGTCGCACATCGCGCACGATACCCACATCCGTCACATGTTGCACATGTCGCTGGAGGGCTCCTGGAGGTTGGCGAGCAACACCTGGAGACTGCGGAAGGAGCATCGCTCGTACCTCTCGCATCGCTTGCGGCTCCCTGAGCTCCGCCCGAGCCCATGAGGGCCCGCGTGCGGTGACCACATCCTAGCCGGACGGCCCTCGTCGCCACCGACGAACCGGCCGAGACACGACCGGGGTGCCCGTCACCCCGTTCGGACGAACGCGCCGTAGTTGTCGGCGCCCAGGAGCAGCACGAGCAGGCCGATGTTCCCCGCGTGGGTGATCCCTCCGACGGTCAGATCGAACGTCGATCGCTCGCCTGCGGCGACCGGGGCGGCCGAGGCAACCTCGCCCTCGATCCGGTGCCCATCGAGGGCGTCGAGCACGTAGACGTCGGGTGTGCCGACCCGTCGCTCGGTCCCGTTGTCGACCGTGATCGTGCCGGCGTTCCCACCCAGCTCGACGGTCACGAGGAGCCCCCCGTTGATGTACGTGTAGACCGCCGTCCCCGGCGCCCCGGTCACGGTCGTCACCGGCGTGGGGACGATCGTCGTCTCCCCGTCGCCGGTCGGGCCGGACACGCCGTCCTGCTCGTTCGTGCACGAGCTCAGGAGGGCGACCACGACGATCACGACGGCTGCGGGCCTGCCGGTAGGCTTCATGGCTCGCGAGATGCTACACGCAGCCTTCGGGGAGATCGTTGATGAAGACCCTCGAGATCCGCCGCCACGCGGAACGTGATCCCGACGCGGACCGGCTCTCGGAGCTCGGACGCGCGCGAGCGCAGTCCGTGGGCACCGGGCTCGCCGGTGGCTACTCGGTGGTGTTCGTCTCGCCCGCCGAGCGTGCCGCCGAGACCGTGGCGTGGATGCTCCGCGGGCTCGGCGAGCCGCTGCCCGCACATGCCGTGATCCCCGGGCTCGGGGGCAAGGACAACGACGGGTCCCCGCACGCGATGGCGGGTGTGCTCTCGGCGCTGCTCGACGCGGTGCCCGAGGACGGACGGGGCCTCGCCGTTTCGCACACCCCGCTGATCGAGCGGGCGGTCCTCGGCCTGCTCGGGTGCGAGATCGAGCCGCTCGGCGACTGTGAGGGCCTCACGATCGCGGTGACGGATGAGGGGATCGCGACCCTGATCGAAGAGCACCGTTCCACCTGAGCGCTCGTGGACCTGTCGATCCCGCTCGCCGCGTTCGGGCTCGGCGTCGCCCTGGGCGTCTCGCCGGGGCCGGTGCAGCTCCTGCTGTTCTCGGAGGCGTCGCGCGGTGGCATCGGTCGCGGGCTCCGGGCGATGGCCGGTGCGAACGCCACGTTCGGCGTCCTGATGCTTCTACTCGCCCTCGGTCTTTCGGCGATCGAGCCCGGGGACACCTTCCTGCGCGTCGTCAAGGTGATCGGCGGAGCGTTCCTCGTCTTCCTCGCGGTCGACGCCGTGCGCGAGAACCGAAGGCCCGGACCCGCCGATGCGCCACGAAGCGGCCTGCACCCGACCGTGCGCGGGATCGTGGCGGTGGTGCTGAACCCCGGCGTCTACGTGTTCCTCGCGACCACGGGCACGGCCGTGGTCGCGAGCGCGGTCGAGGCGGGGGGGCGCGGGCTCGCGGTCGTCACCGTGTTCGCGCTGCTGCTCGGCGTCTCGCTGATGGACTCCGCGATGGTGCTGCTCGGGGCGGGGGCCCACCGGGTGAGCCCCCGTGTCCTTCGGATCCTCGGCGACGCACTGGCGATCGCGATGGGGGCGCTGGGCATCTGGCTGATCGCGCAGGGCGCCGTAGGCTGAGTCGGTCCCGTCAGAACTCGTACGGGCACCACGGCGCCGGGTCCCACGCGAACATCGCGTCGGCTCGCGCGAGCGCGCCGGGCGTCCGTTCTTCCACGCGACCCGCTCGCGACAGCTGGCGGAACGTCACCCCGCCGAGGTACGCCGCCCCGACCTCGTTGATCGTGCCGACGAGATCCGTTGCGTCGTCGCTCGGCGTCGCGACACCCTCGCCGCCCGAGACCTCGAGCGCGTGCCGGCCCTCGTTCCACGGACAGAAGGGGTCGATGATCTCGAACACGACCCGCCCGTCGGCCCCGAACCGGCGTGCGCGCAGCGCGCCGTCCAGATCGACGAGCCGGACCCACAGGTTGTCGGTGATCTTCGCCCGCATCCGGCGCGGCTCCTGCAGCAGATGCAGGAGCGGCTCGTCGACCGGGCGGTTCCACGCCTCGACGCGCTCGATCAGATCGACGTCGAGCGCGAACCGCCACAGATCGGCGTAGGCGGCGGCGGTCGTGGCCTGCAGGTCGCGTACCGTCAGGACCGACCTCGGGAAGCCCTCGGGCCAGTCCTGTTTGACCTTGTAGACGACGTAGCCGTCGACCCCCTCGTCGCCTCGGTGGAGCGCGAACGTCGTGGGGACCTCCTTCTCCGCCCCGTGCTCGTGGGTGAGGTCGTAGTCCACGCGAGCCTCGTCGAGTCCGACCATCCCCGGCCGGACGCGCCGGGTCGCCTCGTTGACCGCGAGGATCGCGCCGACCGCCACGTCGCGTTCCGCGAGCCGCATCTCCCCGTGCTTCTCATACCCGCGGATGAACCTCGAACGGGCGGTCTCGAGCTCGATCGACAGCCCGAACGTGCCGAGCCCGTACCCGAACCGCCCATAGATGCCGCCCTCGGAGGCGAACAGGACGTGGACCGGCTCGCCCCGCTCGCGCGCGTCGTCGAGCTGGGTGCGCATCAGCATCGTGTTCACGCCCCTGCGCCGGTGAGTCGGCAGCACGCCCACGGCGGTCACGAACCCGACCTGGATCTCATCGCCGGGCACCGCCATCGGCATCGGGATCGCCCCGGTCGTCCCGACGATCTCCGTGCCGTCGAAGGCGGCCAGGCAGCGGTCGGGCCCGAGCACGCGGCGCTCGCGCGCGATGTCATCGGCGCTCGCCCCTTCGCTGGACGCGACCTCCATCGCCGTGATGAACGCGGAGAACTCGTCGTCCGAGATCGTCCGGATACGCAGGTCCATCGCTCGAGACTACGGGACTATGGGCTCGGGAGGTCGTCGAAGAGGTCGCCGAGCGGCGCCTGGCCCGGCGGGCGTTCGGGCCAGGCCATCACGAACGACTCGGTCCCCAAGATCTCGGGCCACAGATCGAACGGGAGGTCCTCCAGCTCGGACTGTGTCTTGTGACAGCGGAGCGCCTCGAGCTTGCGCTCGTACGCGTCGGAGCAGTCGACCCGCACCCCGATCGTCCGGTCCGGGACCCCTCGAGGCATGAACGGCTGCGCCGGATCCATCGGGTCGAGTCCGCGTTCGCGGAGCATCTGGTTCAGCCGGTCCAGGTCGCCCTCGGCGACGGCGACGTGCAGGAGCCGGGACGCAGCATCTCGCTCGGCGAGCGCGGAGGCGAACGCGTCGCTCGCCGCCGCGCCGATCGCGACGTGGTCCTCGTGGCCGGTGATGCCGTCGGGTCCGAAGGTGACCACGATCTCCGGCGCCGTCGCATCCAGCACCGAGCGCACGCGCTCGGTCAGATCCCCGCGACCCAGCTGGGATAGGCCGCCGTCGGGGAGGCGTAGGAACCGCACGTCGGGCTGCAGCCCCAGCGCGCGCCAGGACGCGAGGTCCTCCCGCTCGCGAACCCGCCCAAGGTCCGCGCGTGTCGCGAGCGAGTCGTCGGCGATCCGGCCTGCCTCCCCGCTCGTCGCCAGGACGACGGTGATCTCCAGGTCGTCCTCGGCGTGGAGCGCGAGACTGCCCCCCACACCATAGGTGTCGTCGTCGGGATGCGCGAACACGCACGCGATCCGCCGGGTCACGGCAGGGGCGGCAGTTCGAGCAGCGGTTCGAGCCCGACGGTCAGACCGGGTCGGGTCATGACGGCTCGAGCCGCCATGAGCACCCCGGGCATGAACGACGAGCGGTCGGTCGAATCGTGACGGATGGTCAGGGTCTGTCCCTCGCCTCCGAAGATGACCTCCTGGTGCGCCAC
>Ga0187893_10015517_pt1 | contig 10189 bp, 9 predicted proteins | sample MA1701074metaG_FD_139574 | JGI IMG/M metagenome (GOLD analysis project Ga0187893, IMG submission 139574) | White microbial mat communities from a basaltic lava cave in the Kipuka Kanohina Cave System on the Island of Hawaii, USA - MA170107-4 metaG ... | reverse complement strand
TCCACCCCCTCCCCCCCCGCCCCTCCCCCCCCATCGCTCACCACCCGCTGGAGCCGGTCACCGAGTGGGCTCGGACGCTCCCGACCACTCTCCAGAACGGCAATGCGCAGGCTGGGTCTTGAGTGGTGAAGCTCTCGGACCAGCGTGGCGCCCGCCGGTCCTGAGCCGACGACGCAAATGTCGTACTCCGGAAGCCCAGCCTCGTCGCTCTGGTCGAGATCCGTGATCACGTCTCGTAGTAAGGTGTCCTGAAGGCCATCAACCGTGCTCCGCCCGGCGTTGGACCCGGTCGCCAAGCCGATTGAGGAGGGAGCCGAACCAGTAAAGTCCCCGCCGCACCATCCCCTGCGTTCGAGAGCCTTCCGCTGCCCTCCGGTCCAGGGACCATTCTGCATCACTGCCGGCGGCCGAGTCCACCTTCGCCTGAATGGCCTCGACGAGAGACAGGGTGGCAGGGTCGCTCCCCAGAGGTTTCTTCTCGCGAAGGCCCAGCTCGTGCAACGCCTCCTCGGCGCGATCAACGTACGCGCGGGCATCGATCCGAGCCTTCGTCGGGGACTGGAACCCGTCGCAGTATCCGCGAAGCGCAACGGCGAAATCCGGATCGGCTTCGGCCTCGGACTTCCAGCGGGGCAAGACTCCCGCCAGCCAATCGGGATGCTTCTGGCCGTGGACGAAGCCTTTCCGGTACAGGTCGCGATAGAACTGCTCGTAGTCGTGAATCCCGAAGACCGTTTCACATTTGAGGAATGGGTGCCCCAGCCGGGACACCCGCCGGAGGGTGGCGAACTCGGGACGGATCTCCTCCCCGTCCCCTGGTAGGGCTGATAGCGCCTTTTTCAGATGCCTGACCCGGTAGAGGTGGTGCCCTGCTTCCCGGTGTCTACCCCTGAGTTTGTCGTGAACCAGTCCCTCAACCGCGAGGTATTGCTCCGGGAGGTCCTTGGCCACACCCAGCAGGTCTTTTACCGCGCCGGGTCTGAGCAAAACATCAGCGTCAACCGTCATCATCCATTCGGCCCCGCTGTTGATCCCGAGCTCGTAGCATGATCGCAGCGCGGCCTCGAATGGACGCTGGTCTACCACCTGGATCTGCTCCCGAAGGGCCTGTCTGAGAAGCAGCGCGTGACAGGCCTCGAAAGTCCGCTCCCCCGCGGTGCGGACCACCACCAGGAAGCCGGACTGGGATAGCAGCGCGATCATGGGATGAGGGTTTTCCCAAAGATATTCACCTGGTCTCCTGGATGCAGACTGGGCTCACTTCTTGCAACCGCACGGTTGACTGAAGCACATGCATGTGGCGAGGCGTCAGCTGTCCTTTGGGAGAGACCGGCTGCCATGGTAAGCGAGTCACGGGTAACAATCGGGGTTCCGGTCTTCAATGGAGCGGAATACCTGGGCCAAACGCTGGACTCTCTCCTGGCGCAGACCTACCCGAACTTTGTAATCCTGATCGGGGACAACGGTTCGACCGATGGGACGGAGGATATCGCGCGAGCCTACGCAGCCCGAGACCCCCGAGTCCGCCATCTGCGTCGTTCCCGAAACGTCGGTGCTGGCCGCAACTACAGTGAGCTTTTTCGGCGATCCTCGACGGAGTACTTCCGCTGGAGCGCCGCCGACGACACGTCCGACCCACGGTTGCTCGAAGTGTGTATCGAGGAGCTTGACCGGCACCCCGATGTCGTGTTGGCGTATCCGACCGTCGCCCTTATCGATGGAGAGGGTCGAGCCCTCGGCCCCTATGATGAGAACCTGGACCTCCCGCAGGACGGCCCCTCGGCTCGCTTCTTGGCGGTCATCGACCAAAGTTCCTCCCTGTGCAATGCGATCTATGGAGTCGCCCGCGCCTCGGCGGTTCGCCGCACTCGGCTCTTTGGCTCCTATCGGGGATCCGACGTCATCCTTCTTGCCCAGCTCGCCCTGCGGGGGAAATTCCGCGAGATGGACGGCGTCCGTTACTATCGACGGCTGCACCCGGGCGCCTTCAAGAATATGTCGGTGCCGGAGAAGCGGCGATTCTACAATCCGGACCGAGATCAACGGATTGAGTTTCGGTATTGGCGTTTGTTTGGAGAGTACCTCCGAGCCGTCCTGCTCGAGGGGATCCCGATCTCTGATCGGGGCCGCATGTTGGCCGGCCTTGCCCGGCGGTTCGTTCGGAGTCGACGGATATACTGGGACGAGGTGGTCCAGGCTGCCCGAGGCGTGATTCCCCCGCAATCCTGACGCAACAGGAGCTATGAGCCTTTCGGAAAGCGCTCTCGAAGCGGAGCTGTTACGAGCGATGCAAGAGTGGGTCGCCCCGGGCGACTTGGACCGGAACACCCCGTTGATCCAGTCCGGGCGGTTCGATTCGCTCGGGTTGTTGAACCTCGTGCTCTGGGTTGAGGCGCAGATCGGCCGGGGGGTCGACCCGGTGGCCATCGACTTCTCCAAGGACTGGAACTCCGTGGCCGACATCGTCCGGTTCGTAGCCCGGAACCGCGATGGGATAACCCCTTCGTGACCTCCGAGTATCAGGTCGTGCGGTATCGTCCCGAGCACCGGGCCGCGGTGCTCGAGCTGGTGAAGGAGCTCTGGGGTCCCGACCCGCTCCGGAACGCCGCCTGCTTCGAATGGAAGTACGAGAAGAACCCCTATCTATCCGATGTGTTGATTTATCTGGCCACCTATCGCGGTGAGCCGGTGGCGATGCGGGGCTTCATCGGGAGCCGGTGGGAGGCCGGTCTGCCGCCTCGGGAGGCCACGGTGCTGTGTGCCGAGGACCTGGTGACGGTGCCCGAGCATCGGAACCGGGGACTCTTCCGCCTCATGACCGAGACGGCCTTCACTGACCTTCGGACTCGCTTCCAGGGATTCGCCCTCAGCCTGACCGCCGGGATCATCGCCCAGCTCGGAAGCCTCACCATGGGATGGAAGAGCATCGCTCCCATGGAGCCGCTGGAACGGCTTTCTCCGTCCTACCGCCGGAGAAAACGGTGGCTCGAGCGGTTCGGTCGAATGAGCTGGTTACGGCGCCTCGGCCAGCCTTCCGGCGCCCGCTTTGACCGGCTCGACGCGAAGGCGTCCCGGCCAAGACTCCCCTCCGGTCTTCGCCTCGAGCGGGTGCCCGACCCTGACGCGATGGCCTCGCTGGTGGAGCGCCTGAAGCACGACGGGCGCATTCGACACCGGCGGGATGCCCGCTATTTCAGGTGGCGTTTCCGCAACCCGCTCCGGGAATACCGTTTTCTGTATGCCGGATCGCCGCTTTTCGGGTATCTCGTCCTGCACCGATCGTTGTCTGTTCCTGGCGCCTTTCGCCCCGTCCAAATATCGGACGTCGAGGCCACCTCGCCGGAGGTGCACCGCACTCTGGTCGAAACCGCGCTGGAGCACGGCCGGTTTCCCGCGGTGGAGGCGTGGGGGGCCGCTTTGCCCGGGGAGGCGCGTACTCTCCTCATCGAAAAAGGCTTCCGGCCTTTGGACCCGGACCACTCCAACCGGGCATCCAGGCGAGCCTTGGTTCGCCCCCTTCACAACCTGGAGAACGAGGCGGAGTGGACTCTCCTCGAGCGAGGAGTGCTCGAGTCCGGGAACTGGGATTTCCGCATGCTGTATTCCATGCTGGGGTGATTGGGACGGGCGCGCCGGCCCCGCTTAGGACCCCGGTCTCTTGGCGGCGCGGCGAAATCGGTCGCCCACCCGGTTGAGGAGCGACCCGACTACAAACATTCCTAGGCGCAGCCCTCCCAGCTTCCGATACGTCTTGGCGACCCTTACCGCGATCGAATCCTGATTGGTTTCCCGTGGAGTTTCCAGAACCCGATCCTGAATCGCTTCGATCGCAGACATGCTTGCTGGGTTGGTTTCCAACCCAGGTTTCTCCTCCAGGCCGAGCTCCGTAAGAGCGCGCATGGCTCGATCCCCGTAAGCCCTGACGTCGATCGGTGCCACGGCCGAGGTCTGGAATCCGTCACAATAGCCCCGCATCGCCACGCTGAAGTCGGCATCGCTGTCGGCCAGTTGGCGCCACCGGGGCAAGACCTCTGCCAGCCAGTGGGAATGCTTTTGCCCATGCACGAATGCCTTGCGGTAGAGGTCGCGATAGAACTGCTCGTAGTCGTGAATCCCGAGTACTTCGCTGCATTTGAAGGAGGGGTATCCGAGGGAGGAGAGCCGCTGCAGCGTCGAGAATTCCGGCCGAATCTGCGTTCCGGCATCGGGGACCGCCGGCAGGGCCATCGGAAGGTGCTTGACGCGATATACGTAGGGCCCACCCTCCCGATAGCCCCCTCGTAGCTTGTCGTGGACCAGCCCTTCCACCTTCACATACCGTTCGGGCAATCCTCTCGCGACTTCGAGGAGAGCTGCCACGCCGCCGGCTCTCGCGAGCACATCGGCGTCCACCGTGACCATCCATTCGGCTCCTGACTCCATGCCGATCCGATAGCACTTGCGCAATGCAGCCTCCAACGGGCGTTCCTGAACCACATGCAGGAGGTCCAGCGGCACTTCGCGAAGCAGGAAGTGGCGACACGCCTCGAAGGTTCGTTCGCCGGCCGCTCGAATCACAACCACGAACCCGTCCTGACTCATCGGCGAGGGGCTCCGCTCGACGGGTCAGGCGGGTCCACGCTGCCCGCTGCTTCGGGCCGCAACAGGGCTTGCAGGTCGGGATGGTCGCGCAAACGGCCGTCGACGAAATCCCAACTGTGCTCTGGCCCGTGTTGCCCGATGAGCTCCCGAATGCGGATCCAGTTCGGATGACGAGCTCGGACGAGGAAGCACATCCGGTCGAGGCCCAGTACCTTCGCCATGGACAACCGGTGGTTTCCGTTTCGGCCGAGCAGAATGTCCCCTTCTCTTCCGATGTGGACGTGAGGGATTTCCGTCCTGCAGGTTCCCCGCTTGTCGAACCGGAGCACAAAGCCGTGCCGTTTGAGGTCACGGTACAGCCGATCGAATCTCGTGCGATACTGCCGGGTCAGGCCCCGGAGGCTCCGGGCCCATCGCACCGGTTCGCCGCGCATTCCCTTCCTGAAGCGTTCGGCGTACGAAGTGCGAAAGATCTCGGTATCCTCCCATGGTATGTCATGCCGGAAATGCTCAACGATCGCGCGATACAGGCTGGAATCGGCGAACCGGGTCGTCTGGAGATCCCAATTGCCCTCCGGGGCATCTCCCGCGCTCAAATACCAATCGAGTCGAGTTGCCACCTTGTGAGTGACCTGATCAGGGCGCACCGAGATGAGGTCTCCTTGCGAATCCGGCTCGCTCCAATCCGTGAAGGGGTTGCGCGAAAACCCTTTCCGGAACGCCTGAAGGAAGCCGGTCAGCCGCCTCCGGGCAGAGGAATCTTCCGGCAGGAAGCGAGAGGCGGCCCCGATGAATGGGAAGGTTCGCAACGCAGCCCGGACGTAGCGGGCTGCCGTCCAAGGTTGGCCCTTTGCTTCGAGAGCCAAGGCGTGAGCATAATACTCCGAGGCCACTCGGGTTCGGATGTTCCAGGACCTCAATCCCCAGGCTCTCGCCGTCTTTTGGATCACCTGGACCCGGTCGGCCACCTTCTGGTGGAGTTCCTTCCATCGGCTGTGAGGCTGATGGAGGCGGCCCGTTGCCAACACGGGCGACACCAGCCTGAAGCCAGCGCTTCGCGAGGCCCGTAACCACAGATCCCAGTCATGGCTGTTGTGCAGGCTCTCATCGAACCCGCCGAGTCGATCGAATAGGTCGCGCCGAATGACGCCGGTGGAGGCAGGAAGGAAGTTGTGATCGAGGAGGGCCGTGCACGAATCCCCGGTGTCCTGGTTCGGAGCCGTAACGGTCACGGGGTGGTTATCCGCGTCCAGGAAACCGGCCTCGCACCCAACAAAGCCTAGACCCGGGCTGGACTCCAGGATCCCGACCTGAACTTCGAGTTTGTCCGGGTGCCAGAGGTCGTCGTCGTCCAGGAACGCGAGGTATCGCCCGGTGGCATTCCTGGCTCCCAGATTGAGGCTTGCCGCGGTGCAGAGGCGGCGATGGGAGTACCAGCGAATCCGGGTTCCGTAGGACCGCAACAGGTCCTGGGTTTCATCCTCGGACCCGTCGTCCACCACGATGACTTCGATCTCCCTGTACGACTGTGCCAGCGCGCTCTCAATCGCCTCGCGCAAGTAGCCGACCAGGCAACTGGCCCGATTATGACTCGGAATGAGGATGGAGACGACGGGCAGGCGTATCATGCCCCGCCAGGCGCGCGAACCCCGCCAGCAATGCGAGCATACAGGCTGAGGTGGCTCTGAACGGTGGTTTCCGGGGCAAACGGTCGAACCGCCGCTCGCCCGTTTTCCCCGATCTGAGTAAGCGCGGGATGCAGCCACGCGGCCTGGATTCTGACAGCGAGCGCTTCCGGGTTGGCCCGCGGGACCAGGAAACCGGAGTGGCCGTCTTCAATGATTTCGTCGAAGCTCGCTCCCATCGTCCCCACGACCGGTCGCCCAAGACACATGGCCTCCAGCATGGTGTTCGGGAGATTGTCCGCGAGTGATGGCAGGACGACCAGCCGCGCGCGCTGCATCACTGCGTAGAGCCGCGGGTGGGAGAGCGCCCCCAGGAAATGCACTCGGGGGCCGAAGTCCTGGCACCAGGCGCGGATCTGCGCTTCCATGGACGACCCGGTGTGGTCACGGCGATCCTGACCGGCGAAGACCGCCTCACAATCCGGAAGAGCACGAAAGACCGGCGGGAGGGCTTGGGCGAGGATGTGCGCTCCTTTTCGGCGTTCGAGCCGTCCGACGAACAGAAGGTACCGGCGATTGCCAAGAACTCGGTCCGCCCACCCGACGTCCACCTGTTCGGTCTCGATGAATGCGGGCGATCGCAGCACCTCAACCGGATCGCGGCGGTGCGTTGCCGCGGCCGCGGCAAGGGCGCGGCTCGGGGCGCAGACATGCCGACTCCAGCGCACCTGCAGCCGCTCCAGCCAGTCGGCGAGTCGATCGGTGGGGCCGCCGGACGGTCTGACCCACTCTCTCTCCCACTCCGGCAGTGAGGAGAGGCGCGTCAAGTGTGGGACGGCGGAGCAGGTGACGATGAACAGACCACAGGCTTGGAGGTTGGTGACCTGGACCAGATCCACCGGTCTAGCCTGACTCAACTCCTCGAGCATTTGCCAGGCCGCAGCGCCGAACCCGAGCCAGTGACGGGAGAGGCCCGGGACGGCTCGGAGAAGCGCACGCCCCCAACCGGGTAGACTCGCCGGCGTGGCGTAATGGATCCGAACCTTGCCCGAGCGCTCGGTGGCCGCGTCACCGCGCGCGGGAAGAATCACATCGACCTCGTGCCCCAGCTCGGTGAGCGCCGTTGACAGGCGATGGAGATAATTGGCGAGACCGCCGCTGAAATACTCTTCGGTGACGAATTCCGGAGTGACAAAAACGATACGCATGGCCGGCCGCCAGTCGCTACCGGCCGCTCCAGACCCGGCGGATCCATCGCCTGGCCCGGACCAACACACCCTTGGTCTTGGACGCAAGTCGGGGGTGAAACAGCGCTCCGTGGCGGGCCATGGCCCAGACCTTGGCCTCGTCTCCAATGAGATAGTTGAAGTGGAGAAGGTAAGCGGCCTCGTAGGGAAAAGGCCGCAGGGACCGATCGATGCAGTACCCGCCCTGCTCGACCAGAGGCCCATCCAGAAACTGATTGCCGCAAGCGAAGAGTTCGGCATCGAGCGGGAGCACCGAGACGGAATGATCCCTGGGGAGCCATTCGTTGAGCAGGTTCTGATCGTCTCTTCCCTTCGCACACTCTTGTCGCAGGCGGTCGAACAACGACACAACGGCCGGCCGGGCCCTCGCAAACCAGAAGCCAGCGTTGAATCCGAAATCCGGTTCCTGCACTTGCATCGCGAGGTCCGCTGAGGAATCCGCCAGCGCTCGTCGGAGGTAACCGAATGGGTTGCGGAGAACGACAATATCCGTGTCGAGGTAGAGGGCATCCTTCCCGGATTGCAGAATGGTGAGGGCCACCTCGTACTTGAAAGCCATGGTACGCGCGAAGGATGGAGTTCCCCACACGCTCAGGTGAGGGGTGGAGGCGTTCCCTGCGCGGATGGAGCGTATGCCCTCCCGTTGCAACGCGACGTGGGCCTCATCGTCGAGCGAATACACCACCAATTCGGCTCCCAAGCCCAGCCGCACCAGCGACGCATGCAGATTCAGCACGAACGGCAAGTAGCCCATCGTGGCGATCGCAAACGTTACCGTTTCGGACCACCCAGCGTCAGAACTGGCTTCGCTTCGCGCCTCAGGCAGACCGTCGTCCGGTTTGGTCATAGCGCCCGGGAAGGGCGGCAAGCACCATGCCTGAACCCTCTCACGGTGGAGGAAAGATTCCTACCAATGGTACAGCTCCAGTGGGCAGTTGGTCTTCAGATTCAAGAGGGCGGCAAACGGGTGCAAGCTCAGTTTCGTCCCCGGCTGGCTCAGCGAGACATAAGGCACGAGGCAGCCCCGCGATCCGATTACTAGCAGCCAGGCGAGTACGCTGAATTCGGAGTTGAAGGCGCCCACAAACGCATTGCATTCGCAGAAGAAATAGAGATCCAGGATGGCACCCGTCGCGAGATCCCTCGCCAGCTCCGGGTGCGCCAGCGCATAATCCTCAATGAATTGGGCTGACGTGCCGATGGCAGGGTAAATGGACCGGTCGTAGTTCAACCAGAGGAAGCGGTAGTCCGGCCGGAGGCGGACGGCCCGCTCGATTTCTTCGCCTGACTCGGTTGCGAGGAAGATGTCTCGAATGCCGTAGCGGGAACAGAGGCGATCCGCGGTCTCGAGATAGGATTCGAGCCCGAATGATCGGCGGGTCGACCGCTCTGGGGAATCCTCGGTCGATGCGGCATCCCCTCTCCGCACATGAATGCCTAGGACCGGACGATGTTCCGGCCAGCCCATCTCTATCCGGAGGGCTTGCAGCCGCTCCATGATGGGAACTACCGGTGTAAACACGTAACGCGTGGCCGCGGCGAGTGCCAGCAGCCGTTCGAGCCGGCGTTGGTTCCAGGAGGCCCCCACCTCCGGGTGCTTCAACCGAGGATGGGGCAGGCCGCCCACACGGGGCGGGGGTTCACTCATTTTCTCTCGAGGCGGAGGATGTCTAAACAGCTCGTTCCAGGCCCGCGCCGCATCTCGGAGCCCCGGCGCGGAATCCTGGCGGCTCCGGATCCACAGCCAGGGGCTCCACTGGAAACCTCGGGAGGCCAAAGCCTTCTGTTCCGTCGCAGGTCCTTCGGTCTCGATATGCAACCGCCGGTTCCGATCCACGTGCTCCCGGAGCGCGGTCGCAAGGAGTCGGAGATTCTTCCCCAATGGGCGATAGGTGAGGTGCACTCCCCGGCGCCAGGGCGGCCTGTCCTGAACGATCTCAATCCTCCGTCGGTACTCCGCCGAAAAGCGTTGCTGTGCCACTGCGATCGGTCCTCGGGGTTCAGCGGTCGCCGGCTCGGGAAGGTAGGTCGTCGGAATGCTGCCATTCCGGAAGGAGGCCCAATAGTGTTTGACGAGCAGTCGTCTTCGCTCCCAGTCCCAGTCGGGTCCCCACAGTTCCTTCATCCAGAACCGGAGGATCCCGCGGGCCGAGCGCATCATGGGAGTCGGTGGCATCTCAGATTCCGGCCCACCGGATCCAGGCCTCGGTGCGCGCCATGCCTTCGTCGAAACCCACGGCCGGCGCGTAGCCCAACAACCTCCTGGCCTTTTCGATCCCGAAACTGACGTGCTGGAAGACCGAGAAAGACTCCTCCTCGGTCGTCGTGAGAAGGCGAGGCAGGTCCACCGAATCCTGACTCCCGTTATCGCCGCTGTCCTTGGCCGGGCCAGGCTCGCCCGATGAGTCCCGTCTTCGAAGCAGCCTCAGCAAGGGTTTTGTGACCACGCCAAGGGCCTTTGCCCCCGGAATCGACTGGACGCTTTCCCGGATGACCTGGCTGTCGAGCTGGCCAAAGGCATCCCGCGGAGAGCGAAGCAGGATCCAGAGTGCGGTTCGACTTACCCGGCGCCGCGCCGCTCGCAGCGCGGCGCGGCTCATGACCGGAAGCGGGGCGAATCCCGGCCCCAGCGCCTCGGCATGTTTTTCGAGGTACTCACGCCAGGTAACGGGCTCAGCATCCGACACTGTGATGACCTCACCTATTGCCTCCCGACGGGTCGCCGCTAGCAGAATG
>Ga0187893_10015515_pt1 | contig 10192 bp, 4 predicted proteins | sample MA1701074metaG_FD_139574 | JGI IMG/M metagenome (GOLD analysis project Ga0187893, IMG submission 139574) | White microbial mat communities from a basaltic lava cave in the Kipuka Kanohina Cave System on the Island of Hawaii, USA - MA170107-4 metaG ... | reverse complement strand
GACGACCATCGGTGGAGTCGTCATCAATGAAGCCCTGAGCAGCTCGACGCCGCCGCTCAAGGACATAATTGAGTTGGAGAACAACAGCGGCGCCGACGTGGACATCAGCGGCTGGTGGCTCACAGACGATCCGACGCTGCCGCAGAAATTCCGCATCCCAACGCGGCCTCTGCTCGCCTCCGGCGCGTACACCGAGTTCGACGAAGACGATTTCAATCCCACGCCCGGGATGGGCACGAGCTTCAGCCTGAGTTCCCTTGGCGACGACGCGTATCTTTTCAGCGCCGACGCCGCGGGCAACCTCACCGGCTACAGCCACGGCTTCACCTTTGGCGGCGCGCCGGACGGCGTCAGCCTGGGCCGCTACATCAACAGCGAGGGCGACGAGCATTTCCCGTTGCAACTCTCGCGCACGCTGACCGGCGAAAACGCCGGGCCGCGTGTCGGTCCGGTGGTCATCAGCGAAATTCACTACCATCCGCGCAACCCGCTCGACGAATTCCTCGAACTCCGCAACACCAACGCCGCGCCGGTTTCGCTCGCCAATTCGACGAATACCTGGCGCGTGAACGGCCTCGGCTTTGACTTCCCGTCCGGCGTCTCCATTCCCGCCAACGGCTGCGTCCTCCTCGTCAGCGACGACACCAACGCCTTCCGCGCCCGGTGGAACGTTCCGGCTTCGGTCGCCATCTTCCGATACACCGGCACACTTCAGGACAGCGGCGAGCAGTTGGAATTGCTCGCGCCCGACGCGCCGACGACAAACGGCGTGCCCTATTACGCCGTCGATGCCGTCCGCTACAACGACCGCAAACCGTGGCCGCTCGCCGCAGATGGCGCGGGCGCGTCCCTGCAGCGGCTCTATCACTGGGTCTATGGAAACGATCCCATCAACTGGACCGCCGCCACGCCGACGCCCGGCACGCATCTGCTCGCCGGCACGGCGCCCTCAGTCACCAGCCATCCGGCCTCGCGCACCAATGGCACCACGACCACCGCCAGCTTCAGCGTCAGCGCCACTGGCAGCCCGCCGCTGCTTTACCAATGGCGCGCCAACGGCGGCAACATCGACGGCGCGACGAATTCCACCTTGCTTCTCACCAACCTCCAGCTCGCCGACGCCGGCACTTACCAGGCCGTCGTCTTCAACAGCGCCGGCTCGACCGACAGCAGCAATGCCCTGTTGATCGTGCGCGTCGGGCCGAGCCTCACCAACCAGCCGACGAACGTGCTCATCCGCGTCGCGCCCGACCCGAATTACCAGCCGACCAACCGCGCGACGTTCACCGTCGGCGCGGTCAGCTACAACCCGCCGCTGACCTACCAGTGGCGCACCAACGGCGTGGACGTTCCAGGGGCGACGAACACGACGTTGAGCTTTTCCAACGTCACGCTGGCGCACGAGGGAACTTACTCCGTGCGGGTCAGCGACACGGCCAGCTTTTCGGAGCCTTCGGCGTATTTGCAGCCGCTCGTCCGGCCGTCGTTTGTCCAACCGCCCTTGCCCCACACCGTCGTGGCCGGCGGCGTCATCAACGCCAGTTGCGAAGTCGATGGCTATCCGCCGCCGTTCAGCGTGGAGTGGTTGCGCCTCGGCCCGACCGCGTCGCTGGAGAGCAACGTCATTCCGGCGAAGGTGTCGTATTTCAGCGTCCTGAACACCAACGCGCCCGGCAACACAACGTACCGCGCGGTCGTCCGCAACCTCGCCCTTCCGACCGGCGTGCCTGCCCCCTTCATCATCACCACGCTGGCCGACGGCGACGCCGACGGCATGGCCGACGCGTGGGAGACAAACTACTTCGGTGGCACCAACATCGCCGCGAACGCGGACAGCGACGGCGACGGCATGAACAATTTGCAGGAGTTCAACGCCAACACCAATCCCACCAACGACACGAGCTTCCTGAAACTCTCGCTAACCGTTCCCGGCCACGTCCCGACGATTTCCTTCGGCGCAGCGTCGAACCGCACTTACTCGATCTTCTACGTCGAAGAAATCAACGGCGCTGTCTCCCGGCTTGCGGACGTGCTCGCCCGCCCCAGCAACCGCGTCGAAGTCATCACCGATCCCGCCTGGACCACCAACCGCTTCTACCGCGCCGTCACGCCGCGGCAGCCGTGAACCGAGCGGGCGGCAGTTCGCTGCGCATTGGAATGTCGCGCTTTGAACCCTGAACCGCAGCAGTCGGTCTGCAGCTCCCGCCGTCAATTGCCGGACCTCGGACTTCGTGTGTTCATTCGCGGCTTCCATTCTCCGCCTGTCCGTCTAATGTCCGGCCATGCCACGCCTGTTCGCCTTTCTCCTCATGGTTCTTGCCGCGCTTCCAGCGACGTTGTTTTCCGCGGAGCGGCCGAACTTCCTGTTCATTCTGTCGGACGATCACGCGGCGCACGCGCTCAGTTGCTACGGCAGCGTCCTCAACCAGACACCGCATCTCGACCGCATCGCAGCGAGCGGGATGCGTTTCGGGAATTGCTTCGCGGTGAATTCCATTTGCACGCCGAGCCGCGCGTCCATCCTCACGGGAAAGTACAGCCACAAGAACGGCGTGACGGTGTTCAACCGGTTCGATGGTTCGCAGCCGCATGTGGCGAAGATGCTGCGCGCGGCGGGCTACGCGATGGCGATCATCGGCAAGTGGCATTTGTTCAGCGACCCGACGGGGTTCGACCATTGGAACGTGCTGCCGGGTCAAGGGCTGTATCACGACCCGGTGATGATCGAGAACGGGAAGACGAACAAGTTGAAGGGCTACACGAGCGATCTCATCGGCGAATTCTCGCTCGACTGGCTGAAGCAGCGCGACGCGGGCAAGCCGTTTTGCCTGATGATGAATCCCAAGGCGCCGCATCGCGAGTGGTCGCCGCCGGCGCGTTACACGAATCTGTTTGCGAACACGAACCTGCCGTTGCCGGCGACGTTCAACGACGATTACGCGGGCCGCTCGCGCGCCGCGCCCGAGGCGACGATGCGGATGAGTCACCTGCGCAAGACGGACTTGAAGGCGCCGGTGCCCGAGGGACTGACGCCGCAGCAGGAGAAGGAGTGGCGGTATCAGCGTTACATCAAGGATTACCTCCGCGTGGTGCAGGCGATGGACGACAGCGTGGGGCGCGTGCTGGATTACCTGGAGTCGAGCGGGCTGCGGTCGAACACGGTGGTCATCTACACGTCGGACCAGGGGTTCTTCCTCGGCGACCACGGGTGGTTCGACAAGCGGTTCATGTACGAGGAATCGCTGCGAATGCCGCTCCTCGTGAGCTGGCCGGGCCGCATCAAGGCCGGCTCGCTCGACAGCAACATGGTGCTGAACGTGGACTTTGCGCCGACGTTGCTCGAACTCGCCGGCCTGCCCGTGCCTGGCGACATGCAGGGACGCAGCTTCGCGCCGCTGTTGCGCGGCGAGCGGCCGAAGGACTGGCGCACGTCGATGTATTATCGCTACTACCATTATCCCGGCGACCACCAGGTGCAGCCGCACCTTGGCGTGCGGACCGGGCGCTACAAACTGATCCACTTCAACAAGCTGGACGAGTGGGAGATGTATGACCTCGCGAAGGATCCGGGCGAGATGAAGAATCTTTACGCGGAGCCTGCGTCCGCCGGAACAGTGGCGCAGTTGAAAGCGGAACTGGCTCGGCTGCGCAAGGAACTGGACGACCGCGATCAGTTCGCCGACGAACTCGGCGACGGGCAGAAGCTGAAGGAGGTGCCGCTGGAACTGGTTTTCCGCTCGGATGCAGCAACTGTGCAAGGCGCGGAAGCGGTCGATGGGCGCAAAGGCCGGGCGCTAAAGTTCACTGGCGACAAAGGCGCGGCTGTAGCGGGAGCGGCGGCGTGGAATCCGGCAGGCAAGCCTTTCACCATCGGTGCGTGGTGCAAGCCGGAAGCAGCAAGCGGCGTGATCATGGCGCTGGGCGGCGGCGCGCATGGCTTTACGCTTTATTTAGATGAAGGCACGCCATGCGCCTCGGTACGGACACGGGGCGCGCTCGCGACCGTACGCGGCAACGACAAGCTGGCGCTCACCGAATGGAGCCACGTCGCCGCCATTCTTAACGCGCGCGGCGAGTTGCGGCTCGTGGTGAACGGCAAGTCGGCGGTCACCACGAAGTCCGGCGGCATCGTCGCCAAGCCCGCGGATGGCTTCTCCCTCGGCGCGGACAGCGGCAGCCACGTCGGGCCGTACGACACTGACCTGCCCTGGCGCGGCCTGATCGAAGACGCGCGCCTCTACTGGGGTGAACTTCCCAAAGACGCGCTCGATGAATGGGCGGCGAAATAAGCGCGAGGCCGGTCGGCGTTTCTCCCTCTCCCCCTCCGAGGGGGAGAGGGCCGGGGTGAGGGGGCTGCGTGAGAGTGGCGTGGTGCGAGTGGCGTGGATTGTCCTCCTGAACTCTCACGTCTTGGCGGGCGCGCAAACGCTTCCGCTTCCACCTCGCGCTGATGGCGCTGCCAGCGGAACCGAGTTAGTCCGCGATATCACAACACTTCCGCTGCCCGCGCGCGAGGAACGCATCGTCACAGAGGTCCTGCGTGGCAACGTCCCGGCTTTCCTGCGCTGGCTTCGGCCAGTGACTCTGCGCGACGGGACCAATGCCGCCGTGCTTCAAGTCACGCCGGACTATCTGGCCATCGGATCGGATGACGACTACTTCCTCGCGCCAATGACGCCCGCCGCTGCGCAGCGCATCGCCGATGCGACGGGCTGCGTGCTGCCGACGAGAAAGATCGTCGATGCCATCCATGCCGCGGCGCCGCTCAAGCTGCCGCCGGCGCCCATCCCGCCAGGCCGGGAGATGATGACCGTGAAAGTCTTCGTCCAACACGATTGGACGGTCCGCGCGGAGCGGCGGGCGAAACTCAGCGAGCATCCGCCCGGAACTCTGGTCGCCGGGCACAAGAAAGATCTGGTCATCACGCCCCGGCTCGCGAACGCGCCCGGCAAAGTCGCCATTTACGGCTGGCACCTGATGAACGGCAAGCCGATCCAGCCGCTCCATCTCGGCCACACCAACTCCTGGGTGGATTACAGCCACGGCGTGCGACTGGTGCAATCGGCGCTGTTGCTCAACGGCGTCTTCAACACGGTGCAAGCCGTGCTCGCCGATGTGCGACTGTCCGGGGTATTGAGTGACGAGGGGCCGATTCCGACGGCGCGCTATCAAACTGGAGCGCCTATCTCCGGCTCGGCTCGGTCCGGACTGCCTCAACGGCTTGAGCGCGATCCCAGCCTTTCGGCCGCGGATTTCGCCGAAGTCCTGACCGAGTTCAAGCCGCTGGGCGACGTGCGGGTCGTCGTCAACTCGCCGGTCCGAGCCGCATTCACCGCCGGCAAGCCGGTGAAGCTGGTCCTTTACGCGCTGCCGAATGGCAACACCATTGAGCAAACCGCCGGCCGCCGGCTGCGTCCCGGCGATGACTGGCGCTTCGACATCCAGCACATCGCGGCGCAAACGCGCTGGTTGCGCAAAGCCGACACGAACAATCTTTGGGTCGTCGCCTATCTGGAAGCCACGAACAAGAACTGGCCCGCGTGGCGGCAACAGCACACCAACGCCAGCGAACTCATCCAACGTCTTGTCTCGCGAATCTCGCGCCGATACACCAACCCGCCGCCCCGACTCATTCTCACCGGCCACAGCGGCGGCGGCAGTTTCACCTTCGGCTATCTGAACGGCATCGAAGAAATCCCCGACACCGTGGAGCGCATCGCCTTTCTCGACAGCAACTACGCCTACGAACCCGCGCTCGGCCACACGGAGAAGCTGGCGCGCTGGCTGAAGTTTTCTCCGCGGCGCTTCCTCACCGTGCTCGCCTACGACGACGCCAACGCGCTGCTCGACGGCAAGCCGTTCGTCAGCGCGACGGGCGGGACTTGGTATCGCAGTCACCTCATGCAAACGAACCTCGCGGCGCATGTCACCTTCAGTCCTGTTGATCGCAAAGACCTCACCGTTTTCACTGCGCTCGAAGGGCGCGCTCAGTTTCTTCTCAAGCCGAATCCCGAACGGAAGATTGTCCACACGCTGCAAGTCGAGAAGAACGGTTTCATCCACGCGATGCTCGCAGGCACGCCGCTGGAAGGGAAAGGCTACGAATACTTTGGCGCCCGCGCCTACGAGCGGTGGATCGGCGAGTGAAAGAGCGCCGAACTTTCGTTCGGAGTCCCGCCTTCAGGCGGTCCGGGCACCCAAGGCCGCCTGAAGGCGGAACTCCAAACCGCTGCTCACTCCCATCCGCCGATGCCGCTCCACCAGTTGCTGACGGCGCCGTAGCCGTTGAGATCGCGCTCGTACACCTGTTTCATCAAGGCCATGCCGCCCCGCCGGTGCAATTCCTCGCCGACGGCGTGAGCGGCGGCGGCGCGCAAGTCGTAGGTTTTGAACCACGCCGGCAGCATTGGCTCGCGGCGCTCAAGGTTCGCCCACGAAACTTCTTCGCTGGCCGTGATGAGTTCCTTCAACACGGCAATCAGTTCGCCGTTGCTCACGAGCTTTAGATCGCCAATCAGCTTGGGATGAACCTCGCTCTCCTTCACGGACTGTTCGGCCCGGGCCAACGCGCCCTCGGCGGTCGCGGCCAAAGTGGGTTCCGCCTTGGCCGCCAGCGGATCGCCAATCTTGTGAAGCGCGAGCGTCGTGGCCTGGCGAAGCTTGTCCAACTCGGCCTGTCGTTCGGGGGTTGTCTCGTCGCGCATCTTGAGCGTGCCGACGAGCACCCAGACCGCGCGCGCGTCCTTGAGCAAACCGAGCGCCGTCGCCGCGGCGGTGCGCACGGCATATTCGTCGTCCACTTCCAGGACTTCGCAGAGCGGCTCGACGGCGCGGCTGTCGCGAATCTCGCCGAGCACGCCCGCCGCAAGACGCCGGCCCTCGGCGCTGCTGATCTTCAAAACGTTGACCAGCGCGTCCACCGCCTTTGGCCCGAACCGGAGCAGTGCTTCGGCGCACGACTGCGCCACCTCAGGCTTGGAAAGCCCCACGGCCAACGAATCGAGCGCGCGCGGATCGCCAAGGCGGCCGAGTTCGCGCGCCGCGCTGCGGGCCACGCCGTCGTTGCGGGCCAGCGCGCTGGTGAGCAGTTCGACGGCTTTGTCGCCGCCGAGCGCGCCGAGCTGCACCACGGCGCCGAAGGCTTCGGGCGAATTGCCGGGCTGCTTGAGGTCGCCGGCAAGTTTCCAGAGCTTGAGTGACTTGATCATCGCGTCCGCGCGTGGCGCGCAACGGACGATAGCGCGAGAAGCGACGTTGCGCGAGCCGTGACGACATTGCCCCGATTTCTCCCTTTTCCCGCGACGAAGGAGAGGGGAAAACTCTTTGCAAAACGGCCCTCCTCTCCCCGGCCCTCTCCTCCCTCGGAGGGAGGAGAGGAGTCTGCTCGCAGCGTTCACAGGCAGTTTCAAGATGCGCCCTGACAACATCCGAATTGGCCCGCGCCCGAAATTCCGCTACACCCGCCGCCGTGCAACCGGCCGATTCTCGCTCCCCGCCCCGTCTCGCCTCGGTGGATCTGTTGCGCGGGCTGGTGATGGTGCTGATGGCGCTGGATCATGCTCGCGCATTTTTTTACGAAGGTGCGTTTCGCGGACAGGATCCGCTCGCCATTGGCACGACCACGCCGTCGTTGTTCTTCACGCGCTGGATCACCCACTATTGCGCGCCGGTGTTCGTCTTCCTCGCGGGCACAGGCGCGCTTCTCTCGACGACACGCGGCAAGTCCAAGGCGGAGCTTTCGTGGTTTCTCGTCACGCGCGGCCTGTGGCTCATCGTGCTGGAACTGACCTGGGTCCGATGGGCGGGCTGGGACTTCGCAGTGAATCTCCACAAGCACGCCGGACTCGTCATCTGGGCCATCGGGTGGTCGATGATAGTGCTCGCCGCGCTGGTGCATCTGCCGCTGCGCGCCGTCGCAGCGTTCGGCGTCGTCATGATCGCGGGACACAACCTGCTCGATGGAATCGACGCCGATGAACTGGGCGCATGGGAAGGCGTGTGGCGAATTCTTCACGCGGGCGGAAGTTTCAGAATCACCTCCGACGTGCGATTCAGCGCGGGCTATCCGCTGATTCCGTGGATGGGCGTCATGGCCGCCGGCTACAGTCTTGGAGCACTTCTGCTGGCGCCTGCGGAAAAGCGCCGCCGTTGGCTGTTCGGCCTGGGGGCCGGGCTGACTCTGCTGTTCCTGATCGGCCGCGGCGTGAACGCGTACGGCGATCCGAACCCGTGGGAAGCCCGGTCGGATTTGCTTCGCACGGTGTTCGCGTTCCTGCACTGCCAAAAGTATCCGCCCTCGCTGAGCTTTCTGCTGATGACGCTAGGTCCCGCGTTGCTGGCGCTGGCGTTGTTCGACCGAGGCGTGCCGCGCTGGCTGCAACCGGTGATCGTGTTCGGCCGCGTTCCGATGTTCTATTACCTGCTTCACCTGCCGCTCATCCACGGCTTGTCAGTCGTGACGCACCTCATCGTCGTAGGCCGCGCCGACTGGCTTTACGGCCTGAACCCCGCCCCGCCACCGCCTGAAGCGGGCTTCAGCCTTGCGTGGACTTACGTGGCGTGGTTCGTCGTCGTGCTGCTGCTCTACCCGGCGTGCCGATGGTTCGCGGAACTGAAGCGCCGTTCGCGGGCGAAGTGGTCGAGTTATTTCTAGCGACGCTGAAACAGCTATTCTCCGGGCAGGCGTCTTGCTACCGTGCTCGCGCAACGAACATGAGCTCGACGAACACAGATTCCGCCGCGCCCGCGCCCAGCGACTTCATCCGCGACGTCGTCAAACAGCACGTCGCCGAGGGACGCTATCCGAAGATTCACACGCGCTTCCCGCCCGAGCCGAACGGCTACCTGCACATCGGCCACGCCAAGAGCATCTGCCTGAACTTCGGCATCGCGCGCGAGTTCGGCGGCGTGTGCAACCTGCGCATGGACGACACGAACCCGACCAAGGAGGAGGTCGAATACGTCGAGTCGATCACCGCGGACGTGCGCTGGCTCATTGAAGGCTGGGCCGACGACCGGCTGGGCTTGAAAGCGAAAGGCAAGACGCCGGAAGCCATTTCGAGCGACGGCAAACGCGACTTCTATCTTGCGCCCGCGCCGCAAGCCGCGATCCGAACTCCGAACTTCGAAATCGTCGAGCCGTTCTACGCCTCGGATTACTTCGACCAGATTTACGATTACGCCGAGCAGTTGATTGCGAAGGGCAAAGCTTACGTCTGCGACCTGTCGCCGGCGGACACGGATGCGTATCGCGGCGCGCCGGATCGGCCGGGCAGGGATTCGCCCTTTCGCAATCGCACGCCGGAGGAGAGCCTCGAGCTGTTCCAGCGCATGAAGGCCGGCGAATTTCCCGACGGCACGCGCACGCTCCGCGCGAAGATCGACATGGCCTCGCCGAACATCTGGTTGCGCGACCCGGTGCTCTATCGCATCCGCCACGCCGAGCATCATCACACCGGCGGCAAATGGTGCATCTACCCGATGTACGACTTCGCGCACTGCCTGAGCGACTACATCGAAGGTATCACGCACAGCATCTGCACGCTGGAGTTCGAGGTGCATCGACCGCTCTACGACTGGATTCTCGAAAGCCTCGATCTGCCGCGTCCGCTGCCGCACCAGTACGAGTTCGCGAAGCTGATTCCGAGCTACATGATCGTCTCCAAGCGCAAGCTCATTCAGCTTGTGAACGACAACGTGGTCGCGGGCTGGGACGACCCGCGGCTGCCGACGATCAGCGGCTTGCGGCGGCGCGGCGTGCCCGCGAGCGCGCTGCGGCAGTTCGCCTACAACATCGGTGTCACGAAATACAATTCAGTCACGGACATCGCGGTGTTCGAGCACGTCCTGCGCGAAGACTTGAACCGGCGCGCGCTCCGCCGTCTCGCCGTGTTGCGCCCGCTCAAGGTCGTCATCACGAATTATCCCGAGGGCAAGAGCGAGCAGCTTGCCGCGGTGAACAACCCCGAGAACGAATCCGCCGGCACGCGAGCGGTTCCGTTTGGCCGGGAACTCTACATTGAGCAGGACGACTTCATGGAGACGCCGCCGCCGAAGTTTTTCCGCCTCCGCCCCGGCGGCGAAGTGCGGCTCAAATACGCCTACATCATCAAGTGCGACGACGCGGTGAAGGACGCGATGGGCAAGATCACCGAGTTGCGCTGCACCGCCGATCTCGACAGCAAGACCGGTG
>Ga0187893_10015514_pt1 | contig 10192 bp, 11 predicted proteins | sample MA1701074metaG_FD_139574 | JGI IMG/M metagenome (GOLD analysis project Ga0187893, IMG submission 139574) | White microbial mat communities from a basaltic lava cave in the Kipuka Kanohina Cave System on the Island of Hawaii, USA - MA170107-4 metaG ... | reverse complement strand
ATCATGAGTTGAACCTTGTAATGCTTGCCGACCACCCCTCCTTGCGGCTCTATCAGATCCCTTTGACAAAGGAAGAGCATATTGAATTTTTTTGGCAGCCCATTGATCAGCTTAATGTCGTATCAATTTTACCAAAAAAACTAGCAAAAGCCATTCCTATCTGGATGGAGAAAAAGGGTCCTCTCTTATTTTCAGAAATGGAGTTTCGATAATAGCTTTGCAACATGTTCTTCATGTCGTTCTCTTTTGAAAGGACGGGTCACAAAATGCTGGAGACACTCCTGTGCAATTGGAAGAGGGGTAAACTCTGCCCCAAGGCAGAGAATATTGGCATCGTTTTGCCGACGGCAAAATTCTGTATCTTCTTTTGTACGACAAAGCGCAGCTCGGATCATGGGGTGACGATTTGCTGCCATGCAAACCCCATATCCACTTCCACAAATGAGCACGCCAAATGATCCAGGTTCTTTAAGTATGGAATGCACCATTTTTTGTGTCAGATCGATATAATCTTCCGATGAATTCAAGACGAGATCGTGAGCCTCATAGCCCATTTGCCTTGCAAAGGCGATAAGTTTACTCTTGAGAGTATGTCCGTTGTGATCGCAGCCGAAAAATAGAGTAACCATGCCACCTAAAGTAGCGACTTATAAAATTAATAGCAAGTAACTAGAAGTTCCAAAAAATGAGTGGTTCACTTAAGTTAATTGGTTATAAAAAAATAGGAGTAGAAGATGGCAACAGACACTAGAATATTCGGCTTACCGGCAACTGCAGTACACACGACAGAAATTCGAAAGGTAATTTCCCCTGAGGAGGCTGATTTTAAGGCACGACATGCAAGCGATATCGCCTGTCTGAGAAAATTGGTAGAAACCTATCCCAACTTTCCAAAAGATGGAATAACATTTAAGGATTTTTGGCCAATTTTCCAAGATGCCAGTGCCAAAAAGCTCCTTGGTGATCTTTTGTATGAATACTATAAGACAAAGAACATTGAAGTGGTCGCTGGATATGAATCGCGTGGTTTTCCTCCTGGTGAACTCCTTGCTGATAGGCTGGGAGTGGGCTTTGTCCCATTGCGAAAACCTGGTAAACTCGCGGGACCTATCTTCACTGTAAACTATGGATTGGAGTACGGAAAAGATAGCCTTTCAATTTCTCAAAAAGCCTTTCGTCCAAACCAGAGAGTTCTTCTTATCGATGATCTAATTGCCACTGGGGGAACCGCAGAAGCTGGAGTAAAGCTAGTAAAACAAGCTGGAGGCATCCCTGTAGAATTTGTCTCAATCCTCGATATCGAAATCGGTGGCAGAAACAAATTAACCATTCCAAGTTTTAACTTAATCGAAAACGCGTAAGGGGCAGATTCTGGGCCCCTTCAGGGGCCGACCTCAATGGTGTCAAGTTAAGCCATTTCTTGATCTTAATCTTGATCATGATCTTGATCTAGATTTTCAGAGCGAGATGTGTGAGGAGAAAGATTAAGATCATGATCAAGATCGAGATTAAGAGAAAAGGAGATTCAAGAATTGGCACTGGCACTTTCCGCGAGGCAAGAGCTACTCAAGTGAATACCACTAGACGCACCGTCAAGCCGGTGCTTATGAAAGCTGCGGCAAGCCGCAGCACTCCAAAAGCTTCGCTGTTCGCACTTCTTTGGTTGCTAAAATCTTATCAGTAGTTAATTTGTTTTTTTATTAAAAGAGCATTAAATCGTTGGTTTTTAAATAAAAATGTTGACAATTGTTGTGAAATCGTCATAGTGAGGGGTAGAAGCAAAATACCTACATTGCACAAATAATAGGAGGTGCACTATGACCAAAGTAGGATTTCAAATAGATGTGCCGCCAACGTACCAATCACAGCTTACAGTGCTGGCAACAGCAACTCCATTGGCACCGGAAGCCACAAAAGCGCTGTCGGAAGAGGCCACACTCTTTAAACAGGTGATGGGACATAGAGAGAGCCTTTATAATTACCCCTCTCAAGGCACTCTCACAGAGGCGAAGACCAAGCTTCAGCAGTTTGCTGAGATGTATAATAAGGCAATAGAGGGTGTTACATCTTCCTACAAAGCGCTAAAGAAGAAAGACTCCGTCATTATTGGGCTGCTTCCTCGAGTGCTCTTCGAGACAAAAGAAGCCGCTGAGCTCTACAAAAGAAAGAGCGCGCTCGAGGCGCACAAAACCCAAATTGCTGCCCTCCTAAAGCATGCAGAAGCACAAAGTAGCAAGTTGGCGAAGGTAAAATCGACTCTTGCAAATCGAGAGCTTGTGCTTCCTGAAAGACAAGAAGTCAATCTTGGAAAAATGAGCTATCAGCAACTCAAAAGCACGCTTGCACACTTTTCTAAGATGCACATTGAAGTAGCAGGTGTGAGTCAAAAGAGCCCAAGCGAGCTATTTTCTGCTTTATCGCGTCTCTTTGACCTTCGCTTAGATCCACGCCAAATGGCAGCTCGCGTGGCATTCTTTGATGGAAAAGCAGAAACGGCTCCAGAAACCGTCGAAGGCAATGTGTTGGATTTACACGTGCTAAAATTCTGCACAAGCGCCGGCTATCAGCACTTAATGCAACAGCTCAATACTGTATGCCTAAGCTATCGTACCCTAGACAACAAGCCCTTTTTCATCGCAGATTACGATGACGAAACGGCACGCAAGTATTACATCAGAAAAATGGATGGAGCAATCGAAGTTCGCTTGGAGGCCCCCATCAACCTGCTTCATGCAGGTGAGGCGCCCTTTGCCAAAGTCAATGCGCTTCTTACAGTGAGAATCGCCAATGACGGCAAAACCACCATGAAGTGCACCTACAACAACGTAACCCCACTTGCTGGCGCTACAATCTTGGATGAAAACAGACTCTCAAAAGTCTTTTACCAAGAAGCAAAAGTCTCTGGCGTTGCCAAAGCCTAATTCGCAAATGCTCTTCAAAATGACGGACCTTCGGTCCGTCATTTTTTTTATTTGCCAGCTAATGTAATGTTAACTTTGATAACATTAAGACAAAGGATCGTTTGTGTCACAGAAAAAGCCACGGAAGCGCCTCAGCTTCATACTCTTCGAGTGTGCAATGATGGCGTTATCCAATGTCGTCTGCATATACGCGTTATTGTCCTTTAAGTTCTGCTATTAGGTAAAACATGTCAAATTCTGGTTTTTCTGAGATGATGACACAGATATTTCCATACTCCTTGTCTTCGATAGGAAAGGTGGCATCGTAGGTAAAGCCCCAGGCCTTTGTGCCATCAAGATGCTGGATGAAGCGGCAAGTCTCGGTGGTGAAGCGATGGCCTGTCGGACGATAGAGAAGCTCTTGCTTTACCGGAAGAAAGTCACTCGAGATGCCGAGGCACCCTTTAGGAGGGGGTCTATTAAAAAATGTTTTGATTTCCACATGTTCAAAAAGCGTGGCTAAGATCCAGGTTGAATCTACGTTGCTCCAAAACACGCTTCTTGGCGCCTTTTCCACAATCAGCGGCGCCGTCGCCTCGACTTGAATGGGGCATAAAAAAGGTATAAAATTAATAAGGAGCCAAACAATTGCTCTACTAATTGACATATTGCTCTTTTTGTTTATAAATAATTCAAAATATATCATGAATAACAATAATATATCTAGAATAATTATTTATAACCTATAACTCTACTCACTCAAAAAAAGAATTGGATTTTCGATGAGCTGTTTGAGTGTGCGCATGAACTGGGCGGCTTCTGCCCCATCGATCACGCGATGATCGCAGGAAATGGTGAGCGACATGCGTTTTCCTGGGACCACTTGGCCATCTTTCACTACTGGCACATCTTGAGCCGCACCTACGCCTAAAATCGCACCCTGGGGAGGGTTGATGATGGCTGTCATGTCGTTTACGCCATACATGCCAAGATTTGAGATAGTAAAGGAGCCGCCCTGGTATTCTTGCGGCTGTAGTTTTCCTTCTCGTGCGCGTGAAGCAAGCTGCTTCATCTCTTGAGAGATAGTAGAGAGGCTCTTTTTGGCCGCATCGAAAACGATGGGGGTAATAAGGCCGCCCTGGACAGTTACTGCCACGCAAATGTCAACTCTAGAAAAGCGCAATGCCTTGAGACTCTTGCCGTCAAAGCCAGAATTGATTTCAGGGTGCTTTTTGAGGGCGATGGCACAGGCTTTGATGATGAAGTCGTTGATCGTGTAGGAAAACTCAAGTCGCTTGAGCTCTTCTCGTAGAGCCACAATGGGCGCAGCATCTACTTCTTGTCGCACATAAAAATGGGGGATGGTGCTCTTTGACTCTTGCAGCCTCTGGGCAATGATCTGGCGCATTGGTGAAAGTGCCTCTTCGACAATCATTTGCTCAGAAGGCGCTGCCACTTGAGCTGCGGGTGCTTTGGCAAGGTCGCGGCTCATGATGCGGCCATTTGGGCCAGAGCCTGTACATGAAGCAAGGTCGAGCCCTTTTTCTTTGGCAAGCTTTTTGGCTAATGGTGAGGCCAGCACTTTGCTTTGAGATTTTGCGACAACAGGAACAGACGCTTTCGGGGCAGCAACAGGAGCAACTTCTGCTTTGGGAGTCTCTCCTAGAGGCATGGCTTTGTAGCCTTCGATGCTTTCATCGGGCTTTTCGGTAAAGACAGCGAGCGGGGCGTTGACATCGATCTTTTGTCCTTCCTGGCCAATAATTGCCCTGAGATACCCTTCGTCTAAGGCAGCGTGCTCAACGGTGGCTTTGTCTGTCGAAATCTCCAACAGCACATCGCCCGATTCGACGAAGTCGCCAATAGTTTTATGCCATTTGGCGATGACCCCTTCGGTCATTGTTGGGGAGAGCTTTGGCATGTAGACGGTGAAGGGCATAATCGATATCCTTTAGTTCAAAGCTAAGGTTTCATAACAGGCGTTGAGGATGCGCTCAACAGTAGGCAGCGTCTCTTTTTCAAGCACCTTAGAGTAGGGCATAGGGGTCTCATGTTGGCAGACGCGGGCGATTTCGGCATCAAGGTCGTTCAAGCAGTGTTGCTGGATCTGGAAGGCAACTTCTGCCGCTATGCCGCTAAAGATGTGACCCTCTTCTACAATCACGCAAAAGTGGGTTTTACGCACAGATTCAGTGATCGTCTCCATATCCAAAGGCTTAACGGTCTGTAGATCGATAAGTTCTGCCTCGATCCCGCGCTCTTGCAGCTTCTCACAAGCCTCTTTACAGAGCTTTACCATGCGGCCATGTGAGACGATAGTGATGTCCTTTCCTTTTTGCACAATGTTGGCCTGACCGACGGGTATGAGGTACTCTTCAGTCGGTATTTCCATGTTGTCAGAATAGATCAGCTCGCATTCGAGATAGAGCACTGGGTTGTTGTTGCGAATGGCTGTTTTTAAAAGTCCTTTGGCATTGTAGGCATTGGATGGGGCCATGATGATAAGCCCTGGAAGGTTGCCATAGATGGCCTCGACACAGTGTGAGTGCTGGCAAGAGACTTGTGCGGCCGCGCCATTGGGCCCGCGAAAGACGATGGGTACAGAAAAGCGCCCGCCTGACATGTAGTACATCTTGCAGGCATTGGAGATGATCTGGTCGGCAGCAACTAACGAGAAGTTAAAGCTCATGAACTCGACGATTGGTCTCAAACCTGTCATGGCAGCGCCGATACCGATCCCTGCAAAGCCATTTTCTGAAATGGGCGTGTCGATGACGCGCATCGGGCCCCACTTATCTAAAAGGCCTTTGGTCACTTTGTAGGCGCCATTATATTCTGCTACCTCTTCTCCCATGATGAAGACGGTCTTGTCGCGCTGCATCTCTTCGTCAATGGCTTGACGGATCGCTTCTCGCATATCTATTACTTGCATGAGTAACTCCTATGGGGCAAATACATCTTCTTCTAGGGTGCTGGGATCTGGCCAGGGACTATTTTCTGCAAATTCTAAGGCTTCTACCACGCGTTCGCGGTTGGCTTTGTCCATTGCCTTGTACTCTTCTTCGGTAAGAAGCGAGCGCTGGATTAGTTCATTTTTCATGAGTATAATAGGATCGCGAGACATGGTCTCTTTGAGCGCGTCTTTTGAGCGATAGAGGCCCGGATCTGAGATCGAGTGGCCGCGAAAACGCTCGCCAACGGCTTCAATCAGCACTGGTCTTCCAGTTGAAATAATCTCTTGATAGGCCACCAAAAAGCCGCCGTAGCAGTTGAAAAAGTCCATGCCATCTAAGCGGTAGTGCGACATACCGTAGGCTTTGGCAAGGTAGTGGGTGATCTGGTGGTGATTGGCAACACCTCGCGAAATGTGCGTGCCCATGCTCCACTGGTTATTTTCGACGGTGTACATGCAGGGAATATTCCAAAGAGCGGCCATGTTGAGCGATTCATGGAAAGCGCCCTGCGGCATCGCCCCGTCGCCTAAAAAGCAGAGGGCAATCTCATCTTTTTTGCCGAGGTATTTGCTGCTAAAGGCAGCGCCTGTAGCGATCGGAATCTGGCCGCCAACAATGCCAAAGCCCCCAAGAAGTCTTTCGTGATAGAGGTGCATTGAGCCGCCGCGTCCTTTGGCATTGCCCGTGGCCTTGCCAAAAAGTTCTGCCATGATCTCATTTGGAGTGACCCCCAAAAGAAGCGCCAAGGCATGGCAGCGGTAGGTGGTGACAAACCAGTGCTTATGACCCACTGCCTGCAAACAGGCGGTCTGTATGGCCTCTTGGCCGACGTAGGAGTGAAAAAAACCGCCGATCTTGCCCTGCTGGTAGGCCGCTTCAGCGCGCGTCTCAAAATTTCGAATCAACAGCATGCGATCGAGACAGGCAAGAAGCGTCTCCTTTCCCAAGGAATCGATCACCGTCTGATGGCTCACTTTAAAAAACTCTGGAATTTTTTCTTGAGTCATTCTTTCCTCATTTTCTAACGCGAAGCATGATGATCGATACAAGCAAAAAAATCAATACACTTGTTGTCCTTGGCAGAAACGCACGAAATGTGCTATTATTGTTTTTATAAAAATAAAAATTGAGTAACTATGGATATTTCAGGGCTTCCTAAAAATAATAATAATGAAGAAGTGACTGAAAAAGAAACTATTGAAAAGCTAGACCGAGCTTTTCAGGAGCTTACTGAAAAGAGCCATGAGGCGACGCTCGAAGAGGTACAAAAACTTTCGCTTACCGTCAAAAAAGTAAAGGCGCAAGTGGAAAATGGGGCAAATCCCTATTTCCGCTTCATAACTGGCCTAAAAAATCTCTCACTCTTCCGTAAGATCAAAACCTTTGAGCGCCAATTAGAGACCTTGCAAGCCTTTGCCCTGAAAAACAAAGAGCGCATGAAGATTCAAAGAGCCATCTGGGATCTGCAGAAAAAGGGCCTAATATTGCCCATGAGCCTGGAAGAGACGAAGGCGGCCTTTATGGCCAATATTCACGAGATGAAATCACTTGGTTGCACGCAGGCCTTCACCTTCCTGATCACGAATCGTGAAGAGGGATTGCTTGATCTTTTGATCCATTCTGTCGATGGAGAATGTAAAAATAGCAAAGTCAACGTCAATGAGCCCTATACTCTGCCCTCTGGAATACCCTTAAGCCAATTACAAGAGGTTGCCAATTGGCTCGAGGTGCATGGAAAAGTTCATCTATTAGGTACCAAAGAGATCGAAGCTAAGCTTTCAAGGCTCATGAGCTCCTGCCCACATGGCGCCTACGTTTTGCATACGGCAGATAATGCCTTGACCCTTTCGCGACTTACCCCCGCAGGCAAGATCTCCCATCTAAAAATTGATCTACAAAAAGAGCTTGGCTGCTACACCCTTGAGCTCGAGGGAAAAGAGATTGCAGCCACGCGGCTTGCCTTCAAGCGCCGCCTTGAGCAAAGCGGCACTCCCGTACGAATCAATTTGCAACAAGAATAGCCGATTGAGTAAAAGCAGAAGGTATGACTGATCAATGGCTGTCGAGCTATAAGCCTAAGTTGTCTATTTAAATCAATACGCTCCAGCGTTGACGCTTACTCAGAAACGAACTTCATTACGTCCATGAGAATAGGTGTTTGGTGATGAGCTGTATGTGCATGGAATAAATAGCCTTCAACGATTACAGTTTTGTTGTAATGCTTGCATAAGTAATCTTGCAGAGAATCATCGACCAGTAAATTGATTTCATCGTGATTAGACCATTCGAGTATGTGTGAAAGATCCTCAGCTGGATCATGTACAGGCGTTGTTATGGCAATTTCAAAGGAAGCTTGGTCCAATTTTAGATTCCAGCAATAATCTGCACGATCTCCTCCTTCAATAGATGAGTACTCAGGAGGGCCTGAGTAGAGGTTTAGAATAAGTTTTCCTCTAAGAGTTACTAATTTTTCTGGTGCATCTTCAGGTAGTTTTAAAGGGTTTTCTTCGGCATACTCTAAATCGCTATGTCTACGAATTCTATTCGTTAGATTATCTATCAAGGTCCCAGGATTATTTTCTTGTATATCCAATTGTGCTATCGGGGTTATCGCGACCACTTCAATTGAATAACAAAAAAATGTTCGACAGAAATATGGCTCTAATAGCTTCCCTTCTATTTTAACATTTTCATGTTCAAGAGATCTTGCTTTGCTGATGATATCGTCACGAGTTGTCACAATTTGGGCAACTTTTAAATCAGGGTCGAGAGAATCAAACACACTTTGCTCTTCTTTTTTCAGAGATTTAAAGTGATGCTGAATGATTTCTTGTGTAAAGTTGTCGAGCTCCAAATACCATCCAAAAGCAGGATTTTTGATTACTGACGGGGCTGGATAGTATTTTTTAACTAATTTACCACTTAAACACACATTATCATGCGCCTCTAAAAAACAAAAAAGCGCATGAATCATACATATGAACGCTATAAATTGGAGCATCATATTCCTCTAAGAAATGAGTTCGAAAGGTTTTGCACCAGCCTCTGGACGCAGATAAACAGTGCCATTCTTTAAGTGAACTATTGTTGCATGAAGACGCCCTTCTTTTGCTAATCTAAGAGATTCTTCTTTGGAAATCCAAACAGGTTTTTTACTTATAGTTGCGAAATATTCAACTATGACCCCGCGCTTTTTATGGACCCCTGAGATATGCAATTTCTCAAGAAAATCTTCCTCTCCTACAGCCCATTTTTCTATTTGCTCAATGGCTTTCCAAAACATTTTAAATTCATCATCTGCTCTTTCTGGATCTTTCTCTCGGGTAAAGCCTAGGAATTCTTTTTCAATTGAAAGATCGATATCCTCAGAAAATCGTTGAATTACGCCATAAACTTTTGAAAGCGAAGTCCCGCCTTTAAATGTAAGATAAGACTTTAGTCCTTGCAAGGAAAAGAGTCGTTCTAAGACCCAAACAACCCAGAAATCTTTCTCTAACAATGGAAAGGGAATTCCTGTGATAGAAACAGCGGTATCAAAAAAAATCTGACGTTCTTTTTTCGGCAAAAGATGGATATCAGTCATAGTTCGTTCATCATAGTGTCAAAAAGGATTTTACGAATCCATTGAGGAGCAAATTTAAGATTTTTCTCAAATTCATTTCGTTTCGTTCCTTTTAAAAATTTTTTAATAGCTTGAATTGCAGTCTGATCGACATGCTCCTTTCCTAAAAATTTGAGTGCTTGAACTAATAAAGCTTCTTTTGTTCCGGCAGCAAACATATTTTTCAGAGATATGATCGAAAGTTGTGTTTGAAATAAAAAGAGTATACCCTCAATAAAGTTTTCAACCAAAAAAACATTTAATAGAGGGTAACTCAAAGTATAGGAAGAACAAGTGGGTTTGCACCCTTTTCCCGGGGAAAGGGTGCAAACCCGTGTGACCGGTATGTCGTTATACTAGGAGGTGTAAGTCCTCCACGGGCTCTAGTAAGGAGAACCGTTAGAGAAGGCAAGGGTGTCCACCGCGAGGTGGAATCTGAAGAAAGCCGTATACAAAATGCTGTCCTGACGAACAGGTAGCCTGGAAACAGGCGGCGCATAAGAGGCAGCAACCCTAGGACAAGGACGCGGTGAAGTCCAAAATCCAATACTTACTCAGAAGGGTTGATGTAGATGCGACAGGATAGCAGGAAAGTGTGACGAATTACCCGGTGAGAGCTGTACTCGCGCCTGTCTATTACCCGACAAAAGAGGGGAACGGCAGTGCATAGCGGTGCCCCGGAGGGGCGACGTGAGAGATACAGCAGTCAGCAGACGACGTAGTAGGCGTTTTTTTTT
>Ga0187893_10015512_pt1 | contig 10193 bp, 9 predicted proteins | sample MA1701074metaG_FD_139574 | JGI IMG/M metagenome (GOLD analysis project Ga0187893, IMG submission 139574) | White microbial mat communities from a basaltic lava cave in the Kipuka Kanohina Cave System on the Island of Hawaii, USA - MA170107-4 metaG ... | reverse complement strand
GCTCTTCCATCGCGCCGCGGCGCTGGTGCGCCCCGCCGGCAGGACTGTGTTGCGCCTGACCCGTAACCCAGCCACCGAGCGTCTGTTCACGCGCATCGAACAGGCGCTACCTTGTGCGGCCTAATTTTTGACGGATTAGGGTTAACTATTATAGCCAGGTCGATAGACGTCGGTGCTCAGGTATCTGAGTCCCGAGTCGATCATGATCGTGGCCACGGTCGCACGGGGTCCGAGACGCTGCGCCGCGCGGATCGCAGCGATAACGTTGAGCCCGGATGAAGTGCCGGCGAAGATGCCTTCCTCGCGTGCGAGTCGGCGGCACATTCGCATGGCTTCATCGGACGTCGCCGATTGTACTTCGTTCACGTCGGCACGCTTCCAATGCGGCGGCACAAAGCCGATGCCGATGCCTTCGATCCTGTGTGGGCCCTCGGCTTTGCCGGACAGCACGGCGGATTCAGCAGGCTCCGCGGCAAACGACGTACAGATCTGGATTGCTATCGCGCAGAGCTTTCGTGACGCCGTTGAGCGAGTGCGCGGAGCCGATGGATTGCGCGAACGCATCGACCTTTCCGTCACACTGCCGCCAGATCTCCTCTCCCATCGGGTAGTACCCGGCCGCGGCATCCGCGTTGCTGAGCTGGTCGAACCACCGGTGCCGCGGCGTCGTGCTGATCTGCCGCGCGGTGTCGATCATTCGCTTGATCAGCTGTGATCAGCTGTTCGGTGATCTTTCCGCCTTCGCTCGGGATCAGCACGATCTCGGCGCCGAATGCTAAGACGGTCCGCGGCGCACGCCGTGACGGAGCTGCCTAAATAAGTCCCAGTTTCAATGGAGGTAATGGTGGCCAGGGGCGGAATCGAAAGGTGCACGCAAGCTGCTGAGTGGCCGGAAGAAGCTCGATTCAGCAGGCTCGAGTGACCCCCAATGTGACCCCCGAAGTCTGTGGCTGCGGCGGCACGTCTGTGGACGACCATGAACGGTCCGATCTGAAGCCCACTGCGTTCGCCGCCCGCTCCATCTGCTTCAACATATTCTTGACGGGGACTGGACTAATCCCTCAGCGCTCAACATCTAGAGATCCATCGGCACGGATGAAGTGGGCGCGGCGAGCTCGGACAAACTCAAGTCCAGCGATCGACTGGTCAGGATCGGGCGAGGTACTCGGGCCCTCGTAGCTTACGCCGGCCAGTGCCGAAGAGCGAAGAAACTCGGGCCTGCGCTTCACTCGTAATTGCTGGAGGACCGTGGTTCATAGGCCTAGGCACATAGTGTGAGCTAGTTTCTGAAGAAGCCGAATCGCGTCGCAGCACGCCACTTTCCTCGTCACGATGGTCATGCAGTTCACAGATTCTCGATTATGATCGGGGGCGCAAGGCGCTCGATACAAAGACGAACAATCATCGAGAGGCCGGATAACCAGTGTGGTGCGTCGTGTCTAGCTGAAGAACGCAGTTCGACGGAGCCAAGGCAAGACTAGGTTCGTTTAAGCGACGACGACTGTCTAGAAGGGAGGGATACCCATGGCCACTCGCCTTTCGTTTTCCGAGTTCGATGCCAAACTCAAGAGCGGAACCCTTACGCCCGCGGAATATCGCCGGTATATCGAGGTAGATCCGACCGCGGACACCGTACGAGTGAGATTCAAGCCGGGAGCGCTGCATGACGCACCACCGCCGGAGTATGACGTTGACCACGAGGTCTATCTAGCGGAACGGGCGAAGCAGGAACGACAAGTACAGATGCTCGCCGTCGTCGGGTTGAAGCGCGTACTTGCCGAGGGCGACTCCTGGTTCAACCTCCCGCCGGTCATACGGCCGAAGGCGATCGCGGATCGCTTGAGTTCTAACAAGAAGGTCGCGGTCAAGAATATCGCGCACTGGGGCGACACGCTCGGCGAGATGTTGCTTAAGAAGGAATACTTGGCGGAGATCCCGAAGTTCACGCCGGACTGGTTTCTATTCAGTGGCGGCGGAAACGATCTGCAGGAATCTCTTAAGCGCGGCGAACTCGTGCTGGCGTACGACGCCAGTCGACCCATCGCGCAGTGCCTGAGTCCTGCCGGCGATGGCTTGCTTCACGAGATCGCTGCAGGGTATCGCGCGCTCCTGAACGAGATCGCAATTGGTTTTCCTGCTCTGCGATCGATTTGCTACGCGTATGACTTCCCGAAGCCCACGTACAAGGGCGGAAAGTACATTGGACAGTACCTCGAGAAGAAGAGCTATCCGAAGACGACGTGGGATGCGGTCGCGAAGGTCATCATTGACCGACTGACGACGGCGATTGAGCCCGTGGTGAAAGCATTTCCGAATGCGCAGTTTCTCGATTGCCGTAAAGTCGCCGCACCGTTTCCGTTCTTCGACGACATGCATCCGAACACCGAGGGGTTCAAGGCGCTGACGCACGCGTTCGAACGAATGTTGGGGGTCTCACCTGCGCCGGCGTTGGCGGTAAGCGTCAAGCGCAAGAAGCAAGCGAAGCGCGGCAAGAAGCAACCGGCTCGGCGGACCAAGACTCCAAGACCAAAAGCGTCAAAACGGCGCACTAAGCCAACGCGACGGGCCAAGTAGGTGGCCGGAAACCGCAGTGGGCTCCGGACGATCATCGCCGTGCTGGCGATCATCCTCGCGTGCGCGCTGGCGACGGAATACCTGTTCTCGGTAGTGCCGCCCGGTCTGGCCCTTCCAGTCGGTCAACTGACCCAAGCGCAGGAGAAGTCCATCGACGTCATGCTCGCCCTGTGCGACTCGTTCTTCACGTGGGCAATCGCCGTCATCGGCGGTGTCGCGGTGCTGCTCAAACTCAACATCGAGGAGAAGATTGAGTTCGTGCGCCGTGATGCCTTGTTTGCATCGGCGATCATTTTTCTCGCCGTGGCCTCGATCTTCTGCGGCCATCTTGGAATCGACCTGACCAAGCGGGCGCTGGCGTTGCAGCAGTTTCCGGTCTCGATCCGATCGGTTCACTTAAGTTTCAGGTTTCAGTATCTCGCAGCGTTAGGTGCCATCGCTCTCTTTGGCGCCTTTGCCATCCATTTCTTTCTTCAGAAGGCCAAGCAGTGAAGACTTCGGACCTCACTCGGATCGCAATCTGCGCTCTCGGCTGTTGGACCTCGGCCGCCGCGGGTGACGCCCTGCTGCAGGTAGACGGTACTGCTTCAGGCCTGAATGGCCGCCCGCTGTATCTCGATGGAACATTTGTCGGTGTGGTTGGCGATACCGTCGCGCTCCCTGGAAGCAAGCATCGACTGACGATAGACCTACGCCAAGGCATTCAAGCGATACAAGAGATCAAGGTCAGTGATGGTGTGGTGACAGCAACATCTGCGGACAGTGGCGACTGCGTCGTGCGCACGTACTGGGCTTTGAAGAGCTGGCCCCAAGCGGCGATCGAGAAGCGCGGAGCAGTTTTCGTGATGCGCCTCGCAAAGCCTGCGGTTGCCGCGGATGGGGAATGCGAGAATTTGCCGTCAAATCTTCGATGCGCGGAGAAGGCTGCGATTGTGAACGTGCAGTCATCGCCGGAGGTCGGTGCGGAGATCTGGCTTGATGGCAAGTCCTTGAATGCCGCTACTGCCGCAGCCATTAGCGTGCCGTATTGCACCGGGAGCACACCACGGAAAGATTTCGTGTTGCGAAAGACTGGATTTGTGAATTGCGCCGCGAGTATTCGGTTGTCGGATGTTCGGAAGGACTATTCGGTGAGTTGCACAATGAAGTCGCTGAAGGTCGGCGGGTCGCCTTGAGGCGATGGCCGGATGAAGGCAGAACTTGAGCCTCGTCTCGATCCCAAGGGCGAGCAGGAGCGTGTGTCAAATAGCCAGCCCCGCTGCCTATGGGCGTAGTGAACTCAGGCGTTCGCCCAACTTTTCCGCTGCGGCTCGTGCGAGGAGCTCGATGAGTTCTTTCATCGCGTGCTCTGCGTGGTAGTCGCGCGCTCGGCGCAATGTCCGTTCAAAGGCTCCGTCCGGATGTCTCTGGCGAAGTGCGACCACGACGTCATCGAGCGTTCTCGCCTCGAGCGCGGGCGCCCCGTCCTCGAGCTGCAAGAATTCGACACTCGGCCTCTGTGGTTCATGCTTCTTCGTCGGAATATGGATCCTGATCACCGTACGGAGCCGAAGCGCCCGGACCGATCCATCGCGAAGATCGCGGACGCGTCGGCGCGCTCAATGCCGTCCGCAACGGTGTCTTCAGCGCCTTGCACACATTGGTGACTGATCGCTTGGGTGAACAGCATCGCGCGGAATGGATGTCGGCTTACACGTTCTCTGGACGAAGCTCGGGATCACGCCGTGCGAGCGAAATCCGGTGAATCTACGAAGCGAGTGCACCGCCGATCAGTGCGTCGATGCAGCCGACCGCGCGTGCCTTCCTGACGGAAGTGGTTCACATCGTAAGGGAGGCGGTGGAGAAGTCGGGCGGACGGATTGAACCGGCGCAGGCGGCGTGATGGGCCACACTGCGCGCGCGAGTCCGCGGACCAGAACGCCGGCGCCGAAGAAGCTGCCCGTGGCCTAGGTGCGCTTGGCGAGCACGTTCAGCCATTGAATCGGCCTGCGCTGATCCAGCACATCCTGGCTGACCCAGGACTCGAGGATGTGGAACTTCGCGGCCTCGACTCGTCGGAGAAACTCCGCCTCTTGGTAGAGCGCATAGAAGCGGCCGTCGTCTGCCACGCGCTCACCCTCGCCTTCTTGCACCGAAGCGAATAGCACCCCGCCTGGAACGAGCGCGTGGTGGATGCGATCGAGTGCATTATCGATCGCTGTCCGCGGAACATGCAGTAGCGACGCGCACGCCCAAACGCCCTCGAACTGTTGGTCGAACCCCATCTCTTCGATGCGCATCGTCACACACTCGGCGCCGGAAAATGACCTCGCCATCTCGGTAAGCGCTGTGGATCCGTCGATCCCCATGGCGCGGAAGCCCCGCTGCACGCAGGCGCGAAGGTCTCGTCCCGATCCGCAACCCACGTCGAGAATCCGACCCCCGGGAGCGACATGCGGCAGAAATACCTCGTACAAGTGGGAAAGGTCAGCGGAAGCCGTGCGTTGAAAATATTCTTGGGCTCGGTCCTCGTAGAACCGATGCGTTGAAGACATCGCGGTGCAAAGTTCAACGCGACCAAGCGAGCCTGGTCGCTCTCGGGATTTCTTGGGCCTCACAGGTTGCATCAGGCAGTCGCTTTCTTACGCCATGCGCTCAGCTCATCGTTGATGGCATAGAAGCCCGAGTCAACGAATTTTTGGATTTGGCCCGGAAATACAGCCGATTCATCGACACGCATTGGCGGCTCTTCGTTTGAAGCCGTAGATGATGGACTTGCCTGTTGGCCTCGATCACGCCTTGTCTTGTAGTGGGAGTTGAGGCGTTCCAAGACTGAGTAGTGCGCAAGATACTGACCGAAGAGCGATGCGAGCTGAGCCTGGTCGGGTCGCACGAACCCTGCCTTCTCTTCGATCACTTTGACGATGCGTCCTCCAATGGCGACGACACCATCGAAGTAGTCCTCAACGCCGTAGCCTCGACCGTAAACCTCGGCGAGGTGAAGCACCGTGCGGAACCGCGTCCACTCGCCTTCGAGATGGATCTCGAAGACTTGTCCGTCGATGCGATCCGTTTCCGGATCCGGTCTGAAGCGGAACCGTTCGGGCGCCATTTTCGCGAGCACGGTATTCATATGCCGATACAGGGCGTGAGATTCTCGAAACAGCGCGTGCAGCGGACCGTACAGCTCGGACACTTGTTGAAGTTGCCATTGAACGAAGGAGTTCCCGATCTCGAGCTTGGCTCGATTCGCCGCGAGCTCGCGATCTTGCGTCGCCTTCGCGTCAGCCAGATCGCGCGCACTCTTGGCTTGATCGTCCGCCAGAGTGCGCTGGTGGAGGAGCAGTTTTTTCTGCGTCCAAATGGCGACGATGGCGCCGAGGATCACGCCCACCAGGGTTCCGCCCAAACTCAGCAACGCCGGCGTGTAGTCCTTCTGGCTCGCTTTCTCGGTAAGCTTGGTAAGGGCTGCCCTGATCTCTTCGAGCTGCGCGCAAACGTCGGCACCCGCCGCTGGTGCGCTCGGGAGTGCGACAGCTGTGGGTGCACCCGCTGGCTTCGCTTCAGCAGCGGTCGCCACCGCGGGCGGCGTGTTCTTCGGTACTGTCGCAGGTGCCTGAGCCAACGCGCTCTGCAGGTACAGGACTGCAAGAACACTGGCAGCCGAAAGTAAGACGCGTCTCATGAGCGCAACTCCAAGGTTTCCTACGACGCACGCGCGCCTGATCACCGCCGCAACAACTCCTTCCCTTTGATCAGCACCTCCTGGCCACTCTCAAGGCGATAGGACGTCGGCAGGAAGTGAGTGAGCCAAAGTTTGAGAACTCTCCATGACTGATCGTGCGGGGTGCGCCTCGAAGGCGCAAGGCGCTGCGCGAGAAACTCTTGCGCTTGCAAGTCGTTGAGGCCGGCTGTGGCGAGTCGATCGATCTCTGCCATGAGCGGCATTTGTCGAAGAATGCCGGCGATGTACGCCTCGAACAGCGGCTGCGTCAGCCCGAGCGGTGGGGATAGCGCCGCGAGATCCTGCTGGGCCGCCTCATGGGCGCTGCTGACCATGCGGTCCGCGCCACCGCCCTGATAGACGAACCAGAGCCGCTCTGGGGTCGGACAGGCGGGCACCCAGAGCACGGCGATCTCATCGGTGTCCTTTTGTTCGATCTCGGGAGGTCGCCGGAACGTCGCAGAGTTCTTGAGACGTTCGGCCTCTTTTCGTACTTGGTCGCGCAACTCAGGCGTTGCCCGCACGGCCGATGCGAGAAGCGCGGCTTCCCATTCACGCAGCCCAGGAAAATCCGCTGGCACGGCTACGAGAAGCTCCACATTGGGCGGCGTATGCCAGCCGAGTGCTCGCCCGGTGACATTGGCCGAACCCACGAGGTAACGGGCCCCATCCCCGTAGCATTTCGCGTGCAGATGGGGGTGCACCAACAGCACGCCCCCGCTCACACCCGAGACATCGTCGAAGATCTCAAGGTCGCACACACCGCAGGCGATGTCTTCCGGGAGCCACCTCGTGACACACAGAAACGAAGTGATGCTGGGCGGTAGTGCGACGATCAACCGTCGCAGCGTGAACGACTTGATGTAAGGGGCGGCCACGACGAGGCGTGTCGTCGCGCCTTGCGCAAGCTCAAGCAGACTGTCTCCCGGATGCACGACCGCCATGTCACTGATCGGCATCTTCGGTCAGAAAGAAGCGCGCCATCTTGCCCCATTCCTGACGGGTCTCGAACAGCCGGGCTTGCTGGCTCACTTCCTCCATTTCGTAGCGAGCCCAGGCCGCAAACAACAGTTCGAGGGTGTCGGCCGCCTTGTGAACGCGATCGAGCAATTGTGCGTCCGTTTCGTCGCCGACTTCAGGTTGCAAACACGTCATGAGCTGATCGTAAAAGGGATGACTCGTATTGAAGACGATGGCGGTCAATCCGCCGTGCTTGTGCTCGACGTTGAAGAACGCGTACCCGTCCATGGCTTTGGTGAGGAAAATCACTTTGCGCTTGCGCAGCAAGGTGGCATTGGCGATGTCCTCGGCGACCTGATCGCTGTAGTTCTTGTCGGTCTTCAGATCCTGCTCAAGCTTGTTGCGGTCGTCTTCGGTGAACTGCGCGCGATCAGCATCCGTCTCATGTCCCTGTTCTGCGCGCTCGCGAAACTTGGACGTCGCGAGGTCTTCGACCGCCGGCTTGTCATGACGATCATCCTTCGTGCGTCGTCCGGCGGTTTGTTTCTTGAGCAGTCCGCGCGCGAGTTGAATCTGCTTGCGGATATGCTCAACGATTGGCAACAGCAGCGCGCGAGGATCACCTTCCCCCTGAATGCGTTCGATGAACGCAGTCATCGACTCATCGGGACGCGCTTCGGCACGCCAGTCGTACTGGGCCATGTTCGAAAAGATCGTGGCGCTCTGTTTGGTATTCGTGACGCCGAATACCTCATCGAGGGTCGACGGAAACTCCACTTCCACACCCCACCATCGCTCGGTCGGGTCATAGCTATTGGTCCAGGCAGGATCGAGATCGAGCTCTCGACCCTCGCGCACAATCGAGAGCCCGGTATTCTTGGCTGCATGTTTGCCGTAGGGTTTTGAGCCACGGTCGCTGCGATCCCTGGGCACAGTCTCATCGCGCGCCCAGCTCATGCGGACGACGATGTCATGGGTCTTTCCGCCATACATGATAGAAAAAGTCTGATCGCCCTCGCCCCAGCGCTGAAACATGGGCTCCTTGTCAAACGGCACGGGCGTGGACGAATTCGCCATTAGATAGAGAGGGTCGTTGACACGGACGAATTGGTCGAACGTCGCCTGCTCATCGAGCAAGGCAAGGAGACGAATCGAGAGCCGCCCATCGTCGATGAACTTGCGGTACATGCGACCGACGATCGTTTCGGTGTGCTGCAGCGTCGCCGGTGCGCCACGCCACGTCAGACGGTGATCGTCGAACTTCGTCCACAGCACCAAGGATCCGGTGGTGTCCACCGACCGGGCGCGTTTGCGCCACTCGAGCGGTAACGGTTTGACGATCGGCATCGGGACGGCAGAGAGTTTCCGCGATTCGATCTCGTCCACATCGAGATACGAATAGAGGGCGTTGTCCGGCCCATTGTGCCAGGTCCAAACCTCGACGCGCCGGCATTGTGAGATCGAGGAGTTGGGAAGACCCATGCCGAAGCGACCGATGCCAGCACGATCCGTCAAGTGCGTCCCGTTGCCAAACTGCAGCGCGAGGCGCAGCGTCTGCGCGGACATGCCGCTGCCATTATCGATGACGCCAATTGCTTGAATTCTCTTTCGCTCCCGCTCGCTGATGCGTTCATACGCCTCGGTACAGATCACTTCCACGGTTTTGGCAGTCGCTTGCACCGCGTTGTCGATTATCTCGGCCAGGGCGTAGGCGGTATTGCGGTAGCCGCTGTCGCGCATGGCGCGCACAGCGAGCTCTGGCGGAATGATCTCTCCCTCGGGTCGCTTGCCTTCAGGTGTCTCGGCTTGGCTCATGCCACACATCCTCCCAGTTTTTGAACGCATCAGCGATGCTGCCGAAGCCCGGCAGATGCGGATCGACGACCGTGATGATTTCCGCTCGCGCATTGCCGCCCGCGCGCGTGCCACGCGTCGCTCGCCCAACCATCTGACTGTAGAGCACCAGCGAGCGCGTCGGGCGCGCAATGATCGCCGCACTCGTGGCCGGAGCGTCGAAGCCGGTGGTTAGTACCCCATAGTTTATGAGGGCTATCGGGCGGCTCGCGTTGCTCTTAAAGCGCCGAATGATCCGCTCACGTTCTGCACCCTCTGTTTCTCCGGTCACGACATGCGCTTCCTGACCTCGCAAGGTGAGAATCGCCGTCAGCATGCGCGCGTTCTCCACGGATGGGGCGAACACGAGCATGCGCCGATGACGCCTTGAGAGATCTTCGATCGCAGCGATAATCTTCAAGTTACGCTGCGTGTCGGCGCCGAGCGCATTCAAGATGCGCTCCGGCACATCAATCGCTTCGGATAGATCGGCAATATCCTTCTCCACAAGCTTAAGTCCCGCCGCGGAGTTCAACGTGTGGAAGACCGGGCGCGCGAGATAGTTCTGGTCAATCAGGAAACTGACCGGATCGTCGTATCCCTTCACATCCAGCGTCACCTTCGCGCCATCGAAGTATTCCGAGAGCCTTCGATCCTCGGCGATGTCGGACCAGGTTCTTCCCGGCGTGGCCGTGAGGCCGAGCAGTGCGTTGCGGGGGCTCTTCGTATGCAGCGCCGTCAGGATTGACGCATAGGTCGGCGCGATGGCCTGATGGGCCTCGTCTATCACTGTAAGCGACGTGCGGTCAGCGAACTTCAGCAGAGTCGCCGGATCGCGGGCGTCCAACGCAACCATCTTGGCGAGGCCCGCGATCACGATTCCGTCACGCGCGCTCAAGATATCCGGGCTGCGGTGACCCCAGAAGCGAACGACGTCCACCGGACGATTCCCGAGTGACTGCCAGGCAGTCTCGAACTCGTCGGCGGCCTGATCGAGTAGTTCGGCGTTCTGCGCAAGCCAACACACCACGGTAGGCTCGGCTCGCTTGAGATGGGATGCCACGATGTGCATTGCCGTGCGTGTCTTACCAGCGCCCGTCGGCATGTGAAGCACCACTTTGCG
>Ga0187893_10015511_pt1 | contig 10195 bp, 6 predicted proteins | sample MA1701074metaG_FD_139574 | JGI IMG/M metagenome (GOLD analysis project Ga0187893, IMG submission 139574) | White microbial mat communities from a basaltic lava cave in the Kipuka Kanohina Cave System on the Island of Hawaii, USA - MA170107-4 metaG ... | reverse complement strand
CGATCGGTCTCGTGGCCGTGGCCGGGGCGGGGTACCTCCTGTGGCGCCGGGATCCCGCGCCGCCGGCCAAGAGCATGATTGCAGTGCTGCCGTTCGAGAACCTGAGCGGCGATCGGGGCCAGGATTTCTTCAGCGACGGGTTTACCGAGGAGCTGATCGGGCAGCTCGGCCGCACGAGTCCGGAGCGGCTCGGCGTCATCGCCCGCACGTCCACGATCGCATACCGCGACACGACGAAGAGCGCCGCCGAGATCGGGCGTGAGCTCGGAGTGCAATATCTCGTCGAAGGCACCGTGCGGCGATCGGGCGACCGCGTGCGCATCAACGCGCAGCTGATCCGCGTGAGCGACCAGTCGCACGTCTGGGCGGAGATCTATGAAGGAGACGTCCGCGACATCCTCTCGATCCAACAGGAAGTGGGGAACACGATCGCCAGGCAGATCGCGGCGACCCTCAGCCCCGCGCACACGGCTGATCCGGGCACGGTCGATCCGGCGGTCTACGATCTGTACCTCCGCGGTCGCTTCCACTGGAATCGGCGGAGGCCCGTGGAAGTGGAGAAGGCCGCCGCCGCCTTTACGGAGGCGGTCCGCCGCGATCCGAGCTTTGCGCAGGCGTTCGCCGGCCTGGCAGACAGCCTCCTGGCGAAATCGCGGCCGACCGCGCTCGCGGCCGCCGAGAAGGCGCTGGCGCTCGACGATCGGCTGGCCGAGGCGCACAGCGCGAGAGCGCAGGCGCTGAAGCACATGCTGCGGTGGGCCGACGCAGAAGAATCGTTCCGCAGGGCGATCGCGCTCGACCCGAGCTACGTGCCGGCGCGGTATTTCTATGCCGACTACCTCGTCGTCCGCGGCCGGTGCCCGGAGGCGATCGAGCAGGCGCAGCAGGGTCTGGCGCTGGATCCGCTCTCCGCGATCGCGACGCACGCCGCCGGCGTCACGCGGTACTACTGCCGCGACTACGATGCAGCGCTGCCGTATTTCAGGAAGGCGCTCGAGCTGGACGCGGAGCACTACTGGTCGCACTTTCGGATCGCGCTCGTGCTGGAACAGCGCGGCTCGTACGGGTCGGCGCTGGCCGAGCTCGAGCGCGTTCCAGCGCGGATTCGCGCGGCCTACACGCTCGCCGCGGCCGGCCGGATGGCAGCGGCGCGCCGGATCGTCCGCGAGGCGCTGGCCGATCCGGATCGAGAGCTCCAGGCGTATCACATCGCGGCGGCGTACGTCGGTCTCGGCGAGCACGACGAGGCGCTGTCGTGGCTGGTGCTCGCCCTCCGCAGCCAGGCGTTCGACGTCGTCTATCTTGCTGCCGATCCGCGGTTGGATGCGATCCGCGCGAGGCCGGAGTTCCAGGCGCTCCTCCGGCAGGGGGGTGGCCATAGCCCGACGTCGATCCGCTTCATGCATTCACTGGTGCTCTTTCAGCGAGTCCATCACGTATCGCCAGCCGCCTGGCGACGGCGGCGCCGGAGTTGAGCGCGCCCTCCATGTACCCCATGAACGCGTAGCTCGTGTACTCGCCCGCGAAGTGCAGTCGGCCGATGCCCTGCCGCAGCGTCGGCCCCTGCGCCGTGACCTGGCCCGGCGCGGGGAAGGAATAGGAGGCCTTCACCCACGGATCGGCCGGCCAGTCCATGAATCGTGACTTGACGTAGCTGGCTCGTATGCCGCGGTAGACGCGTTCGAGCTCGGCGAGGTACCGGTTCACGCGCTCGGCGGGCGTCCACTCCCGGGTCGTTTCGGCCGCGGGTCCGCCCGACAGCGCGACGAGCGCGGCGCCGGGTCCCGGCTGGTTGTCGGTCCCGTCCCATGTGATCTGCACGGGTCCGTCCGACAGCAGATCCGGTGAGAGCGAAGCGCGGCGCCAGAAGGGGTCCTTCAGCGCAACCAGGAATTTCACGTTCGATCCCATCTGAGGCGCGAGTGTCGCGGGAAGCGCCGGCTCGAACGCAATCTTGGTCCACACGCGCGGTGGAACGGTCAGCACGAGGTCATCGGCCTCGAGCGTCCCGCCCCCCGCCAGAATGGCGGAGACGCGTGTGTCCCTGACGGCGATCGCCGTCACCGGGGTGCGGAGCATGATCCGTTTTTCTCCGAGCGCGGTCGCCAGCTTCCGGGCGAGCTGCTGGTTGCCTCCCTTGCAGCGGAAGACTTCCGTCTCCGTCCAGTACTTGTCCAGCCCGCCACCTTTCACCATCGCGAGGATCCCGAGGTAGCTTTGCCACGCGGTCGCGACGCCGTTGTCAGCCGTCAGCAGCGCGTCGATGCCGGCCTTGCACAAAGGCGATGCGTCCACTCCTTTGATCCAGGCGGCCATCGTCCCGCGATCGAGCGCCTCTGCGTTCGGGCTCTTCCAGGGCTCGTGCGGATCGGCAATCGCGGCGGCCGCCGAGTTCAGCGTGTTCAGCGCCGCTTCGAGGTCTTCCCACAGAGCCTCCGATTCCTTTGCGGTGAGGCGCTTGCCGCCTAGCACGATCGGGAACTCGTACTCCTCCTCGTCGCTCACGTCGAGGAACTCGAGGCCGAACTTCTCTTTGTAGGAGACCCAGGTCGGGTGATTCGATCCGATCAGCTCGGCGCCACCTTCCACGGTCTTGCCGGGCACCAGATCGCCGAAGCTGAGGACGCGGCCGCCGACGCGGTTGCGCGCCTCGATGAGGGTGACGTCGTACCCGGCGCTCGTGAGCTCGTAGGCGGCCGCGAGACCGCTGAAGCCCGCCCCGACGACGAGGACCCGGCCGCCTGCCGGCGCCCTCGCGAAGCTGACGCGATTGCTGACCAGCAGACCCGCGGCGGCCGCGAGCGTCGCCTGCAGCATCTCGCGGCGCGTGACGGCGTCCACGGGTTTGCCGAACCGGCGGTTCAGAGCGGCGTAGAGTGATGCCATTTCAGGCTATCCAGACACTCTTGTCGGGCGACGCGGCATCGCACAGGATGACGCACGCATCCCCGATTCTCCACGGCTCGACGTCCCGCCCGGAGAGATAGCCGCTCTCTCCGGTCTGCGGTCTTCCGCGTGGATCTGTGTAACCGTAAGAAATCTCCCAGCCGTATGTCCACGTCCAGAACCGCGAGCGAAGCACCTGCTCCTCGATGAGCGTCACCGTTCCGTGCACCGGGACGCCTACGCGCATGAGGCGGCGCCACTGCGCGACCTCTCGAGCGCCCGCCCTCGCGTTCCACAGGAACCGGAAGAGAAAAAACCCGACGAAGAGGATAAAACCGACCACCGCGACAAGCGGTACTTCAGACATCTCCTCGCCGCCGACGACTCCAGCCAGCAGCGCGAACGACAGACCGATGAGCACATAGATGCCGTGCAGGATCGCTCGCTTCAGGTACTTTGAGCGTCGCACGAGCGTGAGTCCGCTGGGACGCGTGGTGGCGGAAGCGGCGGCAAGGACGGGACGAGGCGAGGAAGTCGCTGCCTGTGCCGTCTCGCCGACCACTGAACCCGTCCTCGGCCTGCCGCGCCAGATGCTCAAGAGAGGATGGCGGGGAGCGAATTCCACTTCTCCCGTATCTCCCGTCCGGTATCCCCCGTCCGGATTGTCGTGAAACTCACCTTCGTGCGTTCCGCCCACTTGGTCGCGATAGCGGTAGCGGACGCGAACAGTCTTCCTGCCTTCGCGCTGCTCATGAGTGACGTCGATGACCGTCCCAACGACCACGGCGACGGCGCCGTCTTCCTCGAACTCGACACCCCGCCCGATCCAGACACTCCTCGACGGGTTGTGGGGATCGAACCGGACAGATCCCCGGTCGCCCACTCGCCACATGAAGGCCGTCCGTTGGTCGAGCGCCTGCCGACGATAACGCTCGCGGCCGGCGCTGTCCCGAAAGCGGTAGCGCAACACGTAAGCGCCGGTCAGCCAGCTCTTCTTCAGCGTTGTGACCTGGCCCTCTGTCGTTGACGCCTGGCCCGCGAGGCTCCTGAGTATCGACGCGTCGCGCCGGTTGAGCACCAGGAACGCCGCCAGAGGAAGAAGCAGGAGGCCGCCGAGGATGACGGCAGGCGGCGACAGGTCGTGCGAAAAATCGGTGGAGCCCTGATAGATCAGGAAGACGCCAATCAGGGCGACGGTGAGCGCCCGCGGGCCGCGAGGATCCTTCAACGCCGTCACTACGAAGGAGACGTCGTCGCTCACGCTCGGCCGAGCCACATGGCTTCGCTCGGCTGTGCCGAGTCGTACAGGACTTTGCCGATCTCACCGATCTTCCAAGCTTGCGCTTCGTCCTCGGACAGGTCCGTCGTGTTTTGATGTCGACGTCCCTGGTAGTCGCTGAACTCGTAGTGCAGGCGCCACTGACGCACGCCGTTGATCTTCAGGTGCCGGTCGCGCAGCTCCGTCACGGTTCCCGGCGCGTGAACGCCGCTCTGCCGCAGCCGCCACTCGAGCCGTGCCTGGCGGACCGCGCCGAAGAAGAACGTCCAACCGACAACGCTGAAGAGCGCGCCGACGACCGTGAGGGTCGTTTTTCCTAACCAGGGCCGAGGCCCGGGCAGGCGGCTCGACGAGGGCTTCTGAGGGAGGTAGAGAACTTCCATCGGCTCGCGCTCGCGCAGGCCGTGCCATCGCTCGAATGACAACTCGTCGTGGCCTTCGAACGTCCGTCCGTCGACGGTGAACCGGTAGGTCACTTTATACCGTTTCGTTTCGTTGCGTTTCCCGGATCGTTCGATCTCCTTCGTCAAGACCATGCCCCGCGTCGTTCTCGCCTGCCGCGGGAAGCTCCAGTCGCCGTACAGCTGAACCGCGCCGCCGAGGCACGCCAGCAAGCCAACCAGCAGGAAGATTCCGCCGAGCCAGAATCCCGAGGACTGGCGCGCCAGCGGCCAGAAGGATGGTTCGTGGGCGGCGGGCACGGTCGCGGGGGCCTCCGGCGGCATGACGTCGGCGGGCGAGGATCGTGCGAAGGCGGACTTCAGCGCCACGAGACCGCCGAGGACGAGGCCGGCGCCGAGGACGACGAAAATCAGCATCTGCGGCCGACCCGCGCGGTCGGCCATCACACGCGAGGAGTCAGCTTGGCCCGGGATGTACTCGATCGATAGGGCCGAGCCTTGCTCCACCCTCTCCCAGACGTGGACCGGAACGCTTTCCGTCCGTTCGGACGCTGCTTCCCCAGGCAGCGTGATGCGATAGGTGACCTCGTATGCGGTATTGGTGGTCGAGGTCGCGCGGTGGAGTGCCTTTCCGGTCGTGACGGCCTCCGCCCGCATGCCGTCGCGGCTGTATCGCGCGCCTCTGAAGAGCGTGCCCCCCGCGATGAACAGGAAGATGCCGCCGACCAGGAGAAACGCGGCGGCGATGACGATCAGAGCGGCTCGCATTGGTTCGCTCCCATCATTCCTGCCGTTGCCGTTCGAGCGTCGCGAGGCGCTGCCGCGCCTGCGACGCGTTGGTCTCGTCGTCGGGGCCGGCGTTCTGCAGGAACGTTCGATACTCGGCGACGGCCTCCTCCTGGCGTCCGGCGCGGTCGAGGGCGACAGCCTTGTTGAAGCGCGCGAGCATCAGGCCGGGCGCAACCTCGAGGGCCTTGTCGTAGTCGGCGATCGCGCGGTCGAACTCGCGCCGCGCCACGTAGATCATCCCGCGGTTGATGAACGGAGACGGGTCCCCGTTCTCGAGCTCGATGGCCTTCGTGTAGTCGGCCATCGCGAGGTCGAGGTCTCCTTTCTGCTGATACGCGAGCCCTCGGTTGTAGTGCGCGGCTGCGTGACGGCCGTCCAGGCCGATGACCCTGGTCATATCGGCACTGCTGGCGTCCCATTGCTGCGTCGCCGCGTAGATGACGCCGCGAAGGAACAGAACGTCCACGTCGCGCGGCCTCAGCTCGTGCGCCTTCGTGAACTCCGCGATTGCCGCCTGCGGATCGTTCTTGTGCGTATACGCGGATCCGCGATTGCGATAGGCCTCCCACAGGTTGGGTTGGAGCTCGATCGCGCGCGTGTAGTCGGCGATCGCGTCGTCGAACTGCTGGAGCTCGGCTCGCACGGCGCCGCGGTTGTAGTACGCCTCGGCGAATTTCGGGTCGAACGAGAGCGCCTGGTCGAGCGCTTCGCCCGCTTCCGGATACCGGCCTTGGAAGGTGTACAACGTCGCCCGCATCGAATAGGCGGGCGCGTATCTAGGCGCCAGCCGTACCGCTTCGTTCACCTCGTCGTGCGCCTCTTTCCAGCGTCCCTCGCCGCCGTGCTGCATGGAGGCGAAGATCCGTCGCGCGGCGTCACCCGACACCCGGCCGGCCTCGATATCACGGAGGATTGCGAGGGCCGCCGCGAGCGATCCGTCCAGCGGATCCTGGCGGGCCGCCGGTTCGATGAGGGCCTGCGCTTCCTGGAACTTGCCGGCCGCGCCGAGCGCGGCGCCCTTCTCGTAGACGTCGCCGGCTTCGCCGGCCGGCGCGGTCGTGCCGGGCGTCGCGGTCTGCGCCGGCTGGGCGCTCGATGGGCCTTGCGCCGCGCTCGCCTGTGCGGCGGGCTGCGACGCCGGTTCAGGCGCTTTCGAATCCTGTTGGGCTCCGCCGCAGGCGGGCACCCACGCGGCGATCGTCGCGGACACGAGAGCGTTCGACAAACGGTGGGTTCTCATCTCGGCGGCTCCTTCTTGGTGTTCGCAGCCTCGAGGCGCACGTGGATCTCTTCCATCCGGGCGATCAGGTAATTGGGCGCCTCGTCCAGATCCGGGGGAACGAGGGCCAGCGCTTCCTGGTACGCCGCCAGAGCTTCACTATCGCGCTTGAGTCCGGTCAGCGCGTCGCCGAGGAGCGCGTACGCCGACGTGTCGGCGTCCTCGCGCGCGACGAGCTGAAGCGCCAGGCGATGAGCCTCGTCCCACTTCCCGGCGAGCAGATTGAAGGTGGCGGCGGACTCGAGGCGCGCCTTTTCGCCCGCTGGCGCAGGGCCGGTCGCATCTGGTCCGTCGACCGTCAGCGTCACCGTATTCGACAGGAGCGTCCCGTTCGCGGACATACTCTGATCCACCGGCAGGACGACCCGGATCGTGTGAGCGCCGATCTGAAGTCGAGCGGACTCTTCGGGGCTCGTACCATACTCGGCGCGATGCATAGGCGGCGCGTTCTTCTCGTCCTGCTTGGCGGCGTCAGGGGGTCCCGTGCGGCGATCGCGGGCGAAGGTAAACGTCAGAGGTGTGCCGAGCGGCTCGATTCGTGACGCAAAGGGCTTGTCGTCAGCCGTCAGGAATCGGACGCTCGTCGACCAGGATTCCGGCGCCGGACCGGTCAAGGTCACTGTAAAGAAAACAGAGGAACCCGCGTGGAGCCGCGCGCTGGTCGTGCCGTTCACCTGGAGGACGAGGTCGGGGCCCGTGACAGTCTCCTCCGACGGCGAAGCGGGCGAGCCGGGCGCGGTCGGTGAGCTGGAAACCTGGCGCCTGTCCGACCACCGCCACCATGCTGTGGCTGCACCGAGGACAACGAGAACCGCGAGCGCGACCGCAAGTCGTCGCATGGGTCGCACCTCTTACTGTGGAGGCGTATCGCGCGCCACGTCGTTCACGCGCAGCTGCTCCACACAAGGAGGCTTACGGCTGGCATCTCCTGCATGGTTCTCATCACCCAGTGGCAGCTCATTGATGCCAGTGCCGGTCGGGGACGTGCAGAACTGCTCGTCAGTCCAAGACGGTGGGTTATCAAGATCCTTCCTGTACCTCCGCAATTGCGGGCGGCTCGTGAGAGTGGGAGGGTTCGTCATGGTGTCGGGGGGATCCATCCGGAGGACGTAAGCGTCTCTCACCCTCGGCCGGCTCCAGCTCCAGGACGTATCCGGCCGGAAGTCGACCTCGCCTGCGTCACGGAGTGACCATCCCGGTGGAACGTACCAACTCCAGTTGAGGTACTTCATCGGGCAGAAAGCATTCCCGCTGTTCTGCTGCCCTCGGATCGCGATGGAGCTCGCGCTACAGGCGGGTTGGCCCCCGACCTGACCCTCGGTCATCCCGACCACGCATCCGGGCGTGTTCAGCAGGACCACGGGTCCCCAGATGTTCCAATCACCGTGATGTCGGATCCCGACGGCGTGACCCAGCTCGTGATGGGTAACTACCCTCAGGTAGTCCTCAAATCGGGATCTCTGCGCGGCCCTGATCCTTGGGATGTCGACCGCCACACGGGTCACGTTTCTTGGCGGCCCGAAACCAGATGAGCGGCCGTAGAGTCCGCCTCCCGCCGGTGCGTTGACTAGGTAGAGTCCGTGCTGCGGCCGGTCTTGCGTCAGCCTCGCGCCCCGAACGGCTTCCCCTGGATTCCGCTGCATCGTGAAGTTCACGATGCGCGTCTGATCGTCGACGTACTGCTCCGGGCAGATGGTGTGCACATCGAGGTCCGTCAGCACACCAAACTGCTGAAACACGATCTCCCGAAGAAGCGGGTCAGAGGCACGGATGAACAGATCCTTCACCTTCGGGTTCGTGCGCACGTGCTTCACCTTCAGTGGGTCACAGGTAGGACCGACCTGCCTGACGAATCCTCGATACTCTTCAAACGCGGTGAATCCGTCGCCCGGGGTGCCGTCTCCCTTCGGCTCCGGATCCTCGTCATCGAGCGCCGACAGCCCGCGATAGTGCTCGAAGGCGTCGGCCATGAAGTTTCCGTCTTTGTCCTCGGGAATCTTGAGTTTCATGAGTCCCTGGGTCGAGTCGTACCGCGGAAGGATCGGCACCGGTACCCAGCCGCCGCCGCATCCCGATGCGACAAAGGCTCGAAGCTCGCCGTGCCCGCCGTAGTCCATCATCGTGACGTTCACGAACGCCCGGTTCGAGGTTTGCGCGGATTCCAGGGTGCTCCATTTACGCGGGCCGCTCTCCGGGTACGGCCTTTTCCAATCGCTTCGCTGCCACTGCTCCTCGTAGAAGAACGGATCGAAGATGAGATCTGGGGCCAGCGTCCGGTAGTGATCGCGAAGCTTCGGAAGCTTGTAAATCTCGAAGAAGGCCGGCGTGATGTCGGCATTGGTCGCGTAGCCGCGCAGGTTCGAAACGGGGCCCAGCTCGAACTTCCAATGGACCGGCACGGGTGAAGAGCCTTCCAACTCCACTTTCTCGCCGACAAGAGCGGCGCGGCGTGAATCCCACTTGACCTCGACCCTGGCGGCTACGACTGGCGACACCGTGACGCTCCACGATGACGTTTCAACAGTCCCGTCCTGACTCACCTCGCGCCGCACTTCACCGTCGGCGCACCCCTGCCGGGGCCATTGCAGCGGGTGGTTGAGAATGTGATATCCGGTCCTGGTCTCGCGGGCGGTCCGGAAGCGCCCTTGACCCTCGGCCGGAGTCTGGGTCGCCACGCACGACAACTGCACCGCCGTGAGACCTTCGTTGTGCTCCCCCTCCGTGGGGCCAAGGTCGATGACGTCACCGCCCGTGCAGACGATCGTGGTCTTGGCCCACCAGCGGAAATTGGTATCCGGATCGCGCGCGAAGCCGGTGTGATGGAGGTAGTACTGATACGTCCAGTCGTACTGCCGTGAAACCCAGCCGCGCTGCGCGCCAGCCGAGATGCCACCCGGCTCCTGCACGCCGCTGAACCGGACACGCCACTTGTGGTGGGGGCCGATACGCTCCCGGGCATGGTCGGGAGGCGCAAGAGACTCGTGCTTCCACTCCGCGGTCCATGTAACCCGGTTACTCGCGGCGGGTTCTTGCGCCTCCGGGCGCTGATCCCCGCCAAGCGGCAGCGCCACCGTTAGCGCGAACAGGACTCCATACCAGCGCCGGTCCATGAGTGCTACTCCTTGAAGAAGGCCGCCCTGATGTCCTGCCGGCCGCCCGGGCGCGCCGCGACGAACCACACGAGCACACCGGTTGTGACGCGCACCGCCGTTGCGTCGGAGAGGTACTCAACGTTGCTTCCCAGGGATCCTGCGGCCACCGCCGTCGTGCTCTCGATGCGCCAGCCGCTTCCGTCGGCCGACACGAGCCATCCCACGCTCGACAACCCGGCATCCGTCCCGGCGACGCGACCGAAGTAGAACGCGCGGTACGAACCGTCGCTCTCGCGGGCGACAGAAATCCGCATCCGTCCGCGCTGGAGAGGCCCGACGGAAAACTCGGCCTGCTCATGCCACGCCCGACCATCGGGCGACGTGAAATGCCGCAGAAAGGGCCCGCGCTCCTTCACGTTGTCCTTGTTGACGACGTGAAGCCGGCTGTCGACGAACCACAGATGGAACT
>Ga0187893_10015509_pt1 | contig 10195 bp, 11 predicted proteins | sample MA1701074metaG_FD_139574 | JGI IMG/M metagenome (GOLD analysis project Ga0187893, IMG submission 139574) | White microbial mat communities from a basaltic lava cave in the Kipuka Kanohina Cave System on the Island of Hawaii, USA - MA170107-4 metaG ... | reverse complement strand
TCTCCTGGAGGTAGTGCTCCACCTGGTTCGGCTTGAGATCGAGCGTGCGCGGCCGCGTCGTGATCCAGAGCGTCGCGAGACCGCCAGCCGCGGGCGTGGCCGCGAGCTGCAGAACCTTGGCGCCGGACTCAGCCTGCAGGACCTCGAGCGGCGAGAGGGCACCTCCCAGCCGCATGCGCTTCTCGACGAGGCGGTCCGCGTGAGGCGGGGTCTCCGGGGTTGGAAAGTCCATCGCGCTCGTGAGGTCCACGAGCACGCGCTGTCCAGCCGGCAAGGTCCAGCGCGCGGGGAGTAGCCAGGTGTCGTGGGCACGCAAGAAGACAGGCACCGCGAGGAAGAAGGCAGCAAGCAAGGCTCTGCGCATGGCCGCGACGGTAGTGCAGACGGCTCGGCTCGTCGAGTTCCAACCGGTGGCCGAGCGCACGGTTCGGATGCCCTGCGTCGAAAGGCTGAGCCGGGATGGCGAGGCTTCGTCCTACAAGCGGGCCTTTCGCAGCCGCAACGCATTGCCGATCACCGACACGGAGCTGAGGCTCATCGCCGCGGCGGCCACCATGGGCGAGAGCAGGAGGCCGAAGACCGGGTACAGGACGCCGGCCGCGAGCGGAACGCCGAGCGCGTTGTAGACGAAGGCGAAGAACAGATTCTGGCGGATGTTGCGGAGCGTCGCCCTCGACAGGCGGCGCGCGCGGGCGATCCCGCGGAGGTCGCCCTTCACCAGCGTCACGCCCGCGCTCTCCATCGCGACGTCGGTACCGGTCCCCATGGCGATGCCGACCTGGGCCTGGGCGAGGGCAGGCGCGTCGTTGATGCCGTCGCCAGCCATGGCCACCACGCGGCCCTCGGCCTGGAGCCGCTTCACCACCTCGACCTTCTGGGCCGGCAGCACCTCGGCCTCGAACGCGTCGAGTCCGAGCTTGCCAGCGACCGCCGCGGCGGTGGTCCGGCTGTCACCTGTCGCCATGACCACGCGCACACCCTCGGCGTGCAGCAATTCCAGGGCTTCGGCGGTCGATGGCTTGATGGGGTCGGCCACGCCCAGGAGACCCGCGGGCCGGCCGTCGACGGCCAACAACATCACCGTCTGGCCTTCGGCGCGCCGCACCTCGGCCCGCTCGATCAGCGGGCCGACGTCGACTCCGGCGTCGGCGAAGAGCGCCCGATTGCCGAGGAGGACCCGGCGCCCCGCGACAATGCCGCTGACGCCCTTGCCCGTCGAGGAGCGGAAGTCGCGGGCCTCCTCCACCGCCACGCCACGCTCGCTGCTTCCCGCGACGATCGCGGCCGCTAGTGGATGCTCGCTTCCCCGCTCCAGCGAGCCAGCGAGGCGCAGCAACTCGCCTTCCTCGAAGCCTGGCCGGGCCTCAACGGTCGCGAGACGCGGCTTTCCTTCCGTCACTGTGCCGGTCTTGTCTACGACGAGCGTGTCCACCTTCTCGAAGGCCTCGAGCGCCTCGGCATCTCGGATGAGGATGCCGAGTCCCGCGCCCTTTCCCACACCCACCATGATCGACATGGGTGTGGCCAGGCCGAGTGCGCAGGGGCACGCGATGATGAGAACGCTGACCGCGGCGACCAGGGCATGTGCGATGCGCGGCTCCGGACCCACGAGCGCCCAGACGAGGGCGGCCAGGACCGCGGCGACGACCACCGCCGGGACGAAGTAGGACGAGACGCGGTCCGCCAGCCGCTGGATGGGCGCCCGGCTGCGCTGAGCCTCGCCGACCATGCGGACGATCTGCGCGAGGAGCGTGTCCGCGCCGACCCGTTCGGCCCGCATCACGAGGGCGCCGGTGCCGTTCAAGGTCGCCCCCGTGACACCGTCGCCAGGCCCCTTCTCGACCGGGACGGCTTCGCCGCTGACCATGGACTCGTCGACCGCGCTCCTGCCTTCGAGGACGACGCCGTCCACCGGGACCTTCTCGCCCGGGCGGACTGCGGAGCCGGTCCCCGGGCTGGACGCTCTCGAGAGGGACGTCCGCCTCCGAGCCGTCGTCGTCGAGGCGGCGCGCCGTCTTGGGAGCGAGGCCCAGCAGGGCTCGGATGGCGCCGCTGGTCCGGCTCCGCGCGCGGAGCTCCAGCACCTGGCCCAACAGCACCAGCACGGTGATCACCACCGCGGCCTCGAAGTAGCGGCCGACCTCGCCGTCGGGTCCGCGGACCGAGGCGGGGAAGACCCCGGGGGCCAGAACGGCGGCCAAGCTGTACGCGTACGCCGTACCGGTGCCGATGCCGATCAGCGTGAACATGTTGGGGCTGCGGTTCACGAACGAGGCCCACATGCGCTGGAAGAAGGGCCGGCCACCCCAGAGCACGACCGGCGTGGAGAGCGCCAGCTCGACCCAGGCCAGCGTACGAGGCGAGAGCCCGACTGCGGCATGGCCCGCGAGCATGGGTCCCATCGACGAGAGCAGCACGGGCAGCGTCAGCAACCCGCTCACCCAGAAGCGCCGTGTCATGTCGCGGAGCTCCTCGCTCTGGGTCTCGTCCGCGCTGACGATGCGAGGCTCGAGAGCCATGCCACAGATCGGGCACGCCCCCGGCTGGGCGCGGACGACCTGCGGATGCATGGGGCACGTGTACTCCATGCGGCCGGGTGAAGCGCCGCTCGGAGACGCGACCGCGGCTGGGGCAGAACCAGCGTACTTCTCGGGATTGGAGCGGAACCGCTCGAGGCACGACGGGCCGCAGAACCAGTGAGTCGAGCCCCCGTGCTCCAGACTGACTGCCGCGCGCGCCGGCTCGATCGTCATGCCGCACACGGGATCCTTTCGAACCTGAGCGGGCTCGGACAGGCCAACGGTGTGGCGGCGCGTGGTCTTGTTCATCTGTCGGTCTCCTCGAGAAATGAGCTGGGTGCGCCTGTCGGGAGCGGGTTGACCCGGCCGAGGTTCCTCGCTACCCTGAAGCACCTCAATGACGCGCGCCGTCCGGGGCCGGTGGGAGTTCGCCGCATCGCTACTGCTGCTTGCCTCGTTCGCCGTGGGATTCGCCGGGGACCTCGTCCACACGGATGACGGGTGTCAGGTCGAAGTCCACTGCGTCGCGTGCCAGCGAGTCCTGCTCTCGGTCGGCGTCGCGGCCCTCGCTGCGCCGTGGTCCCCGTCGATCGAGCCGGTCGGCCGGGTCACGCCTCGCGACGCGACTCTGACCCACGACGCCGAAGCCCCCACCGCCGCCTCGCGCGCCCCGCCCCTCGCCTAGATAGAGACCCCGAGTCCACCGCCGGCTCTGGCCGGCCATGCCTCCCAGCGCAAGCCGCGGGGCATGTTCGCTCGCCGTTGCATCTCTATTGGACGAGGTACTCATGCGATTCCATACGGTCAGCCTCTCTGCACTTCGGTGGGGCGCCTCCGCGCTGTCTCTGTTCGTCGCGACGTCCGTCTGTGCCGCCACCGTCGAAGTCAAGGTGTCGGATGCCGACGGCAGGCCGTTGGCCGGCGCCTCCGTGAAACTCGTTCCGTCCAACCGACAGGCTCTCACGGGCGGGGACGGGCTCGCCCGGTTCGACAACATCACGCCCGGAGCCTACGACGTGACCGTGCGCCTCTCGGGATTCCCTGCTGCCCGTGCCGACGTCCTCGTCGCGGAGGGGACGACTGTGAGCGTCCCCGTGGCTCTTTCGGGCCAGGCTCACTTCTCGGAGTCGGTGACGGTGAGCCCGGACGCGCGCGACGTATTCGAGGCCTATCAGCCGACGAGCGTCCTCGGCGGTGAGGACCTGCAGCAGCGTCTCGGCAACACCCTGGGCTCGACGCTCGCGAGCGAGCCGGGCGTCAACGTCCGCTCCCTGGGCTCCGGGACCGCCCGGCCCGTCGTGCGCGGTCTGGACAACGACCGGGTCCTGATCCTCGAGAACGGGGCGCGCACCGGCGACGTGTCGAGCCAGTCCGCCGACCACGGCGTGACCCTGGACCCGGCCACGGCCACGCAGATCGAAGTGGTGCGCGGGCCAGCGACGCTGCTCTACGGATCGAGCGCGATCGGGGGCGTGGTGAACCTGGTCTCCGAGGAAATCGCGACCAAGCCCGTCGAGGGTGTCCACGGCGCCTTCACGGCGCTGGGCGCGACGGCCGACGCGAACGCCGGCATCGCGGGGAACCTGGCCGGAGGCAATGGCAGGCTCGCGTACCGGGTCAACGGCTCGGCGCAGCGCACCGGCGACTACAAGACACCCGGCGGCGAGGTGCCGAACAGCCAGTCCAACTCCAGATCGGCCGGGGCGTCGCTGGCCCTCACCGACGAACACGGGTTCGCGGGCGCCTCGTATCAGTACGTCGACACCCGTTACGGCGTGCCCTTCGTCGAGGAGGGCGAGACGACGCTGCACCCGCGCCGGCACCGCGTCGACTTCCGGCTCGAGCGCCGCGACCTCGGTCCGTTCGTCAACGGGATCAAGCTCCAGGCGGGGTTTCGCGACTACAACCACGACGAGATCGAAGGCAGCGGCGCGATCGCGACCAGCTTCAAGAACAAGGTGACCGAGGGGAACCTGTACCTCAGCCAGAAGCCGACGGGTCCCCTGACGGGCACCTTCGGCCTGCGCGCCGAGTATCGAGACTACAGCGCGCTGGGCGAGGAGGCGCTGGCCCCGCCGACGATCCAGAGGACGGTCTCGGGGTTCATCTACGAGGAGCTGGGCTACCGGCACGTGTCCTTCCAGTTCGGGGGCAGGCTCGACCACACGTCGCTCGTCCCGGACGGCGCCGCCATCGAGCGGCCGGGCCTCCCGAGGCGGGACTTCACCAACTTCTCCGCCTCGCTCGGCGTCCTGGGCCGCCTCCGAGACGACCTCACCCTGGCGCTGAACCTGGCCCGGGCGGCGCGCAACCCGAGCCTCGACGAGCTCTACAACCTCGGCCGCCATGCCGGCAACTTCGCCTTCGAGATCGGCGACCCGACGCTGCCCACGGAGGTCGCCTATGGAGCGGACCTGTCCCTGCGGCTCCGGAGATCCCGCTTCTCGGGCGAGGCGACCTTGTTCGTCAACAGGGTCGACCGCTACATCTTCCCGTTTCAGACGGGCGAGGCGGACGAGGGTTTCGTCGTGGCGAACTTCCGGTCGGCCGACAGCCGGTTCAGAGGCTTCGAGGCGCACATCGACGCGGGGCTGACGAAGAGTCTCCGGTTGGTCCTCGGCGGAGACGCCGTGCGTGGCGAGCTGAGGGCCGACGGCAGCCCGCTCCCGCGGATCCCGCCCCGCCGTCTCTGGGTGGGGTTCCGCTTCGAGCACGGGCCGTTCCATCTCGAGGGCGAAGTCAAGAACGTGGGCGAGCAGACGAGGGTATACGGGGCGGAGACGCCCACCGCGGGCTACACGCTGCTGAACTTCCACGGCTCCTATCAGGTCACGACGGGCCGCACCGTGCACACCCTGACCCTGCGCGCGGACAACCTGGCCGACGAGCTGTACCGGAGCCACCTCTCCTACATCAAGGACCTCGCGCCGGAAATGGGTCGGAGTCTGAAGCTCGTCTACGGCCTCCGCTTCTGACGGCCTGGGAGTCAGTCCTGCAGTGCCGCGCGCCGTTGGCGAACTCGGGGGCGCTGGTCCTTGAGCTACCCGCATGCCGGACGGTACGGATCGCTCAAGGCGTATCGAGGCTCGCGCAGGCGGCTACGGCGCATCACGGTGCGGGGCAACGCGTCTGTGGAGCTGTGGGTCTGGGTGATCTGCATGATCGCGGTGATCCTCGTCCTCGTGCCGTGGCTCATCGTGCATCCGCCGGACCACGGCCACACGAGCGCGCCCGTGCCGCGACGCTGGGGCAGCCGCGGCGATGACGACGCGGTCTTTCGCTCAGAACGGATGCGCGCCATGCGCGCCGATCGTGAAGAGCGTCTGGAACAGGAACTCGTTCGCGGCTGGCCCGTCGCCGAAGCGCGTGCGCCGGTACTGGCCGCGGATCTGTGTGAACTCGCTCGGCCAGAACGTGGCGACCGCCGAGAAGCCACGGTCCCGGACGTCGGCCTCGCGGGCGCGGTCGGACCAGTCGTAGCGGCCACCCAGGAACCAACGCCGGTTGACCCGGTAGTCCGCCGACACGAAGCCTCCGAAGGCGCGCTGAAGCCCGGCGGGTTCCTCGCGGCGGCTCCACATGAGCTCGGCGCGCCCCGCGAACGAGTGGTAGATCGCGCGCCGGAGCGGCCTCCAGCGCAAGGTGGCGTCGGCCCCGTAGAGTTGCGTGAGGAAGTCGCTGCCTTGGTCGTTGTGCCCGCGCGCGTGGGATCCGCCCACCTCGAGGTTGGTCGACTCGGAGAGATCGTGGTAGGCGCGCAGGTGGCCGATCGTGCTCACGTCCTGGCGCCTGGTGGAGGTGAAGAGCGTCCCCGAGTCGCCACGGAAGACCTCGCCGGTGGCCTCGACGAACAGGCCTCCGACGGGAAGGAGCCGGCTGACGGAGATTCCCGCGTCCTTGATTCCCGTGTCAGGGTCGCCGGTCGCCCCGCCAAGGAGGTTGAACATGACGAGGGGCCGGTCGATCCAGGGCAGGGTGTGGTTGTGGAACGCGTTCAGGCGGCCGAAGTTCGCTCTCATCTTCCCCGCCTTGATGAGCAGCCCACCCGGGACGGTCGGGAACGTGATGTAGCCCTCCTCCACCTCGATCCCCTCCTCGCCGATCGCGAGGAAGAAGTCGGCGCGCGCGTACGGGTCGACGATCGCCTGGAAGCTGGCCTCGCTCTCCTGAAGCGTCAGCGCCGGGATGGGAGCGACTGAGCTGCTTCCGCCTCCGCTGGAACCCACGGCACCGAGGAAGTTGCCGATCATGCCGACGTCCGGGTTCAGGGGCTTGGAGCTGGTCCCGCCATAGACCGGCGGGGGTCCTCCATGGTGCTCCTGCCCGCCCGTGGGCGCGGCGGCCGGGGCTGAGGGCGGCTCGGGCGACGGAAGAGGAGACGGAGCCGCCGCGGGCGACGGCTCGCCGGCCTTGGCCTTGAGCGCGGCGATCTCGGCCATGAGCGTCTGCACCTGGGCCTCGAGCGCGCGCAGGCGCCGCTCCATCTCCGGGTCAGTGGCCGTCTGAGCGGCGGCCGCCGCGGGGAAGGCCAGCAACAGGACGATGCACGCAAAGTTCCTCATCTCGACACCCCTTGTGACGGACTCGTCGGCCGTAAGCGTCTCTCTCAGAGCGGCTCCAGCACGTTCAGACGGCCGTCCAGGAAGACCAGGCGATAGAGGGACGCCCCGTGGGCGTAGCCTTGATGAAGTTTGTAGCCACGATAGATCCACACTTCCGCGGAGCCCGCTCCTTCGTACCGCGTGCGCCGGACGGGCTCTCCCAGCACCGCGAAGACCTGCTCCGGGTCCATCCCGAGCACGACGTGGCCGCGCCGCATCGCGTCCGCGAGGGACGGCGCGATCTCCCCATGGCTCGTGAAGTATTCGTCGAGCCGGAAGGCGGCCCGCTCGCGGAGCGGGACGTGGACGCAGGCGGCCGCCCCCGCCGTGCCGAGAAGCACGGCAGCGATGCGCGCGGCGCTTAGTCGCCCGATCAGAGCGGCCTCTCACCGCGGCGCGGACCGAAGCGTTCCTCGACCCAGCGCCGGATGTCGTCGAGCGCGGCGCCCTCCGCGCGCATCCTCATCGCCTCACGGGCGATGTCGATGCACATGCCTCAGCCCATTCCATGCGCGTCCCAGGCGACGCTCCCGCTCGCCTCGCGAGTGGAGACGAAGCAGTCGTGGTTGGAGCGATGCCCGAGTCTGTCGCAGCCGCAGAAACACGGAACCTGTCCCAGCACTTCGGGGTGACGGGCGGCGGCCTCGTAGGCCGCCCGCACGACATGGGCTGGCCGCGGCAGCGGTGTCTTCGGAAGCGGAAGCGCGGGGAGGTCGTCGGGGAGGGCCCAGTCGGCCGGTGTCGGGGTCGCCACGGACGCAAGGGGTGACTGAGAAGAGGAGGCCGGCCGACCGTCGATCCGCGCAGAGCGCCAAGCGATCGCCGCGACGAATCCGGCCGTGACGATGAGGGCGATCACGCCCGCGACCCAGGGCTGGTTCGAGCGCTTGTCCGTTGTCCCCCTGCGTGATCCCATGGCTCTTCGGTGCCCGGCCGCGGCGACGCGGCTCAGCCTGGCTTGACGGCGCGGTACAGCGCGAGCGTCCCGAACACCGTCCGTTCGCGGTGGGTCTCGGCGACCCGCTCGAAGCCGCCCTTCTGCATGTATTCGGGGAGCAGTCCCCGGACGCTGTCCTGCGTCGTCGCGAAGCCGTCGAGGAGTTGCACTGAGAGGAAGGCCGCTCGCATGAGCCGGCCCTGTGGCCGGCCCCAATCGGCGACGTGCAGCTCGCCGCCGGGCTTCAGCAGATCGAACGCTTTGCGCAAAGCGCGTTGCTTGTCGGCGGGGAGCAGGTGGTGAAAGAGCAAGCTGGAGACGATGCGGTCGAACGAGTCGGGGCCGAGGGGCGGGTCGGTCGCGAGGCCCGGCCAGAACTCGATGGACACACCGGCGTCCGCGGCCTTCGCGCGAGCGAGGGCCAGGACTGCGGGATCTCCGTCGAGGCCGGCCACGTGCGCCCCGGGACAAGCCCGCTTCAGCATCACCGTCAGCGTTCCGGTCCCGCAACCGAGGTCGAGGATCCGCTCGCCCGCGCGAGGGGCGGCCTGCGCGACCAGCAGCGCCTTGAGGCGCTCCTCCTTGAGAGTGGCGCGGACGAACGGGTCGTAGAAGCGCGTGAGCCAATGGAAGCGCAGGGCCGGGACGTGGCGGGCGCCAGATCCACCGGCAGTCATGGTCCGGCCGGACAGAGCGCCGAGCGGCTTCGACGCGCGCACGAGCGGCACGTAGCTCTCCTCACTTCGGCGGGGCCGGGCTCGCGGGCGGCCTGCGGCGCGAAGACGTGTGGGAGTGGCGGATCCTCCAGGCGCCCCTGTCGTCCCGGACGAGCACGAGCGTTTCGAGCCCGGCGGCGTCGACCTCCCGACCCTTGACACGAGCCTTCAAGTGGTACTCCGAGGTCACGTACGCGACGTGGTCGCCGGGGCCCAGGAGGTTCGGCGTCACGTCCCGGTGAGCGAACTCCAGGCCTTCGAATTCGGCGAGCTCGGGACCGAGGTGGTGGTCGCGATAGTCCGCCCATCCTCGGTTGACTCCGCCGCCCTCGAAGATCGTGACGTCTGGGTGATAGAAGGCCGCCAGCCGCTCGAGGTCCTTGGCGACGAACGCGCCGTCGTAGGCCGCGAGGAAGGCGCGGATGTCGGCTGCGTCTTGGGCCGCGCGGCCCGTGGCCGCCATGACGAGAGCAGCCAGGGCCACAAGACAGGTCTGGATCTTGTTCATCGTCTTCCCTCTTTGGCGGTCCGACCGGCGGGGGACATCAATGTTGGTGTGCGTCGGGCTTGTCGTGCGGATGGGCGGTCTCGACCACTCCGAGCATGACCTCGGTAGCGGTCATCTTCTCCCCCTCCTCCTTCACACTGACGACGACCCGCTGGCCCACTTTCACGTCGGCGGCGGCTGCCGCCTGGGACGGTGCTGTTGCCGTCGCACCTTGCTTGCGGTACTTCGTGTCCGCGGTCAGGGCGATCGACACCGTCTTCCCGGCCTTGTCCTTCACCTCCAGGTGGCTCGCGTCCACCACGGTCACGGTGCCCACGACCTTGTGCCCCTCGTGGGCCAGCAGCCGGCCGGGGATCACCAGCGCGGTGGCCAAGGACAACCCGACGAACATGCTTCGCTTCATCTCTCCTCCTCGATCAGTGCTTGTGGCCCGAGAGCGGCGGCCCGGACGGCTCGCCGCCCTCGAGGAACTGCCGCATCTCTTCCTCTTCCTTCATCTGCATCTGGCTCTTCGGATTCATCGACTCCATCTCCGCCAGCTCGTCGGCCGTGACCTTCGGGATGTGCCGAATGAAGTGAACGAGTTCCCAGCTCTCCGTCGCGTCGTGTGCGCCGGCCTCGCCCCAGGCCGGCATCCCGGTCAGGCGGACGCCGTTCTCGATGATGTAGAAGATCTCGCCGTCGGACAGGCGCTGCGTGTCGGCGAGCGTCATGTCCGGCGCCTTCGGATAGAGGTTTTGCCCGATCTTGGTCTTGCCCCGGCCGTCGTTGCCGTGGCAGGACGCGCAGTGATCGGCGAAGTGGGTGCGGGCGCGAGCCAGAGCTTCGGGTGTCGGCGCTACCGGATTCGCGGCGTCCCTCTCGCCGCGCGGCACCGCCCAGTGCCGGAGCCGGCGCGCGACGAAGGCCTCGAC
>Ga0187893_10015508_pt1 | contig 10195 bp, 8 predicted proteins | sample MA1701074metaG_FD_139574 | JGI IMG/M metagenome (GOLD analysis project Ga0187893, IMG submission 139574) | White microbial mat communities from a basaltic lava cave in the Kipuka Kanohina Cave System on the Island of Hawaii, USA - MA170107-4 metaG ... | reverse complement strand
TGCAACCACGACGATCCACACCAGCAGGACCTTCGCTTTGTACCTGCCGGCACGCAGCAGGTCGGCGGAGGCCGCGATCGATTCGGGAACGTTGGACAGGAACACCGCGACGATCACCGCGACGCTCGCGGTCTCGCCCGTCAGCAGCGACGCGCCGATGACCACCGATTCGGGCACGCCGTCGAGCACCGCGCCCAGGACGATCCCGAGGCCGCCTCCGTCGCCCGGCGACGAGGCCGGGAGACGTCGCTCGATCAGCACATCACCGGTGAAGAAGACGAGCGCACCGAGGACGAAGCCGGCCGCGACCGCGAACGGATCCGCGGCTACCGTGACCGCCTCCTCGATGAGCTCGTACGACACAGCGCTGATCAACACCCCGCCGCCGAACCCCATGATCAGCCCCAGCACGCGCGGGTGGATCGGGGTGACGAACGCGATGAGCGCCCCGACCACCAGCGAGGAGGCGCCCACGAACGCCCACCACATCGCCTCGCCCATGGCGCGCTACAGGTCGATCTCGGCGGCGACCAGCTGCAGTCCCTCGATGGAGACCGCGAGGAACTCGTCCAGCGGGAGCCCGATCCCCTCCTGGACCTCCGCGACCTCGTCACGGTTCACGCCCGGCGCGAACGCCTTCTCCTTCAGCTTCTTCTTGACCGAGGAGACCTTCATCCCCGCGCTCCGCTCGGGACGCACGAGCGCCGCGGCGACGAGCAGGCCGGCCACGGCATCGGCGTGCACGACGGCCCTGGACATCAGGTCCGTCCGGTACTCGGGGTAGGCGTGAGCGAGCACGCCGTTGATCACCCGTTCGTCCGCGCCCGCGTCGCGAAGCCACTCGGCGGCGAGACGGGCGTGGTTCGCGGCGTCGTCACCCGTGTGATCCTGATCGAGGTCATGGAACAGGCCGGTCAGCCCCCAGAGCTCCTCATCCTCCCCGAACCTGCGCGCGAGCCCTCGCATCACGCCCTCCACCGAGATCAGGTGGCGCACGGTCGTCTCCTTCAGGCACCGCTTACGACAGAGGGCGACGGCAACTCCTCGGTCCATCACGCCCGAACCTCCTCCCGGGACGCCTCGATCACGTAGGGCACACTCGAGAGGACGACGTTGGGTTCGAACAGGAACAGCCGCTTCACGAACAGCGCGTTCTGGTTGTGGAGAAGGAGATGCCGCCACTTCGTGACGACGAACTCCGGGAGCACGACCAACACGAGGGTTCCCGGTCGCGAGGTGAACCGCCGGACCTCCTCGAGCATCGGGCGTGAGAGGTCGCGGAAGGGCGCCTCGACGATGTCCAGCGGGATCCGCAAGCCGGCCTCGGCCCACTCCTCCTGCATCCGGTGGGACGCCTCCGGGTCGAGATCGAAGTAGATCGCGCGTGCATCCGACGCCTCCAGGGTCTCCGCGTAGTTGACCGCCCGGATCGTGGCGTCGTGGACTGCCGAGACGAACACGAGGGCGACCGTCCGCTCCGGGATCAGCGGGCGAGCGTCGACTCCCACGGGCCGGCCCTCCTCGACCACGACCGGAACGTCGGTGACCACGATGTTCCGCTCACGCAGCAGCCCGGCCTTAAGGCGGATCAGCGCCGTACGACGGAAGAGGTAGCCGAGCAGCGAGCCCTGGACGACCTCGGGGATCACGACGTTCACGAAGTCCTCGGGTGCGCGCTCGATCCCCCGGACATAGCGCTTCAACGCGTCCAGGAGGTTGTCCTTGCCAAGCGGCAGCGGTTCGAGCGCGGGTGCGTTCGCCGAGAACTCGTGCCATCGTTCCTGGAGATCGGGAGGGATGACCTCGTCGGTCGGATGCAGGAGGTGGAGCTCGGTCGGCCGGATCGACCGGACCACTCCGATGGCCTCCGCGGCGGCGGCGTCGAGGTCGCGGATCACCACGACCATGTGGTTCACCCCGGCGGCGTTCGCTCGCACGACCCCGCGACGGAGCTGTCGCATGACGGAGAGGTAGTGGCGGTGCACGACCGTGAACAGCACGATCAGGATCGCCATGAACAGCATCGAGATCCAACCCCCCGCCGTGAACTTCGTCAGGGTCACGACGACGAGGACGATCCCGGTCACCGTCGCACCGACGATGTTGATCGAGATCGAGCGACGCCATCGGCGAGGCGCCCGGCCCGCCCTGTTGAGGCGCAGCCAGCGCACGATCATCCCGCTCTGCGAGAGTGTGAACGAGGTGAACACGCCGATCACGTACAGCTGGATCAGCCGCGTGAGGTCGGCATCGAACGCGTAGATCAGCAGCGACGACGCCGCCGCGAGCACGACGATGCCGTTCGAGAAAACGAGCCGGTCGCCACGGTTCATGAACTGGCTGGGCATGTACCGGTCGCGCGCGAGGATCGACGACAGGCGGGGGAAGTCCTGGTACGCCGTGTTCGCGGCCAGGATCAGGATCGCGGCCGTGAAGAACTGCACGACGTAGAAGCCCAGGCCGCCATCGAACACCGCGTACGCGATCTGGCCCGGAAGCGACCGTTCGTCGCTCGCGACCGTCCCGGGGACATGCGTGGCGAGCCACGAGATCCCGAGGAACATCGTGATCCCGATCGCCGCCATGATGGCGAGCGTCTCGGCGGCATTCTTCGCCTGCGGCCTCCGGAACGCCGGGACGCCGTCGGCGATCGCCTCCACCCCCGTGAGCGCCGTCGCCCCCGAGGAGAACGCGCGCAGGATCGCAAACACGCCGATCGCGCCCGCCGCCGTCGCGGCGTTGAGGATCGGCTCGACCGGCTCGGTGGTCGGGCAGCCGCTCACGCACTGCCACAAGCCGGCGGCGACCAGGATCATGATCGACGCGACGAAGCCATAGGTCGGGATCGCGAACAGGACGCCCGACTCCTTCGTACCGCGAAGGTTGGCGATCGTGACGAGCCAGACGAACGCGATCGCGAGGATCACCTTGTGCTCGTTCGCCGCCGGCAGCGCGGACCCGATCGCGAAGACGCCGGCCACGATCGAGACCACCACGGTCATCGTGTAGTCGACGAGCAGGGCCCCAGCGGCGACGAGCCCCGCGGCCGGACCGAGATTCTCCTTGGCTACCCGATAGGCACCGCCGCCCATCGGGTAGGCGCGCACGGTCTGCCGGTAGGACGCCACGACGATCGCCATGAGCGCGGCGATCGCGATCGAGATCGGCATCACGAGGTGCTTGAAGTCCGTACTGACGATCGCGAGCGCGATGAAGATCTCGCCCGTCGCGTAGGCGACGGAGGACAGCGCGTCCGAGGCGAAGACGGGCAGGGCGAGGGACTTGGGCAACAACGTGTGTTCCAGCTTGTGACTCGTGAACGCCCGTCCGACGAGGATCCGCTTCAGGACGGACCCGGCGGGGCGAGAGGAGGCGTCGACCGACATGCGCAGGCGATGCTACGACGGCTCGCCGTCCGCCCGCGGAGCGATCCAACGGTACCCGACCCCCGGCTCGGTCAGGATCAGCCGAGGAGCGGACGCATCGTCGCCGAGCTTGCGTCGCAGCGCCCGAACGTAGACGCGAAGGTAGTGGCTCTCCTCCCCGTAGCCCACCCCCCACACGCGGCTGAGGAGCCACTGGTGCGTGAGCAGCTTGCCCGGGTTCGTGACCAGCGCCTCGAGCAGCGCGTACTCGGTCTTCGTGAGGTGCACGGGCTCGCCGCGAACGGTCACGAGTCGGCGCCCGAGGTCGACCTCGAGGTCGTCGAACGCGAGCGTCGCCGGCGCGGGCTCCCCGGCCTGGCTCCGGCGGATCGCCGCCCGCAGCCGGGCGAGCACCTCCTCGACGCCGAACGGCTTCGTGACGTAGTCGTCCGCGCCGGCGTCGAGCGCGTCCACCTTGTCCGCCTGCCGGTCCCGGACCGACAGCACGATGATCGGCACGTCCGAGAACGACCGGATCCGCCTGATCACCTCGCTGCCGTCGACGTCCGGTAGGCCCAGGTCGAGGAACACGAGATCGAGCTGCTCCTCGGCGGCCGCCACGATCGCCTCCTCACCGTTCGACGCCGTTCGGACCTCGTGACCATGGGCCCCGAGGCTCGTCCGGAGGGCGCGCCGGATCTGCGGCTCGTCGTCGACGACGAGGACCCTGCTCACGGGTTCGGCTTCCCGCTTGCCGGCCGCGTGTCCGACACCGGAAGCTCGAACGTCACGGCGGTCCCGCCGCCCGGCACCCCTTCGATCCAGATCCGGCCGCCGTGTGCCAGCACGATGGCCTTCGCGATCGTGAGCCCGAGCCCGCTGCCGCCGGATCCGTCCCGGTCGGTTCCACTGACCCTCGCGAACGATTCGAACACGCGGTCCCGGTCGGCGGGCGCGACCCCGGGTCCGTGGTCGACGACCCGAACCCGGACGCTCGCGTGCCACGGCGCGACCGAGACGACGATCTCACCGCCGGGCGGGGAGAACCGCGCCGCGTTCTCGACGAGGTTGGACACGACCTGGTCGATCTGGACGGGGTCGGCCGCGACGTCGGGAGCGTCGCGCAGCATCGTCCGAACCCGGAACGAACCCAGGGCCGGCTGCATCCGGTGCAGCACCGACTCGACGACCTCGTCGAGCGCCGTCGGCTCCTTCGAGGGAACCAGCGCCCCGGCTCGTACCCTGGCGAGCTCGAGGATATTTCCGATCAGCCGATTGAGCCGGTCCGTCTCCTCCACCACCGTCAGCAACAGCTCGAGGCGCTGCTCCGAATCCAGCGCAAGCTCGTCCTGGAGGAGGGTGGTCGCCGACGCCTTGATCGACGCGAGCGGCGTCCGCAGGTCGTGCGTGACCGAGGCGAACAGCGCGGCGCGTGCCTGACTCTCCTCCGCGTCGATCCGCGCGACGCGGACCCGTTCGTCCAGGGCCTCTCGCTCGAGGATCACGGCGATCTGGCGGGCTGCGGACTCGAGCAACCGGAGGTCCTCCGACGAGAGCTCCTCTCCGCCTGCCGGCCGGGCGGCCGTGAGCGTCCCGTACGTCTCGTCGCCACTCGCGATCACCACCGCGACGCTCGCTCCGGGCGCCTGGGCGGGAGAGGCGCGACGGATCTCGAACGGCCGGGTGCCAACGCGCGTCTCGATCGCGCAGGTCGACAAGCGGAGCGCGTCGATCAGCGCGGCCGCGAGATCGTTCAGCACCTGCTCGAGGGGCTGGCCCGATAACGCCTTGGTCGCGAAGAGGTTCAGGAGCCGTGCTTCGCGCTCACGGCGGTTCGCACGGACGCTCTCCTCGACCGCCCGCGCGACCACCGAGCCCACCCCGAGGGCGACGATCAGGAAGGTGACGATCGCCACCACGTCGTCCCGGTCGTCGACGCGGAGGGTATGCAGCGGCTGAGTGAAGAACCAGTTGAGCGCGAGGAAGCCGAGAACGGAGCTCCCGACGCCGGCCCAGAGCCCGCCGATCACCGCCGCCGCGACCACGGCCAAGAGGAACAGAGAGAGCGCGCCGAGCTCGCGCTCCGGCTGCACGATCAGCCCCACGCCGAGCGCCGCCGCCGGCGCGAGGACCGAGACCGCCGCCGCCCGGAGCCGCGACCCTCCCGCCGGCGCGAGCAGCCATCGCGCGTTCACGCCGTCACGCTACGGCGTCGCTACGCGTTCTTCACGCGCCGACGCGGTCCTTTGACGGCTCGTTTACGCGGTCGGAGGCACGCTTGCCATCGACAGGAGGGCAGGCATGGCGACCACCGACCTACGGAAGACCACCCCATCCACCGAGGCACCATCCGACCCGTGCGTCGCCGACAAGCGCACCCCCGAGCTGCGCGGCCCGGGTCACGTCTGGAAGCGCCTGCTCCTCGGACCCGCGCTGCCGACGGCACGCCTGAAGCACGAGCGGCTCGGCAAACCGACGGCGCTCGCGGTGTTCGCCTCGGACAACCTGTCCTCGGTGGCGTACGCGACCGAGGAGATCCTGAAGGTGGCGGTGCCGGCGATCGGCATCCTCGCCTTCTCGGTCGTCATGCCCGTGACCTTCGGGATCCTCGCCGTGCTCGCGATCCTGCTCTTCTCCTACCGGCAGACGATCAAGGCGTACCCGAGCGCCGGCGGCGCGTACATCGTGACGAAGGACAACTTCGGCGTACTCGCGGCGCAGCTCGCCGGCGTCGCCCTGCTCACGGACTACGTTCTGACGGTCTCCGTTTCGGTGGCGGCCGGGGTGGCCGCGATCACGTCCGCCGCGCCGGCCCTCTACCCGGAGCGCGTCTGGCTCTCCGTCGCGTTCATCTGGCTCATCGCCTGGGGCAACCTGCGGGGCGTCCGCGAGTCCGGGCGGATCTTCGCCGTGCCCACGTACTTCTTCATCGCGATGATGCTCCTGCTCCTCGGCACCGGCGTCGCGAAGGCGTTCGCCGGCCAGCTGCATCCCCTGCCGATCCCCGCCGACGTCGCCGAGACGACAGGGGCGATCAGCGTGTTCCTGCTGCTGCACGCATTCGCTTCCGGAGGGGCGGCAGTCACGGGCGTCGAGGCCATCTCGAACGGCATCCCCGCGTTCAAGCCGCCGGAGTGGCGCCACGCGCGGACGACCCTGATGTGGATGGGGTGCCTCCTGGGTGCCATGTTCCTCGGGCTCTCCTTCCTGGCGATGAGGCTGCAGACGACGCCGAGCGCGACGAAGACGGTCATCTCCCAGGTCGGGCGAGCGGTGTTCGGAGGCGGGGCCCTCGGGACCATGCTGTTCCTGATGCTGCAGGTAGCGACGACGCTGATCCTGATCCTCGCGGCCAACACGTCGTTCGCCGACTTCCCGCGTCTGGCCAACTTCCACGCGCAGGATCACTTCATGCCGCGGCCCTTGACCAAGCACGGTCACCGGCTCGTCTTCTCGAACGGGATCATCGGCCTCGCGATCGCCTCCACCGCGCTTGTGGTGCTCTTCCAGGCCGATGTCCACCGGCTGATCCCGCTGTATGCGATCGGAGTGTTCGCGTCGTTCACGCTGTCCCAGGCAGGCATGGCGAAGCGGCACCTCCGCCTGCGCGAGCCGGGCTGGCGCCACGGGCTGCTGATCAACGGCGTGGGGGCGATCACCACTGCGATCGTGACGGTCGTGATCGCGTTCACGAAGTTCGCGGACGGCGCGTGGGCGGTGATGGTGTTCGTCCCGGCCACGGTGTGGATCCTCGTCCGGATGCACCGCCAGTACACGCGCGAGCACGCCGAGCTCGACCTCGACGTCCCGGCGTTCGAGCGGAGCGCGGTCACGCGCCGGGCGACGCTGATCCTCGTCGACGAGCTCGATCGCAAGACGGTCCACGCGCTGCAGTACGCTCGGACGATCCGGTCGCGCTCCACGAGCGCCGTCCACGTCGAACGGGATCGGGACGCGGCCGAGGAGCTCCGGCGGCAGTGGGCCGAGCTCGTGGACGACGTCCCGCTCGAGGTGATCGCGGGCGATGGCGACCCGGTTGCCGCCGTGGCCCACCACGCCGATGACCTAGCCGAGGGTGCCGACGTCGCGCTCCTCGTTCCCGGCCCCGCTCGGATGGGCCGCCTCGAACGGCTCCGCCGGGGCAGGACCGGCGCGCGGCTCACCCGCGAGCTGGCACCCGATCCGCGCGTCCGTGTCACGCTCGTCCGCGACCATCCGACCGACGGCGACGCCACGGACGCCATCCCCCTCCCCGCGCGCACCATCCACCGCGCCGTCGTCCTGGTCGACCGGCCCGACCGGGCGGCGCTCGGTGCCCTGCGCTACGCCCTCTCACTGGGCGCCGACGAGGTGGTGGCCGTGCACGCGGCCGTGGACCCCGAGATGCAGGACGAGCTCATCGAGCGGTGGATGGATCTGCGGATCCCGGTCGAGCTCGATCTCGTCGAATGCTGGGACCGCGACGTGGGCCGGTCGGTGGAGCGCTACGTCGTCGACCTCATGGACCGATCCACCGAGATCACGGTGGTGCTGCCCAGGCGGGACTACTCGCGCTTCACGCAGCGGCTGCTCCACGACCGGACGAGCCGCGGCATCGCCCGGGTCTTAGACCGGTACGAGCACGTGGACATCGCGGTCGTGCCCTATCACCTCGGCGAGGCAGGTGGCGTCGGGGAGCGCTCAGATCGCGACCAACGTGCCGATGGGCGCGATGGCGACGGGCGCGCCGAGCGGAGCGAGCACGAGCGCCGTCGCGCACTTGACCGCGCGCGCTAATGTAGCCAGCCGTGCGCGTGATCATCATCGGCTGCGGCCGCGTGGGCATCCTGCTCACGCAGGAGCTCGCGAAGGCCGGTCACGACCTCACCGTGATCGACAAGAACCCGAAGGCGTTCGACCGCCTGCCACCGGGGTTCGAGGCGCGGACGCTCGTCGGCCTCGGGTTCGATCGCGAGGTGCTCGAGGAGGCCGGGATCAAGGAGGCCGACGCGTTCCTCGCCGTCTCGAGCGGCGACAACTCGAACATCGTCTCAGCCCGCGTCGCGCGAGAGCACTACCACGTGCCGAAGGTGATCGCCCGGATCTTCGATCCGATGCGGGCGGACATCTACGAGAAGCTCAACATCCCCACGGTCTCAACCACGCGCTGGGGCGTGAAGCAGATGAAGCTCATGCTCACGCACCCCGGCGAGGAGATCAAGGAGACGTTCGCCGGGGGAGACCTGTTCCGCGTCCGGATCGAGGTGCCGAGCCACCTGGTCGGCAAACCGGTGTCCTCACTGAACGTGGAGGGCAAGATCCTCGTGGCCGGCGTCGACCGGGGGGGGAAGGGATTCATCCCGGTGGCGTCGAGCACGTTCCAGGAGGGGGACTTTGCCGCGGTGATCGTGCAGAAGGACGCGCACGAACAGTTCGATGAGCTCCTCCAGCCGGCAGGGGAACACTGACGTGCGCGTCGTGATCAGCGGGGCCGGGGCCGTCGGAAGGCATCTCGCGGGCGACCTCGCGAAGCGCGGGCACCAGGTGACGCTGATCGAACAGAACCCCGACGTCCTCGAGACGGCGAAGGGGTGGGCGCCCGACGTCGACCATCAGATCGGCGATGCCTGCGAGCCATGGGTCCTCGAGAAGGTCCAGATGAACACCGCCGACGTCGTGGTCGCCGCGACGGGCGACGACGAGGACAACCTCGTCACCTCGCTGCTCGCGAAGCAGGAGTTCGGCGTACCCCGCGTCCTCGCCCGGGTGAACCACCCCTCGAACGAATGGCTGTTCACGGAGCAGTGGGGGGTGGACGCGGCGGTATCGCCTCCGCACATCCTTACCGCGATGGTCGAGGAAGAGGTCACCGTCGGCGATCTCGTCCGCCTGCTGCCGCTCGAACGGGGCGGCATCGCGATCGTCGAGCTGACGATCCCGCAGGACTCGCCGACCGCCGGCCGGCCGCTCTACGAGCTGCGGCTGCCGCCGGACAGCGCGATCGTCGCGATCATCCGCGGAGGCCACGTCGTGATCGCCCAGCCTGAGACGGTGGTGGCGGATGGGGACGAGGTGATCGTGCTCACCGTGCCCGAGGCCGAGGCAGAGGTCCGTTCGATCCTGCTCGGGGAGACCTCCGCGCCGTCTGCCTGACCTCAGGCGGCGAACTCGAACGTCGGGTTCACGAGCCGGCGTTCCGACTGATGTTCGGCGAGCAGCCCATCGACGACCAGGCGAGTGCCGAGGTTCAGGCCTTTGATCGAGCGGCGCCCCATCCACACGACGCGGACCTCGCCGGTCCCGTCGTACAGGAGCGCCTCGAGCGACTCGGAACCCTCGATCGGCCGAACCGTGATCCGTCGCACCACTCCCGCGAGCTTGACCCTCGACCGCTGCTGCGCCTCACGGATCGGCACCGCGCCCGGGACCTTCGATGCCCACCCCCGGATCTCTTCGGCGTAGCGCTGCTCGTCGCTCTCCGCCATCCGGCGGAAGAACCGCCGGAACGGGTCGAGCAGGCCCACGGCTCCTCCTACGCGGCCGGCGTCGGATCGCGCGCGGGCTCCGGAGACGCCAGCGGACCCGTCGTCAGCTCGGACTTGCGTGCTTTCGAGACCCAGATCGCGGCCCCGACGACGGCGACCGCGACGGCCACCACGACGATGCGGACGATCTCGTTGTCCGCCTGCTCGACGATGACGGGCGCGAACAGCAGGGCGACGAGGTTCATCACCTTGATCAACGGGTTCAGCGCCGGGCCGGCGGTGTCCTTGAACGGGTCGCCGACCGTGTCGCCGATCACGGCCGCCTTGTGCGACTCGGAGCCCTTGCCCCCGTAGTGGCCTTCCTCG
>Ga0187893_10015507_pt1 | contig 10197 bp, 9 predicted proteins | sample MA1701074metaG_FD_139574 | JGI IMG/M metagenome (GOLD analysis project Ga0187893, IMG submission 139574) | White microbial mat communities from a basaltic lava cave in the Kipuka Kanohina Cave System on the Island of Hawaii, USA - MA170107-4 metaG ... | reverse complement strand
GTGGCCGTGTGGTCGACCACCGCGCTGCACCGTACCAGACGATGACGAAAAGTACAATGTCCTCAATTCAGATCACATGCGAAACGCGAACAGATTCAGCAATCTGACAAAGTCGAACTAGTCTAGAAGGTACACACAGTTGTTATGGCTGACCTTGCAAAGCCTACACCCAAAGCCCGATTGGATGTCGAGTCGATTCCTCCTGAGTCGCCTTGTGGCGAGGAGTCTTGGCTGGTGGCCTCCCTTGGTGGTCCTGCATCACTCATGAGTCAAGGGTGAACCGCTCGAAGCCACCCTGTCGGGGAATTCGATGCCGAGGCATTGGGCGCTGAACTCGCACGCCCGAATCGTGAACGCTGATCCCTGACTCCTGATTCCTGATTCCTGAGACAGCCCTGAGGCCTGGGGCCTGAAGGTATACTCAGCGTGATGCCCGTCGATGTCGAGGCACGGGTGATCCGCAACACGCGCCTCTCCTCCGATTACAACGTCATCGCGCTTGCCGCTCCCGAGATTGCCGCCGCTACCGCTCCCGGCCAGTTCGTCATGGTGAAACTGGGCCGCGGGTCGACGCCGCTCCTTCGCCGCCCGTTCTCGGTCTTCGAGGTGCTGCACACGAACGGGCACATCGAGGGGCTCAGCCTCCTCAGCAAACGCGTCGGCGTGACGACGCAGATGCTCTTCGACGCCGTCGAGGGGGACGTCGTGTCGTGCCTCGGCCCACTGGGGAAACCCTATTCCCCAGTCGATCCGCCGAGCGACGCGTGGTTGGTCGCCGGCGGCGTGGGCCTCGCGCCGTTTGCCACGCTCACCGAGCTCCTGCGCGCGCGGGGCACGACCGTCACCCTTTTCTATGGCGCGCGGTCGGCGCGCGACCTCTTTTATCTCGACTGGTTCCGAGACCGTGGCGTCCAGCTGGTCCTCGCGACCGAGGACGGCACGCTCGGCGACCGCGGACGCGTGACGCAGCCGCTCGAGCGCCGGTTACAAGACGCCGGCGACCGCGACGTGATGATCTACGCTTGCGGGCCCGAGCCAATGCTCGAGGCGGTGGCGCGAGTGGCCGCGACGCATCGCCGCCGTTGCGAGGTTTCCGTGGAGCGCGTGATGGGCTGCGGGCTGGGCGGCTGCTACAGCTGCGTCATCCCGATCCGCGACGGTCCGACGGGTCACCACTACGTGCGATCCTGCCTCGGCGGCCCCGTCTTCGACGGCGATCGGATTGCCTGGGAGGCCCATTGAACACCCCGGACCTCTCTGTTCAGATCGGCCCCCTCACGCTCAAGAATCCGATCATCGCCGCGAGCGGCTGCTTCGGCTACGGCGTCGAGTACGCGGACGTCGTCGATCTGTCGTTGCTCGGCGCCGTCGCCGTCAAAGGTCTCTTTCTCGCCGAGCGCGAAGGCCACCCCCCGGAGCGCATTGTCGAGACGCCGGCCGGCATGCTGAACGCGATTGGCCTCCAAGGCATCGGCGTCCATCGGTTCATCCGCGAAAAGCTGCCCGAGCTCCGCGACCGGCGGGCCACCGTGGTCGTCAATATCTGCGGCAGCACGCTCGACGAGTACGTGGCGCTCGCGCGCATCCTGTCGGACGCCGAGGGCGTCGCGGCGCTCGAGCTGAACATCTCGTGCCCGAACATCAAGGAAGGCGGCATTACCTTCGGCTGTAGCCTGACAGGCACCTACGATGTGGTCAGCGCGGTCAAGAAAGTGACGCCGCTGCCGGTCATTCCGAAGCTGACGCCCAACGTGACCGACGTCGCGTCCTTTGCTCGGGCGTCGGAGGACGCCGGCGCCGATGCGGTCTCGCTCGTCAACACGTTTCTCGCCATGGCGATTGACGTCGAGACCCGCCGCCCGAAGCTCTCCAACATCGTCGGCGGCCTGAGCGGCCCGGCCATTCGGCCAATCGCCGTCCGGATGGTCTACGAATGCTGCCGCACGGTGAAGATCCCGGTCATCGGCATGGGCGGCATCGCGTCGGCCACCGACGCGGTGGAATTCATGATCGCCGGCGCCAACGCCGTCCAGGTCGGCACGGCCAACTTCGTCGACCCCTTCATCTGGAGGACCCTACTCGACGGCGTCCGTGACTACATGGAGCGGCACGAGATCGCTCGCGTGGCCGACATCACCGGTACGATCGACACCACGGCGCGCGAAAAAGAGTGGATCAGCTCCTAGTCGCGCTCGACGTCGACACCGGCCGCCGCGCGCTGGAACTGGCCGACATGCTCTCAGAGCTGGCAGGCGGCTTCAAGGTGGGCAGTCGCTTGTTCACGCTCGAAGGCCCGCCGCTCGTACGCGCACTCGTCGACCGCGGCGCGCGTGTCTTCCTCGATCTGAAATTCCATGACATTCCGAACACCGTCGCACAGGCGGTCGAGGCGGCGGTGCAGACCGGCGCCTGGATGGTCGATGTTCACGCCTCGGGCGGTGCCGCGATGCTGCAGGCGGCGGGCCGCGCCGGGCGCGACGCCGCCAGGCGCCTGGGGCGGCCGGCGCCTCTGCTTGTCGCCATTACAGTGCTCACGAGCATGGACGACGCCGGGTTGCGCGAGACTGGTGTGGAACGGCCGCTGCTCGACCAGGTGGTGGCGCTCGCCCGCATGGCGAAGGTCGCCGGCCTTCAGGGTGTGGTGGCGTCACCCCACGAGACGGCGTCGATCCGGGCCGCGTGCGGTCCCGAATTTACGATCGTGACGCCGGGAATCCGCGGCGCGGCCGCGGGCGCCGCAAGAAACGACCAGATCCGCACGATGGGACCCGCCGAGGCGGTGCGGGCCGGCGCCAGCTACATCGTCGTCGGGCGGCCGATCATTGCGGCGGCGGACCCTTGCGCGGCGGCCGCCGCGATTGTGGAAGAATTGCGCATCGAGGTGGAGCCATGAAACGTGCGTTCCTCGTCCTGACCATTGCGTATCTCACCGGGTTGACCGTCCGGGCGCAGGCACCCATGACGAACCTGCAGGTGTGGCCGAAAGACACGCCGCGCGAGCAGGTCGTGCAGACGATGCGAGCGTTCAACGAGTCGCTCGGCGTCGAGTGCAGCTACTGCCACGTCGTCGACTTCGCTTCCGACGAGAAGCGCGAAAAGCGCGTGGCGCGTCAGATGATCCTGCTGCGCGACGCGATCAACGTCATGCTGGCGGCGGTCGTCGACAAACCTGCCGGTGCGGGCCCCACGGCAGGCGATGGCCAGCCGGGCGCGCCGATTCGCGTGCTCTGCCGCGACTGCCATCACGGCCTCCCGATCCCGCGTCAGCTCACCACCCTCATGACGGAGGCCGAGGCGAACGGCGGCGCCAAGGCGGGCCTCGCGAAGTATCGCGAACTGCGCGCGCAGTTCTATGGTGGCCAGCAGTACGACTTTACCGAAAACAGCCTGCTGACGATGGCGCAACGTGCGCTCACCGCTAAGAAGCCGGCGGAGGCGATGCAGTATCTCGAATCCAATCTGGAGTATTTCCCGCGGTCGGTCCGGTCACACGTGGCGATGTCGCAGGCGAAGGCCTCGGCAGGCGATACGCGCGGCGCGATCGACAGCGCCGAGCGTGCCGTCGCTCTCGATCCCAAGAACGTGCCGGCTCAGAACCAGCTCCGGCAAGTCAAGGGCAGATAAGAAAAGGGCGGGTCGAATCGACCCGCCCTCATCGAACACAGAACTCAGAACCCAGTTACCGGCTACTTTGCCGTGAACACGAACGTCCCGCGGCGGTTCCGCTGCCAGCAGCTCTCGTTTTCCTCCGTACACTGCGGGCTCTCTTCGCCGCGCGTGACCGCCAGCATCCGGTTGGCCGCGATACCGAGGCTCGAGAGATAGTCCCTCACGGCGTTGGCACGGCGGTCACCGAGCGCCAGGTTGTACTCGTTCGTGCCGCGTGAATCGGCGTGCCCTTCGATCGTGACGCGGGTCGAGGGCCAGCGGTTCAGGAACTGCGCATTCTGCTGCAGCGTCGCCTGAGCGTCGGCGCGAATCGCTGACATGTCGTAGTCGAAGAACACGTCGCCGAGCGGGCGCTCCTTGTTCAGCTCCTCCAGCGTCTTCCGCGCGAAAATCTCGTCCTCCGTCAGCGGCTTGGGCGCTGGCGGCGGCGCTGGCTTCGGCGGCGGCGGCGGCGGCGGTGGTGGTGGCGGCGGCGGCGGCGTGACAGTCGGCGCGGGCGGCGCGGGCGGCGGCGGCGCGGGCGGCGGCGTTCTGCGAGCGCAACTCACCAGCACGACGACTACCAGCAGGGTGACGACGGACAACAGCAACGAACGGCGGAGTGTCATCTGCGGATTCTCTCCTACGATTGCCTTTCGTCTCTAATGTCGGACCGAGCTTACGCTGGCATTATAGGCCTGTCAATCACGGAGAGACGGGATATACGCGAATTTCGTACATTCGCAGCCCGAGGCGCCGCTCGTCGGCGGTGCCCTCGGCGGGTCCCGGTAGATAGACGCGGTCGGTTTCGATCGCGATTGCGCCGCCACCGCGTTCGAGGTCGGCGGCCGGGATGGTGACGCGCCACGCGAAGTCGGCGCTGGGCCGGAACGACGCGATGGTGCGCTCGCCGGCCGTCACGCGAACAGTCGGCGGTGCGTCCACGTAGCGCAACGGCGACTCGCCGCGGACGGCGAGGTCGACGCTTCCGGCTGCGCCCTTGATTCGCAGGACGGAGCGCTCGCTGGTCCAGCGCCACCGGCGTCCCGTCGCGGGGTCGTATTCGTCCTCGTGCCATCCTTCGGCAAAGGCGTATAGCATGTGATCCGCGGGCTGGATGTCGAACTGTCGGACCCCAACGGGTGCCCGGGCGCCGTCACTGCCGGCCGCGCGCGATGCGATCGTCAGCGGCGCATACAGGCCATCACCCACGCCAATGCCGTCGGGTAGGTCGAGGAATCGGAGGAAGTTGCGTTCCTCGACGGTGAGCCGCCATCGATCGCTGATGACGCCGTCGACGGCCAGCTCGAAGTCGGCGGGCGGATCGCCGGCGTCGCCCAGGTGGCGTCCGCCCACGACCAGGTGCAGCGGCCCGGGCCGCCTCCGGACCCACGCCACGATCGGTCGGTGGTCCGGACTGGCCGCGCTCGCGCTCGCGAGCCCGCCGGTTTCCGGCGTGAGCGACCACCCCTCTTCGGCAAACCACCCAGGCTGTGTGAGGCGGTACCAATCGGCGCCGGTCGGGCGAGATCCGCTCAGCTCCGGCCGCTCCCCAACGGCCCACCGGTACTGCGTGACATCGAGACGCGCCTGCGGATCGATGAGCGCCAGGTCCGTGCGGCGGGAATCGGCAAAGAACCAGACGGGCGCGGTACCCCCGCCTTTCCAGTAATTGACCGGTCCGAGCCACTCATACAGTCGCGGCGGCTCTCCGATTGGCGGGAGCGCACCCTCTTCCGCGCCCAGCGCGCGCCAGACGCTGTGATGCGCGAAGACGGCTCCTGGAGGGGCCGATGCCGCGGAGCGCGAGGCGTCGGCGATGGCACGAAACGCGGGATGCGCTTCGCGCCCGTAGGCGGCGCCCACCTGGACCGAGACGAGGAGCGCGCCGGCCACGAGCGGCGCCGCGACGACCGGCATCAGCCGGCCAAGCGTACCGGCGCCCTGCATCGCTAGCCATAGAACGACCGGCAGCGTCGGCAGCGCGTACCGCACCGTGTTCGTCTCCTGAAACAGCAGGTGAAACACCGCATAGGGGACGAAGGCCACGAAGAGGACGGCGAGCGCCCGGCGGTCGCGCAGGAGCACCTGCAGACTGCCAACGACGGCTGCGACCGCGACGGCCGCCGCCAGAAGCGTGGAGCCCCATGGCAGCACGAACGTTTCGTAGAGCGAGAACGCGAGACGCCGCGGGGTCGGCTCGAGCCACAGCATGTTCACCCAGGCGAAGTCCTCGCCCGCCTGCGATCCGAGCGCACGCAGATAGCCCGCAGCGCCACCGCTGTCGACGATGAGCGGGACAGCCCAAACAACGATACCGGCGGCGAACACGAACGCGGGGCGCCATCCTGGGCGCGCCTGCCACTGAATCAGGACGAGCAGCGGCATCGTCAAGACGATCGTCTGGATGCGGATCCCGGCCGCGAGGCCAGCGAGACAGGCCCCAAGCATCAGATGGCTGGGATTCGTTCGTCCCTTCAGAATGAGCGCCTGGGCCACGAACGCGACGGCCAGTCCCGGCAGGTCGCTCATCGGCCGCAGCCCTGAGATCCAGAACAGCGGTGTGGCGGCAAGCAGCATCGTCGCCCATACGGTCCGGGAATCGGGATCCGGGATCCGGGATCCGGGACCCCGGGGTCCCTGGTTCGGGAGTTCTTGGTTCAAGCCGGCAAAGATGTGCGCGACGGCCACAAGCGCGACCGCGCCCCCGACCGCAGACCACAGCGCGAGGGTCAGCGCCTCCGCCTCGGTGCGGCCCAACGCCGGCCACAGACTCGACACTGCCGCGAGGAGCAGCCGACCCAACACGATGTAGACCGGCGACCCGGGCGGATGCGGCTGATGACGGGCCGGATCGAAATCGCGCAGGCCGAGCGCGAAGTTGATCGAGTCGTAGTCTTCGAGAGAGGGTGCGAGGAAGGGCACGTGCGCGGCCAGATACGCCGCCGCGATCCCGAACTCCCAACCACCAAGATGCCAACGCCCAATCGAACCCGTGCGCCAACGCCCAAGCAAACCCAGGCCCCAACGTCCAGGCGATTGGGAGTCGTGGAGCTGGGAGTTGGAAGTTGGATCAGGCCGGGTGAAGACGGACGCCTTCATTCAGGCTGCCCATCCTATACCCTCGCGGATCGATTGTGACCTCCCGATAGCCGATCGCCCTCAGCGCGTCGACGATCCGGTCGTGCATCTCGCGCTCGAACGCGCGCGGCAGCTCCTCGCGCCCGATCTCGAGACGCGCCAAACCATCGTGATGCCGCACCCGGCAGACGCGAAAACCAAACTCGCGGAGGACGCCCTCGGCGCGCTCGATCATGCGCAGCTTCTCCGGTGTCACCTCGGAATGGTACGGGATGCGCGACGACAGACACGCCGATGCTGGCTCGTCCCACGTGGGCAGGCCAGCGCGGCGCGACAGCTCACGAATGTCCGTCTTGGTGAGGTCCGCCTCGTCGAGCGGACTGCGGACGCCGAATTCGCGCGCCGCCTGCCGGCCGGGCCGGTAGTCGCTGCGGTCGTCGGCATTGCTGCCGTCGACGACGACGGCGAGGCCGCGCGCCGACGCCAACGCGGTGAGCGCGCCGTACAGCTCTTGCTTGCAGAAGTAGCAGCGATTCACCGGGTTGACGCGGTACTCGGGCCTCTCCACCTCCGTTGTCTGGATGAACTCGTGGTGCAGACCGAATTCCCGCGCGAGGCGGAGCGCCAGCTGTCGATGATGTTCGGGATAACTGGGACTGTCGGCGGTCACGCAGAGCGCCGCGGCGCCCAGCACTTCGGTGGCCGCCCAGGCGAGGTAGGCACTGTCGACGCCGCCGCTGAACGCGACGACCGCTGAACCATAGGACGCAAGGAGGTCGTGCAGGCGCGGCTCACGGTCATTCAGCGCACGCGTCACTCTTCCTCTTCTTCGTCGAGATCGTCCTCGTCGTCGAACAAGCCCTCTTCGTCGAGCTCGCCTTCACCTTCCTCCTCCGCCTCTTCCTCGTCGTCGTCCTCGTCCTCGTCGTCCTCGTCGTCGTCCTCGTCGTCGTCCTCGTCGGCGTCCTCGTCGGCGACTTCGAGTTGGTCGGGGCCGGCGAGTATGAGGTTCTTGCCGCACTCAGGGCAGCTCAGTGCGTCGCCGTCCTCGTGGTCTGTCGTGTCGATTTCGTCGAACTCACATTCGGGGCAGGTCGCCATACTGGCTCCACGGCAGCGGATCAGCCGAGCTGCATGCGTCGGGACATGGCCGCATCCTATAGCGGATCCAGCACTTCCCACCAAAGGCCGGATTATAGCGAGATCGCCGCACCCCTCGCAATTAGCCTAACGATTCCTCGCGCCGATTCCGATACATCTGACATGCCAGCCCCGGCGGCAGCGGCCGTCAAGAACGTCGTCGTTGCCGACGACACGGCGTTCGTGCGCGACCGCTTTAGGACGGCATTGCACGCCGCCGGCCATCGGGCCAGCGCCGCTGCCGACGCCACGGAATTGCTCGCACGCGTGCGCAGCGACAGCACCGACATCGATCTCGTTGTCTTGGATCTACGGCTGCCGCCGGTGCAGGGCGTGGCGCTCGTGCGGGCGATTCGCGCCGTGGCGGGCTTCCGGGCCCCGATCATCGTCTTCAGTGGCACGATCGCGAACGCAGACGAGGTGCGCGAGCTCGCCCGGCTCGGCGTCGCTGGCTACGTCAACGAGTACAGCGCCGTGCAGCACATCGTGCCCGCACTGGCGCCTCACCTGTTCCCGAACGACTATAACCGGCGCGCGCACCCGCGCGCGGTGCTCGGGATTTCCGTGGCCTACCGATTGGGCAACACGATCGCCGCCGCCGTCACGCTGAACATCGGCCACGGCGGCCTTGCGATCCGCACGACGAGCCCGCTCGCGCCCGGAACGCTGGTAAGAGTCCGATTCCGGCTACCCGGGGCCCCGCGAGAGGTCGACGCCGAGGCGCAGGTCATGTGGGCCGAGCGCCGCGTTGGCATGGGGCTGCAGTTCACCCGCATCGATGCCGCCGATCAGGCAGTGGTCGATGAATTCGTCCGCGGACACTTTTTCACGAATCGGAAAGCTTGATCAAGGGTGCCTCGGGTGCCTACGGTGCCGAACAGCCCGCGGTGAAATGCTGAGTACAGGTTAGAGGTCTGGTGTCGATTCACGGTACTGAATCAGACTGTTGGCAGCCTCGATCGCTTTCCGCGCCGCGTCTTGCAATTCACGACATTCTGCGTGCGTGAGATAACCGGAATCGAGCGCCTTGCGGAAAATGATTCGATAGTTCCACCTCGGACGATTTCGCGATAGGGACAAATCGCGCGAAGTCACGATGCGTGTAGCGCGCAAGCCCTTCGGCTCTGTTCCGGGGCGCCGAGCGTGCACCGCACCGCACCATCCCAGGCACCTTCGGCACCTCAGGGACTCCGGGCACAATGCTTATCGTGCGCGCAGCAGCCTCAGCGCATTCCCGACGACGATGACCGACGCGCCGGTGTCGGCGAGCACCGCCATCCAGAGTGTCGCCGCGCCCGTCACCGCCATCACCAGAAAGGCCGCCTTGAGCGCAAGCGAGATGGCGACGTTCGTGCGGACGTTGCGAAGCGTCGCGCGGGCCAGGCGGATTGCATACGGCACGCGGAGCAGCTCGTCCGACATGAGAGCCACGTCGGCACTCTCGAGCGCCGCGTCGGAACCGGCCGCACCCATCGCGATGCCGACGTCGGCCGCCGCCAGCGCTGGCGCGTCGTTGATGCCATCGCCCACCATCAGCACTGGACCATGGCTTGTGCGGAGCGATCGCACGAAGCTGTGCTTTTGCTCCGGCAGGAGCCCGGCGTGGTACTCGTCGAGATGCAGTGCCTCGGCCACGCGCGCGGCGCTGCGTTCATGATCGCCGGTCAACATCGCCACCCAGCGTACGCCATGCTCCCGAAGGAGGCCGATCGCTTCCCGGGCCGTCTCCCGCGGCCGATCGGTCACCGCCACGGCGCCGGCAACGGTGCCATTCAGCGACACGAGCACAATCGAATGCCCGGCGTGACGCGCGTGCTCCGGATCGAGCGCTGCCGGCAGCGGTACGCGCCGCGCCTCGAACAGCCGCTCGTTGCCGACTACGATCCGTACGCCGTCGACCTCCGCTTCGGCACCCATACCCGGCACCGATGTAAATCGTGTCGCCGGCATGATTTCGATGCCACTGTCGCGCGCGTGCGCGACGATGGCACGCGCGACCGGGTGCTCCGACCGCGCCTCCACAGCAGCCGCATAGCGAAGCACCTCGCGCGGCGAGATCGCGTCGAGCGTCTCGACGCCGGTCACCCGGAGCTCGCCGCGCGTGAGCGTGCCGGTCTTGTCAAAGGCGACGACTCGCACCGCCGCCAGCCGCTCCAGATGCACGCCTCCTTTGATGAGCACGCCGTTGCGCGCCGCCGCCGAGAGCGCCGCGACAATCGAGACAGGCGTCGAGATGACGAGCGCGCAGGGACACGAGATCACGAGCAGCACAAGTGCTCGGTACACCCACGTCGCCACGTCGGCGCCGGCCGCCAGGGGCGTCACGAG
>Ga0187893_10015506_pt1 | contig 10197 bp, 9 predicted proteins | sample MA1701074metaG_FD_139574 | JGI IMG/M metagenome (GOLD analysis project Ga0187893, IMG submission 139574) | White microbial mat communities from a basaltic lava cave in the Kipuka Kanohina Cave System on the Island of Hawaii, USA - MA170107-4 metaG ... | reverse complement strand
TTTTGAATTCAGATTTTTGTATTAATTTCACATTTCAATCAGAAACCCACACTTAAAAATAAAGGAGGCATTATGAATCTGTTTAAAAAAATTGATGCATGGTCTGAAAAGCACCATCCCAAATGGCTCGACATTCTCCGCATTCTGCTCGGAGCCGTGATTTTTGTCAAAGGATATTTTTTTATTAAAAACACCGATGAGCTTCTTGCCATCATGAACAACAGCAAATTCCCGTGGGTGTCGCTCATCCTTGCTCACTATGTGGCATTCGCCCACCTGGTGGGCGGATTCTTAATTGCCATCGGGCTGCTCACGCGCATCGCCATTTTGTTTCAGCTTCCTATTTTGATTGGCGCTGTGGTTTTCATCAATGCACAGCAGGGATTTTTTTCGGGAAGCTCCGAGCTGATGTTTTCCATCATCGTGCTTGCCATGCTTGTTTTTTTTCTCATCGAAGGTTCCGGTCCCTGGTCGGTGGATGAATCATGGGAAAAAAGCGGGGAAAAGTGGGATGAGAACAGGACGTGAGTCTTCCTTTTGATCCCGAATTTTTTTTTCGCTGATTGTTGCTGATTGATTTCTGGAAATTCTGACGGGATATTCTGATGTTCGCTGTATCTTTAGCCCCACACTTTTAATTGTATGACCACATCATTAGTAACAGGGGGAGCCGGATTTATCGGAGCGCATGTATGCCGCGAGCTTATCCGCATGAATCATAAAGTGATTGTGCTGGACGATCTGAGCGGGGGGTTTCAGGATTATGTGGATGAAAAAGCGCAGTTCATCAAAGGTTCCATTACGGATCATCTGTTGATTGAAAAAATTTTTACGGATAACCAAATTGATTATGTATTTCATCTTGCTGCCTATGCTGCCGAAGGGTTAAGTCATTTTATCAAACGGTTCAATTACACCAACAATCTGATCGGGAGCGTTAACCTGATCAATGAATCGGTAAAGCACCGTGTGAAGTGTATTGTTTTTACTTCCTCCATTGCCGTTTACGGAGCCGCGCCTCCCCCCATGCGCGAGGACATGACTCCGCAGCCCGAAGACCCTTACGGCATTGCCAAATACGCAGTGGAAATGGATCTGAAGGCAACGCATGAAATGTTCGGGCTGGATTACATTATTTTCCGCCCGCATAACGTGTATGGCGAATTTCAGAACCTGGGCGACCGCTACCGCAACGTGGTGGGAATATTTATGAACCAACTGATGCAGGGAAAGGAGCTGACCGTATTCGGTGACGGTACGCAGACCCGCGCCTTCAGCTATATTGGCGATGTAGCTCCCGTTATAGCCCGCAGCATTGAGAATAAAAAGGCATACAATCAGATATTCAATGTGGGTGCCGACAGGGAATATCAGGTGAATGAGCTGGCTTCGGCTGTCATGCATGCGATGGGTATCACCGGAAAGCTGCGCCACCTGCCTGCGCGCAATGAAGTGATGCATGCCCATTCGGATCACAGCAAAGCGCGCGCTGTATTCGGATTGGGAAATGCAGTGACGCTCGAAGAAGGATTAAAAAAAATGGTGGCTTGGGCGAAATCAGCGGGCATTCGCAAAAGCAAAAAATTTGAAGGGATTGAAATCATGGAAAAGCTCCCCCCTGTCTGGCTTGAAGACTGAAATGCGAAAGCGGATTTTATTTATAGCAGCCCACCGCCCACACCGCTCACCGAGTCAGCGCTTCCGGTTTGAGCAGTATTTTTCTTTTTTAAAATCCAGCGGGTATGATTATGATTTCTCGTACCTGATTTCTGAAAAGGACGATAAAATATTTTATGCTCCGGGAAACTGGCATACCAAGGTGTATATTTTTTTTAAGAGCTTGCTGAAGCGATTGCGCGATGTAATCAGGGCAGGTCATTACGATATTATTTTCGTTCAGCGCGAAGCATTCATGACCGGCTCCACTTTTTTTGAAAAGCGGTTTGCAAAATCTTCTGCGAAGCTTGTTTTTGATTTCGATGATGCCATCTGGCATTTCGATGTTTCGGAAGCGAATAAAAATCTGGGGTGGCTTAAAAATCCGGGAAAAACAGCTAAGATTATTGATATGGCTGACCTGACCATTGCCGGCAATCAATACCTTGCCGACTATGCAAAGCATCACAGCGAAAAGGTGGTGATTATTCCCACCACTATTGATATGGATGAATACCAGCGGATGGTAATTGCAAAAGAAAATGATGCGCTTACCATCGGATGGAGCGGAAGCATTACCACGATCAAGCATTTCGAATATGCCATCCCTCCTTTGAGAGCGCTAAAGGAAAAATTCGGATCGAAAATCAGCTTCAAAGTAATCGGTGTCAGCTCGTACCGGAATGCAGAGTTGGGAATACAGGGAATACCGTGGAAAAAAACGGATGAAATAAAAGAACTTTCATCCTTCGACATCGGCATCATGCCCCTTCCCGATGATGAGTGGGCAAAAGGAAAGTGCGGATTGAAAGGTTTGCAATATATGGCGCTGGAGATTCCTGCTGTGATGTCGCCTGTGGGAGTTAATGCAGAGATTATTCAGGACGGGGTGAATGGATTCCTGGCAGGCGATACGGACGAATGGATTTATAAAATTACCATGCTGATTGAATCCCTCTCTCTCAGAAAACGAATGGGAGAACAGGCGCGGAAAACGGTGATTGAAAAATACTCTGTGATTTCGCAGCAGGGAAATTATTTAAATGCATTTAATGAATTGCTTGAAAAAGCAAAATAAAAGCAGACAGAATTGAATTTTTTCAGATTACTGCTTTAAAATTTTTCCTGTGACTTCGTTCCCCTTTTCATCTTTAATTTTATAAAAATAAAAACCCTTCGGCAGCGTGCGGATGCTGATGATAATTTCGGATTCGCGATTCGGGATTTCGGACTTGAGAACAGTTTCCTCCCCGAAAACATTCACCAGCTTAATTTCTTTAACATTGAACTTTAAACTTTGAACCTTGAATTCTTCAGTGGCCGGATTCGGAAAAACGGAAATTAAATTTTCTTCGGCTGCAATTTCATTCACCGGAATCAACGAGCAGTTCCAGCCCGGAAACATGGGATTGGTCCACACGGTTTGATTGTTTATCATGACACAAAATAAATCGCTTCCTGATTCAAAAGGGGGCACCAGGATTTCAAATGCTCCTAACGAAGTGCCGATTCCTTCTATCATAGAAGCATAATTATTTGCCCAGGGAGTAATAGTGCTAAGCCAAAGCTGGCGATGATATAGTGATCCTACCAGCACCGAATCAACGGATTGAATATAATTGAAATTCTGAGCATTAATGCAGGAACCTGAAACCGTATCACCGGCATTCATATTGAAATCATAAACCAGCTCATCTGCATTGTTGCAATACAGGTAAACTTTCTTGTTGGCAATATCCTGCCTGAATGCGCCACGGTACAGATTAAAATAATACCAGCCACCCGGGCAGGAGGAATAAATATGCCCGTTTGCGTAAAGCTTATGATAAGTAAATGCACCGATGGCGGTATCTCCCGAAATAAATAAATTTTGGTCATCATAAACCACACAGGGGGGATTGGTTCCGAAATCGGTCCACCATATTCGCTGAATCCAAACAATGTTGGAATCGGGAAACGGATGATAAACGTTTGTCTGCGATTTTGCTTCCTGCGAAATCACAAGTGCGATCAGGAGTAAAAGTTTTTTCATGGCTGACAAAATTTTCTTATCAAAGGTAAATAAATAAGAAATGCAGCATAAATTTAATATGGATTCTTTTATAACCAATTCAAATTTGTTTTAAGCATAAAATTCTATTTTCGCACACTCATTTTCATGATGATAAAAACGGCTTTAACGGAAGTTCATATTTCGCTCGGAGCAAAGATGGTTGAATTTGCCGGGTACCAGATGCCTGTTCAGTACTCGGGCATCATTGATGAACATCATACCGTACGGAATGGAGTAGGAGTGTTTGATGTATCGCACATGGGGGAGTTTATCCTCAAAGGCGAAAATGCTTTGGAATTGATTCAACGCATTACATCGAATGATGCTTCGAAGCTTTCGCCCGGCAAAGCGCAGTATTCCTGCTTCCCGAATGAATCAGGCGGTATCATTGACGACCTTATCGTTTATTGCCTCGAAGGCAATGCATGGATGCTTGTGGTGAATGCTTCCAACATTGAAAAAGACTGGAACTGGGTGGTTAAAAATAATTTGAAGAATGTGGAATTGCATAATATTTCGGATAAGACTTCATTGCTGGCTGTGCAGGGACCGAAAGCGAAAGTGGTATTGCAGAAGCTCACAGGAATAAACCTTTCAGAAATTCCGTATTACAATTTCCGCAAAGGAATTTTTGCAGGGGCTGAAAATGTTCTGATTTCAAATACGGGCTACACCGGAGCCGGAGGGTTTGAAATTTATTTTGAAAATAAGTACGCTGAAAAAATATGGAAAGCAGTTTTCGATGCCGGAAAGGAATTAGATATAAAGCCCTGCGGACTGGGCGCACGCGATACCCTCCGGATGGAAATGGGATTTTGTTTATATGGAAATGATATTGACGACAACACCTCCCCCCTCGAAGCAGGATTAGGATGGATTACGAAATTCACCAAGCCGTTTACCAACAGCGAAAACCTGAAAATCCAGAAGGAAATGGGCGTGCAGAGAAAGCTGTGCGGTTTTGAGCTGAAAGAAAGAGGCATTCCCCGGCACGGGTATGAGATAGTGGACGGAAAGGGAAATGTGATTGGCAAGGTTACTTCGGGTACGCAATCTCCTACACTGCAAAAGCCAATTGGGATGGGATATGTGAGCAGGGAATATGCCATAGAGGGGGGTGAACTTTATGTAAAAATTCGCGAAAAGCCATTGAAAGCGCACGTTGTAAAAATGCCGTTTATAGAAAGGTGAAAGTGAGAATTATGAAAGGATGACAACAAATACGCATGAATACATGGATATTGCAAATAAGGTTTTTTCATAAAATGAATTCAGAGCAGCAGATCTCCCAATGAAACAGAGTTAAAGAATATTAACAGAGAATTCCAATGTGAAACTCTGTGTGCATTGTGACTCTGTGTTTAAGTGCTTCATAATAGTCGGTTTTTTTTACAGGAGTTCATTATTCATTTTCGGTATGGCTATCAGAAATATGGCGGACATTCATAAAGATGCAGCATTTCTGTTTAAATCGGGATAAATTTGCCGCAGAAAAATTTTTTTTGTGTCATCTGAAAAACGCGCTTTTGCCGCTGTCGCCATAGTCAGCTTTTTCTGGGGAACCACCTACATCGTTTCCCGCTTTACCGTTGAAAACATTCCGGGATTGTACCTCGCAGCCGTCCGCAACCTCATGGCAGGAACTTTCATCATTGCATTCTCCTTCCTGCGGGGAAAAAAATTGCCGGATTTCAAATCGCTCCGCAATGCTGCTTTGCTCGGTATTATCATGATTGCCATGAGCAGCGGGCTGTCGCATTGGTCGGTGCAGTACATCAGCGGAAGCTTAGCCGCAATCATCGGGGCGACCATTCCGCTGTGGCTTGCCATATTTTCATTCAGCAAAAAAATTTTATCCGGGCAGCTTGTAACAGGGCTGCTGCTTGGTTTTGCGGGAATCGCCATCATCTTTTATGACCATCTTGCCGAACTGTTCATGACTGACTTCCGATTCGGAGTTTTTCTTGCCGCCTTTTCATGCATCACCTGGTCGGCTTCATCGGTTTATACTTCGCGCATTAAATTCAAGATGGGATTGCTTTATACAGTGGGCTGGCAGATGTTTTTCGCGGGGATTTTTCTTTTCATTGTTTGCCGCTTTGCCGGATTTGCTGTTCCGCTCGCAGCTTTGCCGGCTGAAACATGGTACGGCATCTTTTACTTAACCGCCATCGGCTCGGTGGTAACGTACAGTTGCTACATTTATGCCATTCAGAATCTCCCCCCTGCGCGGGCGGGAGTGTATGCATACATCAATCCAATGGTTGCAGTCATTCTTGGTTATTTATGGCTGGATGAAAAATTCAATGCCGTCATTGCAACCGGCACATTGGTAACTATTCTCGGGATTTACCTTGTGAATTCCGGATTCAGGAAAAGCAAGCGGTTGCATACTGAAATCAACCGGATGAAAGAAGTGTAATAATTTTATCGGTTATTACCTGCTCAAAAAGTATTTACTGCTTTACGAACTTCCCCCTCAGCGTCTGGCTGCCGGAATTCACTTCAACAATGTAAACCCCCTGCGAAAGTGCGCTCACATCCAGCGTGACAGCTCCGGAACTTTGAATGGCGAGGTTGTACTCGCCATTCAAGGTTCCGGATCGGGAATGGTAAATTGCTCTGCCGGATAAATCGAAAATGGTGAGTTGGCAACCGGCATTTGAAGGTAGTTGGGTTTTGATGGTGATTTTTTCAGCGGCCGGATTGGGGAAAACAAATAAATCGCTGGTTTGAGAATTTTCCTGAACATTAACATCATTTTGTGAAAGCCCGCGGCAGGGAACTACAACGGTATCGGCTTTTGAAGTTTTCGAGCAGCCGTTTGATCTGGTTACTTCCACTTTATATAGTCCGGCTGTGGTAACGGTATAGCTGATGGATGTTGCACCCGGAATGTAACTGCCGTCTTTTTTCCATTTGTAAGTGTATCCGCTGCCGCTGTTTGCTGTGAGCGTTGCGCTCTGGCCTGCACAAAAGGTAATCGTGCCCGATGGGGTTATGAGTGCGTTTGGTTTGGAGTAAACGGTAACAACAGTTGCGGTTCCTGTGGTCTTTGAACATCCGGTGTTGGTATTCGTTACCTGAACTTTATAATTTCCGGATGCACTAACAATTAAAAATGAGGCGGTAGCTCCGGCAATATTGGTTCCGTTACGCTTCCATTGATATGCACGGTTGGCTGCAACCGGTGCATTTAATGTGACGCTTCCTCCTGAACAAAACGACAAAGGTCCCGATGCAGTGATATTCGCATTGGGAAGCGGATTTACTGCAACAACAATAGAATTCGAAACAGCTCCTGCGCATGAATTCACCGTTCTGCATGAGTAATTTCCTTGTGATGCTGCAACATATACTGTTGAAGTTGCTCCCGGTATGTCGGCACCGTTTTTACGCCACTGAAAAGCGTTTCCGCTATTGGAATAAGCATTTAAAAATACAGATCCGCCATTGCAGACCGTGGTGCCGGTGCCTGCAAAAATTTCGATATAAGGAGGAGTGCAGTTGCAATAATTCCAAGCTTCAAATTCCGCATCACTCAGTGATGCAAAAACAGAATTTAATGCTGGCGATACCGGCATTGCCGACCCTCCGGATGTTGCTGATGTGATCAGCGGCTGCCCCTGAAAAGCAAGAGAATCAGAATAGCATGTGCTATTAAAGGAAGCATCTGTTTTTAAAAGTAATGGTTCATATTCAGCCGCTGAGGGCGATCCCCCGCTATTATTTAAGCCGGCTAAGCCCCCTATCACTAACGAACCGTCAAAAGCCAATAATGCCGAGTTCGCTGAATGAACCGGGAATCCTCCATATTCCTTTGTCCATACAGGGTTTCCGTTAGCATCCGTTTTCAATAAAAATATTGCATAATAGGGAGGAATGCCATCGCGGGTGCCGGAAATAAAAAAACCACCGTCTGCTGCTGTTAGTAATGTAAGATCACGGAAAAATTCGGAGCCGCTGTATTGTTTTGCCCATGCCGGGTTTCCTGATGAGTCGGTTTTCATCAGCATCAAGCTTCCGCCTGAATTTCCTGTAATCACCATGCTTTTATCGGCAAGCTGTAAAACGGATTGTGCTCCATATCCGGATGAATAATATTTGGTCCAGATTATGGTTCCGCCCGAATTAACTTTGAAAAGAAATGTAACATTATTATTGCCTCCGGAACTTCCGGTTGCACTGCAAATCAGAAAATCCTGCTCCGACTGAATAATGTCATTTGCCGCATCATAACCGCTGCCTCCGTACGATTTCGACCAGTTCAGCGCACCGGATGGGCTCAGCTTTATCAATAGTGCATCATAATTTCCAAACCCGAAACTGTTGGTGCGTCCGCAGATTAAAAACCCTCCGCCTGTGGTCTGAATTGCTTTTTCAGCAAAATCATTGCCGCTTCCGCCAATGGTTTTGGTCCATAAAATATTTCCGGATGCATCAGCGCGTACTGCCAGCACATCGCTGTTTCCGGAATTAAAATCTTCCGTGCTGCCGATAAAAAGGAATCCGCCATCGGTGGTCTTAATCACTGAATTGAAATTATCTATTTCACGATGCGAAAGTTTTTTCTTCCACTGAATGTTTCCTGACTTATCGGTTTTAATCATGCTTGCATCCGAATTTGTATAAAATGTGGAATCATAAATTATTCCGCCCATCATGAATCCAGAATCTGCGGTTTGCACAATGCACGTTGCATGTCCTCCCTGGCCTCCCGGAGTTGCATACATTTTATTAATGGCGCTTTGCGCATTGGCGGAAAAATTAATCATCAGCATTAAAGCTGATGCAAAAACCAGAATCTTTAATTTCATTCAGATGATTTTTTATTTTACTAAATCGTATTTTATAATCTTTTCAACAAGCATTTCCTTTTCAGTTGTTAAACTTACAAAATATAATCCGTTTGTGAAATTCTCCTTAGTCAATTCTCTTGAAAGATATTCTGAATGCAGATCATTCAGATTTGTTTTTTATGAGTTTAAAGTAAATGTTAATTAGCTATTGCTTTCAATTTAGAATCAGCAAATGTAATTGCGAATAGGCGAATTTCTGATATTTTAGTCGTTCTGATTAAGGCATTCAGAATTTATGCAAATGGCGGGGCTATTCTGTCCATTTTAAAATGAAATATGGTTAAGATTGTGAATCATAAGGAAAAATCTTAGCAGCCCATTATCCTGAACTTAATTCAATTTTATCTGCTTGCTGTTTTTTTAGATTAGAAATTACTTTTTAAAATTTTTCAACATCCGTTTTCAGATTTTTCTTTTCCGACTTTATTTTGGCACATCTGAATCACATGCGCATTTTTGCTTTCATCATCCTGTATTTCGCTACCGGAATAAATTACCAGACAGAGCCGGGAAGCTACCGGCAGGAGGGAAAGGCATCCTATTACTCGGATGGATTCCATGGCGAAAAAACTTCGAGCGGGGAACGATTCAGCATGTATGATTTCACTGCCGCACACCGCACCCTGCCTTTTAATTCCTATTTGCGGGTTACCCATACGGAAAATGATTTAAGCATCCTGGTGCGCGTGAACGATCGCGGTCCGTTTATCAAAAGCCGGATGATTGACTTGTCGGAAGCCGCAGCGCGGAGAATCGGGGGATATGTACAGGGAATTTTTCCGGTAAAAGCCGAGGAAATTATTTTTCACCCCCTCGACAGGGAAACCGACAGCTTGTATCGGAATGTGCCTGTGATGGATTGCCTCGGTAATCCGGATTCTCTTTCCGGAAAAAGCATCTCATTATGGTCAACAAAATTCTTGCTGCATGCCCTTTATATTGCCAATGACCTATATCTGAAAGAAGACGTTGAAAAAGTTATGATTTGCGGGAGGGGGAAGGAAAAAAACAGGAGATACTATCTTGTTCTAACGGGCATCTCATCGCAAAATGAATGCAATGAAATGAAAAGCTATTATGAAAAATCCGGATTCATGAATGTGGCTTATTTCTGAACAAAGCGGTTCACAATCATTCCCGCAACTTTTTTATCAATCGGAAATGTAAAATCATTTTCAGATAATTTATTCAAAGCAATCCAGCGGAATGACTGCGCGCTGTTTTTAATTTCCGGAAAATCAAATTTTTTTTCGGAGGTCTTAAACCGGATTTCACCGCTCAGTTGCATCAGGTAATAAATGCTGATGATTTGCCTGGATTTCCGGAATGCCGATTCCTGGAAAAAATCAGTTGTATAAAAATGTTCTTTAACCAATGCCTCCTGCTTTAATTCTTCCCTGAATTCACGGACGATGCAACCGGCAGTTCCTTCCCCGAACTGTAAACCCCCTCCGGGAAATTTGGTCATGAAAGTATCATGGAAATACTCATCCGAAACCAGCACTTTATCCTGATGGATTAAAATGCCGTAAACACGAACATTGAAGGGATAGCTCATAAGAATCCAGGACCAAACGTAATGAAACCGTAGAATTCATTCATTTATTCTCCATGACCCCGCTAATTTAC
>Ga0187893_10015503_pt1 | contig 10199 bp, 3 predicted proteins | sample MA1701074metaG_FD_139574 | JGI IMG/M metagenome (GOLD analysis project Ga0187893, IMG submission 139574) | White microbial mat communities from a basaltic lava cave in the Kipuka Kanohina Cave System on the Island of Hawaii, USA - MA170107-4 metaG ... | reverse complement strand
CGAAGCCTTCCGTCAGGCGCTGGCTCTAAAATCCGATTCGTTCGAGGCGCGACTGGGACTGGCTGATTCACTGCACGACGCGAAGGATTATCAGAACGCCGACAACGAATACCAGAAGGTCATCGCGCAAAAATCCGATGCGGCCGAAGCGCATCGCGGGCGCGGCGACACGCTCTACGAATTGAAGCGGTACGACGAAGCGATCACTGAATACCAGTGGGCGATCAAGGCCGGGGCAGTTGACGCGGGCGTCTACAACAACCTGGCGAACGCCTATTTCCGCACGAGCACGCGCGAAAACCGTGACCGCGCGATTGAAAACTACCGCAAAGCGATTGAAAAAGAGCCTAACTGGCCGGACGCTCACGCCGGATTGGCCTACGTCCTGCGCATGCAACAGCGGATGAATGAAGCGCAAATGTTGGTGGAGAAAGCGATCCAACTGGCGCCCAATTCGGCGCTTGCGCATTCAGTCGCAGGCCGCGTCTACGCCGACCTGAAAGACTTTGCGCGCGCGAACGCCGAAGGGCAGAAGGCCATTGACTTGGCGAAACAAGGGGCGAGCGGCAATCTCAAGTCGTTCGCCTATCTCAACCTGGGCGGCATCCTGTACGCGCAGGGGCGTTTCGACGAAGCGATCGTCGCTTACACCTCCGCGCAATCTTACGACCGCACGTGGGCGGTGCCGCGCAACAGTCTGGGCGCTGTCTATCTGGTGGCGAATCGTCCGAGTTATGCGATCGTCGAATTTGAGGAGGCGGCGAAGTTGGAGCCGAAGAGTCCGATCATTCACGGCAATCTGGGCACGGCCTATGTAATGTTGCAGAAATACGACGCGGCAATCGCCAACCTGCAGATCGCCGCGCAACTCGATCCGAAAAATCCCACTCCGCACGTGAAGATGGGACAAGCCTACGTCAGACAGGGGCGCTTCAACGAAGCCGTGAACGCATTCAGACGCGCCACGGAGATCGAGCCGGACAACGCCCAATTCAAGCAGGCGCTGGCTGACTCGTTAAAACTGGCAGGCCGCAAAGGTGAGGCCAAAGAAGTTTCCAGCGGAAAAGAGAAGAAAGAGAAGAAGAAAAAGAATTGATGATTGTGATGGATAACCTGATAGGCAAAATTGTTTGCGGTTATCGAATTGTTTCTGAAGTAGGCGAGGGGGGCATGGGCAAAGTCTACCTCGCCGAAAGCGCATTTCTGACCGAGTACAAACAGCAGGTCGCGGTCAAAACCCTGACCACCCACGCCTCGAGCGAGCGCCAGGCCACGCTCTTGCGCGACCTGTTCGTGCGCGAAGCCAACATCCAGGTCCAGTTCAAACACGAGCGCATCGTCAGCGTCATTCAGTTCGCGGTCGAGGGCGATCAGCATTTCCTGATCCTCGAATACATGCCCGGTTACCAGCATCACGGACGCCGCATCTCGAACATCGCCGATATGATCGCTTTTGAAACCGGGCCGATTCCGCACAAACGCGCCCTGAAGCTTTTCGCCCAGGCTCTGGACGCGATGCAGTACGCGCACAATTTCAGCTACCGCTGGGAAGGCGAAGAGCGCGTGGGCATCGTCCACCGCGACATCAAGCCGGCGAACCTGCTGCTGTTGGATCCTGATACGGTCAAGGTCAGTGATTTCGGCATCGTCAAAGTTCAGCAACGCGCTCCCGGCGCGACGCAAAAGCTCACGCCAGGCACAAGCGCGTACATGGCGCCCGAAGCGATCCTGGGGCCGCAGCAATTTGGGCTGGCGGAACTCGACGCGCGTTCGGACATCTACAGCCTGGGCATTACGCTGTACGAGATGTTGGCCGGGCGCATCCCATTTGCGCCTGACCCCAACGTCAACCCGGACGTTTCGCTGCGCCGCAAACAGGTGACAGAACTTCCGCCGCCGCCGTCGGCTTATTATCCAGGCATTCCGTCACACCTCGATCAACTGGTGCTGCGCGCATTGGCCAAACGACCTGAGCAACGCTATCAATCCGCGGATGAATTCAAACAGGCGATCCTGGCTCTCGACTCTCAACTCGAGTTGGGACTGGGCGAGGATGCGCCGACTACACTGCTCGGTACCAACTCATTCGCAGCCTCGACGGCCGGAGTCATATCTCCGACCACCGCCTCGCCCGCATCCGCCTCGACCAATTCGCGGATGCCTTACTACGCTCCGCCGACCAACATCTCCGGGACGCCGCCGATGACCAGCGAAACCATCTCGCCGCGAAAAGGTTCGTCAAAAATGGTGTGGCTGCTCGGCGTGGCTGTCCTGATTCTGGCGGCGGCGATGGGGTGGGTCTTGCTGAAAAACAGCGACAACGCGCAGGCGAATGCTGGCGCCGGAAATACAACTGCGGTTCTCCCCGTCCCCGAAGGAATGGTTCTGATACCCGAAGGAAGTTTCATGATGGGACGTAATCTGACCACAGAAGAGCAAGAAGAGCAGGATAAGATTGATAAATCGGGAGTGAGCAGCTACATCTTCAGCTACGATTACCCGGCGCATCCGGTCAATGTCTCCGCCTTCTACCTGGACGAGACCGAGATGTCGAACGCCCGATACGCCGAATTTATAACCGCGACGGGCCACGCGCCTCCCGCCAACTGGAAAGGCCCGACGCCGCCACCCAACGCCGATCGGATTCCGGTGACCGACGTGAGCTACCAGGACGCGATTGATTATTGCGCGTGGCGTTCCCAGCAGCGGCAGGACGGATTGAAATACCGCCTGCCCACGGAGGAAGAATGGGAATACGCCGCGCGCGGCAAAGACGCGGGGAAACCCAACGCGCCGGTCAATCTCTATCCCTGGGGCGATCAATGGGTCGAAAGCAATGCGAACACAATAGAATCACGGTTGAATCATCCGCGTAATGTTGACGCTTACCCGAACGGTAAATCGCCCTTCGGCGTCCTGAACCTGGCGGGCAACGTCGCCGAGTGGACCGGCGCTGATTTCAATCACTACCCCGGCAGCGACCGCAAAACCCCGCGCGAGCCGGGCTACGAGGGAACTTATCAGGTGGTGCGCGGCGGCGGTTTCGCTTATCCGAAAGAGTACGCGATGACGACGACACGCGTCTGGGCGAAGCCGGATGCCAACGGGCCGAAACTCGGATTCCGATGCGCGGCGGATGTCAAACATTAAGCAAAGCCGCCTTTCCACGGCAGCTCCGGTTCGCCTATCGCGGCGCGACCTCAGTCAAACGCAACGACAAAGGGTCTCAATTCCTCAAGAATCTGTTGACAGGAAGCATTTGTTCTCTATACTGTCCGTGTTCTAACCCAGCATTGGCTGACCCCATGAGCCTGTAACGGTGTCACATCCTCATCAAACAGCCTGCTGTCAGACACTGTGCCCCCAATCATCGAACACTTGGCAGAGAGTCTTTGCTCAACGTAGATGGGCATGGGCTTGATTCTATTTGCTCCATCCTCAAGGAGTATGAACAGATGGTTACGGTAAAGCTAGTTTGGCAGAGCCCTGGAAAACCCGCCAAAGACCAAAAGGTCTCCATCGGGGTTGATAATTTGGGGCGAGGTGGCGCGGTGACTCACAACCCTCTCCCGCTAGCTTCGCCAGAGACTAACCAGGCGCAAGCCCCGGTCAGTGCGCCTGCTCCAATCAACCTGCCCCAATCAACCTGCCCCAATCAATCCGACCAACAAACCGCTGATTGTTGGCAATAGGAGTTGTTGCGTTGACGCCGGTGTGGGAGCCAGCGCAGCGGATGTTGCCGGGCAGTCATGGCCGTTATCAGGAGAACTCCCTCATGCAAGTCTCACCAATCTTTGACTCAGTGTGGAAAACCATTCGCCGCTGTCTCAACGGGTCAGTCGGGTTTGCGTTCGCGGCAGCCTTGATCGTTGTCATCACGTATCAATTGGCCTCCAAGCCAGCCACCGCGCAAGGAATCCCTTATTCGCTGTCCGACATGGCAGCCAAATCAGCCGTGCCGCCTGCGCCCCAAAGCAGCCCGACGGTGAAACGAACCGCTGCTACGCCGTATGCGGTCACGCCTCTTCGTTTTCGTGGGCAACAATTGGCGAGGGCAAAGGAGGTAAAACTATGAGGAACGCATGCAGATTTAGTCTGAGACTGGCATTTGCAGCCTTTGTATTCACGGCAGCGCCGGCCTTTGCCCAAACGACCATTTTCTCTGATGGCTTTGAAGGGGCATTCCCCGGCTCTTGGACTGTCGGAAATGATGGCGGCATAACCACCGCCAAATGGGGTAACAACAGCGCCAAGGCGTCGGCTGGCAGTTACAGTGCTTTTTGCGCAGACAACGGCAGCAATACGCGAACAGTGTATGACGACAATCTCAAGACCTACATGGAGCGCCGAGGCGTATCGCTTGCGGGTTATACGACCGCAACTTTGAACTTCAAATATTGGTTGAATAGCGAAGCTGGTTTCGATTTCTTCACCGTAAATGTCCGTGACCAAGCTGGGAATTGGCACGAGGTAATGAAGGACAGCGGAAACGACAGTAGCGCCGGATGGCAGTCGAAGGCGCTCAACCTGAACGCGTATGCCGGTCAAACAGGGCTTTACGTGCAGTTCCGCTTCGATAGTGACGGCAGGACAATCAACCCCTCTCCAAGCGGAGTATGGGTGGACGAAGTAGCACTCATAGCAACAGCGTGCCCGACGCCTGGAAGCTTCAGTGCGTCGAGTCCTGGGAACGGCGAGAGCCTGGACCCGGCGACATCAGCGACGCTAAGTTGGGGGGCGTCACCTGGCGCGAGCCGGTACGACGTGAAGTTTGGGGAGACAAACCCGCCGACATACTTGAAGACGGTCACGGGGTTGTCAACGTCAGTAACGGTGGCACCTGGGAAGACGTACTACTGGTTCATCACCGCGTACCCGGACTGTGCCCCGACGAAGCAGACGAGCACGACTCAGCGAAGCTTTATGGTGAAGGCGACGCCAGTGCCGCGAGTGATCTACCCGAACGGGGGCGAGAGTCTCCAGGGTGGACAGACGATTACAGTGCAATGGACGGTGCAGAACCAGATCGCTGCGGGTGTGGAGCTACAGTACACGACTAACAACGGGGCGACGTGGACGACGTTTGCAACGAATGTCACGGGGACGAGTCGGAGTTGGACGTTGCCGAGTGTGACGTCGAGTCAGGTCAGGGTAAAGGTAATCACCTACAACAGTGGCGGGACACCGTACACGGACCAGAGTGACGGGACGTTCACGATCACGACGTGCCCGACGCCTGGAAGCTTCAGTGCGTCGAGTCCTGGGAACGGCGAGAGCCTGGACCCGGCGACATCAGCGACGCTAAGTTGGGGGGCGTCGCCCGGCGCGAGCCGGTACGACGTGAAGTTCGGGGAGACGAACCCGCCGACGTATCTGAAGATGGTCACGGGATTGTCAACTACGGTGACAGTGGCGCCTGGGAGGACATACTACTGGTTCATCACCGCGTACCCGGACTGTGACCCGACGAAGCAAACGAGCACAACGCAGCGGAACTTTGCGGTGAAGGCGACGCCGGTGCCGCGAGTGATCTACCCGAACGGGGGCGAGAGTCTCCAGGGTGGACAGACGATTACAGTGCAATGGACGGTACAGAACCAGATCGCTGCGGGTGTGGAGCTACAGTACACGACTAACAACGGGGTGACGTGGACGCCGTTTGCAACGAATGTCACGGGGACGAGTCGGAGTTGGACGTTGCCGAGTGTGACGTCGAGTCAGGTCAGGGTAAAAGTGATCACGTACGACGGTGCAGGGATGCCGTACACGGACCAGAGTGACGGTACATTCACGATCACGCCGCCACAGAGCATCAGCAGCGCATACTGGCTTGCGCCCAATAACGTGCTGGAAGGAACTGTGGTTAAGATGCGGGCGCAAGTAACCGGCTTTAGCGTTGGTGACCAATTTGCTTTTGAGATTCGCGAAGACGACTGCCCCGAACCTTGTCTCTTACCCTATCCCCTTGGCTTCGATGATGTCACTACCAAATACGGCAATGTTTATCTCCACACCGACGGCAATCTGTATGTGGACGCCATTTGGACGACTGTCTGGCAGTCCGACCTGTTGGGTGATCCGGAATTCTATTTCATCGTTTCGCGGGGCAGCGTCTCAAAAGAATCCAGCCGCGCCTACGCAGATGAAATGCACGTCGTCCAGGTGCCCGACCCGTATGGCGTTGGCGCACTAGAACCATTGGGGATTGATTTGTTCTCCACCATTCCAGTAGGAAACCGAAATAACCTCACAGACTTGGCAAACCTCAAAAACTACGGGCTGTGTTCTAGCGGCCAAAACAACGCGCAGTGTGGCCGCCTAGTGAACTCGACCGACCGAAAACTGATCATAGCCATCCACGGTTGGAATCGTACCGATGCTCCCGATGCACGTTTAACCGGCATTTCAAATGCTATAAACACTACCATTGATTCCCGCCAAATCGGCGTGGATTGGCGTGTAATCGCATACGATTGGTCACGGGACGCAGCCACAGGAGGAATTACTGATCCAGTCTCTTCACAAAAGGCGACGAGACCAGAAGAAGCTACGGCTAGGAACAGGGTGAAAGCTAGCATTGAATCGCCAGCCTTTGCAGAAAAGAACGCTACAGAAGCAGCAGAACGGGCTTACCAGCATGGGCTCTTGTTAGGTGCCAAAATTCTCGCGCAGGTGGAACCTGGCAATTTGCAGGCAATTCACTTGATCGGCCACAGCGCTGGCTCCTGGGCGGTTTATGGAGCTTTGCGTTACTTGAAAGCGCACGCAAATCCTTCAACCCTTATCCAAGTGACCTACTTGGACCCTTACATTCCCGCTGACGCGAGTACAAGTGAAAATGCAAACTTCAAACGTGCCGAACAGGAAAGTTCACCGGATTACTGCCGAGTTGCTGGTCAATTTTCAAGAAAAGCCGAACAATACTATTCAGAGAGTGACATCACAGATGTCGTAGGTGGAACTAACAATCGTTATTCTTTTACTTCCCAGCCAAGCGTTGTCTTCATCACCGACTTTCTGTTTCACCCTTCCGGTTGGGACGGCCACAGCGGACCAATTAAGTTTTACGAGGACACCATTAAGGACCCTAACCACTCGCAAGCCAGCGGACATGGATGGAGGCATTCCTTGGCTTATAACGAGGATATTACGTCGCCGACGGTGACGGTCAATCAAGCGGCGGTGCAATCCGACCCGACGAGCAGTTCTCCGATCAACTTCACGGTGGTGTTCAGCGAGTCGGTGACGGGGTTTGGGAACAGCAGCGGCGACGTGATCTTGGGGGGGACAGCCGGGGCGACCAGCAAGACTGTGACCGGAAGCGGGATCACTTACAATGTGGCCGTGAGTGGGATGACGCAAAGCGGAACCGTTACCGCGACCATCCCCGCAGGCGCGGCACAGGACGGTGCGGGCAATTCTAACACTGCCTCCACGAGCAGCGACAACAGCGTGACTTACAACGCGCCTGACACCACGCCACCGATGGTGACGGTCAACCAAGCGGCAGGGCAATCAGACCCGACCGGCAATTCACCCATCAACTTCACAGTGGTCTTCAGCGAAGCGGTGACAGGCTTTGGCAGCGGTGACGTGGCATTGGGCGGAACCGCCGGGGCAATCAACAAGAGCGTGACCGGCAGCGGAACGAACTACATTGTAGCGGTAAGCGGCATGACACAGAGCGGAACAGTGACTGCAACCGTTCCAGCCGGTGTAGCCCAGGACGCCGCGGGCAACGGGAACCTCGCCTCCACCAGCACTGACAACAGCGTGACCTACAATCTACCACCATCGGGTACGCTGCAATTTGCGCAGGCGAGTTATCCGGTGAACGAGAATGCGGGAACGGTGACCTTGAGCGTAACGCGTACCGGCGGCAGTTCCGGGGCGGTGAGTGTGCAGTATGCCACGGCAAATGGGACCGCCGTCGCTCCCGGTGACTACACAGCCAGTTCGGGTCCGCTCAATTGGGCCAATGGCGACACGTCTCCCAAACCCATCACTGTGCCTATTGTGAATGACAGCACGGCGGAAAGCAGCGAGAGTTTCACTGTCACGCTGTCCAATCCGACTGGCGGCGCCACGTTGAGCAGTCCTGCTACCGCCACCGTGACCATTGCTGATGATGACTTGCCGCCAACAATCATCCCGGTGGCAGTATCGCGGCAGCAAGGCAGTCTTGCTTCCAACGCGACCATTGCCAATGTCAGTGACGCTAATCAAGCGGCCAACACACTGACCGTCACGGTCAATGGCAGCGCCAGCGCGACCGTCAACGGCGTCACAGTGTCGAACCTCAGCGTTGATGTGGCGGGTGTCGTCACTGCCAATGTCCTGGCGGCCTGCCCTGCAACCAACGCCAGCTTCACGCTCACAGTCACCGACGGCGCAGGAGCTTCGGCTAACGCAACGCTCAACGTTACGGTCACCAATAACACGCAGCCTGTACTGACCTACGCCACCAATCAATCAGTTGCAGCAGGCGGCTCTCTGACGATCAACCCGGCCACTGGCCCCAGCGATAACGGCTCGCTCAGTGCAATCGTCGTGCAGAGCCAGGGCAGCTACACCGGGACGATCTCGGTCAATAGCGGCAACGGTATCGTCTCGCTCAGCGGGGCGAAGCCTGGCGGCCAGCACACGATCACGATACGCGCGACCGACAATTGCGGCGCGATGACCGATGCCACATTCACGCTGACGGTCACGTGTCCGACGATCACAGTCAATCCAGCTACATTGCCGAACGGGACAGTCGGAACGGCTTATAACCAAACCGTGAGCGCGACCGGCGGCGCTGCGCTTTATAGCTTCATGCTGCTCTCAGGTACGCTCCCAAATGGTTTGAACCTGGCAGCGAATGGCAATCTAACCGGCACGTTGACTCAAAACGGCGATTTCACTTTCACCATCAAGGTGACGGATGCCAATGGCTGTATGGGCACGCAGCAATACACGGTCACGATCAATCCGCCGCTGTGCCCAGTGGTCACAAGCATCAATCCGGCCAGTGGCGCAGCCGGGTCAAACGTGACGATCACAGGCAGCGGCTTCACCGGTGTGACGGCAATCAAGTTCACCGACAACGTAGCTGCGACCTTCACCGTGAACAGCAATACGCAAATCACGGCGATTGTCCCCACAGGTGCAGTCACTGGCCCGATAACGATCGGCAAGATCGGCTGCCCAGATGCACAGACTGGCACATTTACCCAATCAGGCTCATGTCAAGGAGCGCGACTCCTTCCAAGTAATTATATTGCTGGTCAGCTATTCCCAGTGAGTATTCAGGTGACGCCACTGTCCAACACACAGGTCTATGCTGTGGAAGATGTGCCGCCTGCGGGATGGGCAGTGTCTGCCATTGACAATGGCGGCCAATATGACGCCAGCAATGGCAAGGTGAAATGGGGGCCATTCTTCGATAACCAAGCCCGAACGTTGCGTTATTCAGTAACGCCACCGCAAGGTACGACTGGAACTCGTAGCTTTGCCGGAACATTGTCGGTGAACAGCACTAATATCCCTATTTGCGGTATATCAACCATTGAGCCTGCGACCTTCCATTCTGCTGACATCGATAATGATCTGCGAATAGTGGTTAGTGAGGTAACCGGGTATGGAGCAGCCTGGAAGTCTGGGGCTGTCTGGACTCGCCCTCCCAATCCCATTCCTATCGAATATGTCACTAACGCAGGATTGATCTGGAAACGCGGAGAAATATATCGCCACGATCCTTCTCAAACACCGCCTTGGGTACCAGTAGCAGCCGCTGCGCAGGTTTCTCTGATCAATGCCGGTTTGTTGGCGCTGCCAGGTGAAAGCAGCATTGTTGCCGGAGGAACGGCTGTTTCAAGCTTCAACCCAACCAGCTACACGCCGGGAATCGGTATAGCTGTCAGTATCGCGGTTACCCCGGATGCTTCCACGGTGGCTTATGCAGTAGAAGATCAGGTCCCGGTAGGCTGGACTGTGTCGAATATCAACAGTAGCGGCACATTTGATAGCGTAAATCGCAAAGTCAAGTGGGGGCTGTTCTTCGATAATAGTCAACGTACATTCACTTACACCGTTAGGCTGTGATCATCGTTTCGGCCATGGCCCCCCTTCAAGCAGCTTTGCGTCCGTTATTCGAACGCTTTGCCGCAGGACGCGCAGGCACGTCGAGATGATCCACCAACCATCCGAACAAGTCT
>Ga0187893_10015502_pt1 | contig 10199 bp, 9 predicted proteins | sample MA1701074metaG_FD_139574 | JGI IMG/M metagenome (GOLD analysis project Ga0187893, IMG submission 139574) | White microbial mat communities from a basaltic lava cave in the Kipuka Kanohina Cave System on the Island of Hawaii, USA - MA170107-4 metaG ... | reverse complement strand
AATTCCCGTGGATAAGCTTGCGGATGCCATGAAAATTTCCGGAAAGCATATTTCAATGGATGCACCATTTATTCAGGGGGAAGACAATGCGCTGATTGACGTGATGGAAAATACAGACTCTCCGAAAGCCGACTGGCACCTGATGAATGAATCGCTTCGGAAAGAAATAGAAAGGTCGCTGACTACACTTTCCGAACGCGAGCGCGACATTGTAAAATTATTTTTCGGAATCGGTATTCCCCATGGATGGACTCTTGATGAAATCGGATCCAAATTTAATCTCACGCGCGAGCGGGTGCGGCAGATAAAAGAAAAAGCAATCCGGTCGTTGCAGAAAAGTTCACGGTGCAAGCTGCTTAAAGATTATCTGGGATGAACGATTGTGATGGGTGAACAATGGCAACCCGGAATAATGCCTGCCTGCCTCAGCAAAAGCAAGCGTAATTGAAGTAAGGGATTGGTTGGAAATGAACGAACGGATAAATGGTTTAATAGCTGAATGGTTGGCAGATGAAAAAAAATCCTCTTCAGAAATCTTAAAAGTGATTGTGCATCCAATTGCGTTTTTACCTCTGCACATCAAAATTCAAACCTGAAATAATTACCAACACAAACCTATTTCATTTTTCATTGCAAATTCGATCTGCATCTTTCGTGTTCACCGCGCAAAACTTAAAAAGGCATCAGTTGGATCAGATTATTTCAGCACTACCTCTTTTGGTATTGTAATGGATCCTTAGCTTGCAGAGGCACTCTGAAACATTTTTTTTACAGCAACGGCTTTCCTATATTTGTTGCGCATGGAATGCTGATTCATACTACCCGGATCATTTGTGCGTGGACCCATCATTCTGAAATTTTTAATCTTAATAATCTGAAACAATAAACCCCCTTTCATCATGTCAGAAACATTAACAGCACCCAAAAAGCCTTCGTATCAATCACAGTTGAACGACTGGATCAAGCAGGAAAAAGCCGCCATCGAGCTGATTCATTTAATCGGAACCCTGTGGTTCGACAAATCGGTGGAGCTGATCATTTTCCGCAACCAGATGGTGGACCGCAGCGCCAGCGAAATCCTCAAGCTTCACGAGTACGCCCGCACCATCGTGAAAAAGCAGATCACCGTATTTGATACCCAGCTTCTGACCAAAGAATTGGCCGCTCTCGACCTTGCCCCTTCGCGAATTGACATCGGGCGGCTGGCATTTGAGTGGGTTACCGAAAAAGATTCGTACAAAAGCGCCAGGGATTTTGTCATGGACAAAATGAAAAATTTTATAGGCAGAGATAAAAAGGCGCTCGTACCGAAAGATGTGGTGCTGTATGGATTCGGACGCATCGGTCGCATCATTGCCCGCGAGCTGATCAGCCAGGCGGGAAAGGGGGAACAGCTCCGACTGCGCGCCATCGTTACCCGCGACAAATCGGATGATGATTTAATCAAACGTGCCGATCTGCTCCGTTCCGACTCGGTGCACGGACCGTTTCCCGGAACCGTCATAGAAGACCTGAAAAACCGCGCACTTATCATCAACGGGCATACGGTGCACATGATTTCCTCAAAGAATGCAGATGAAATTGATTATACACAGTATGGAATCAATGATGCACTGGTGATTGATAATACAGGCGCCTCGCGCGACCGCGATGGACTGGGAAAGCATCTGATGGCAAAGGGGGTTGCAAAAGTGCTGCTTACTGCGCCCGGAAAAGGCGACATTCCCAATGTGGTGTATGGCGTGAATCAGAAGGAACATACTCCCGATGAAAAAATTTATTCTGCCGCTTCCTGCACCACCAATGCCATTGTTCCGGTGCTTGCCGTGATTGATAAAACGCTGGGCATCGAAAAAGGACATATCGAAACCATCCACTCCTATACCAATGACCAGAACCTGCTCGATAATTACCATAAAAAATTCCGCAGGGGGCGTTCGGCTGCGCTCAACATGGTGATTACCGAAACTGGTGCGGATAAAGCGGTTTCCAAAGCATTGCCTCAACTGGCCGGCAAAATGACCGGTAATGCCGTGCGTGTTCCCACCCCCGATGTGTCGCTTGCCATTCTTAATCTTACCGTAAATAAAAAAGCAAGCAAGGATGATGTGAATGAAATCATGAAGGACGCTGCATTGAAAGACGAATTGATCGAGCAGATTCAGTATTCATTTTCCAACGAGCTTGTTTCAACAGACCTTGTCGGAAATCCGTGCGCTTCCATTTACGACAGCCCTGCCACCATCGTTTCCAAAGACGGAAAAAACATTGTGCTGTATGTGTGGTATGATAATGAGTACGGCTACAGCCGGCAGGTGATACGGTTTGCAAAGTATCTTTCCAATGTGATCCGGCTGACGTATTATTGATTCTGCAATAAGCTGTATCATGCATTATTAAAATGCCGGAATAATTCCGGCTTTTTTATTTAACATGATTTTAATAACAAGCCACCTTCTCATCCGTCACTGGCGCAGCGAAGATGCACAAGATCTTATTGAATCAGCAAACAACAAAAAAATTGCTGATTGCGTGCGCGACCGGTTTCCGCATCCTTATGCGAGGGAACATGCAGATCATTTTATAAATGTATTTGCCAAGGAAAATTATAACAGGGTTTTTGCCATCGAACATGATAATTAGGTGATCGGTTCCATCGGTTATTTTCCGCAAGCTGATGTGTACCGGTTTACCGCAGAGCTGGGCTACTGGCTCAGCGAAAAATACTGGCGCAGGGGATTCATGAAAGAGCTGATTCCTGCATTCACGGATCATATTTTTAATTCCACCGAAATTCAGAAAGTATTTGCACGCGTTTTCGGCAGAAACATTGCATCGCAGCATTTGCTCGAAAAATGCGGTTTTGTCCGCGAAGCGGTGCTTAAGAAGGCGCTGATTAAGAATAATGAATGGGACGATGAAGTGATCTACAGCTTTTTCAGGGATTGAGTTTTATCATAAATCTGTAAGTCCGTCAGGAAGCCGCATCAAAATGATTTTTTTATTTCGGTCAATTTCCATAATGAATTCGTTGACCATCGGAATAAGTATTTCTTTTTTACTGTTCACCACCCGCGCAATTTTCTGATGCGGAAATTCAATGATGTTTTCAAAAATTCCGATCATGCCAAGCTTCACATCATGAACTTCAAAGCCGAATGTTTCGTGAATATAAAACCGGTTCACTCCCGGATCGGGAAGCATGGAAAGCGGAAGATAAGCAGCGCAACCTTTCAGCGAGGCGGCATCCTCAATATGATCTATTCCTTCTAACCGGAACCGGGCTGTGGCTCCTTTCCGTTGCATTTCATCCACCTGCATTGGAAGGAGCCGGTCGTTTTTCAGAACAAAAATTTCTTTCAGGTCATTAAATAGTCCAGGATGATCTGCGTCAATGTGCAATACCAGTGCACCTTTGATTCCATGCGTCCTGACAAAGGTTCCAAGCCGGAAACATTCACTTACCTTCATGATCAGAATCACTCATGAAATCAAAATGGAAGGCGAACCAGGCAATTTGAAAAAAAGCGCATTGATCCTGCCGGAGAAATCTTAAATAGCTTCCTGCCGGAAGATAATGGCATTGTAAACAAAAAAATTACAGGTTTTCTGATGGCCCGGGTTGGGTTGCGGAATTTTCAGCCGGTTCGGATGTTTCGGTTGCTTCGGGGGAAGATTCAGGAGCTGTTTCTGCTGCAGCTTCTGCCACTGCAGATTTAGCAGCAGATGCAATGGCTTCGGATTCAGCTATGCGTTTGGCTGCAACCTTTTCCGCCACTTTTTCGCGAATTTTTGCTTCTTCGGCAATCCGGTTTTTCATTTCATCCTTGCTCTGTGAAAGCACATCCTGTGCAAGTTTTGAAATATGCAGGTTTTTCTGTTCCATCCAGGCATTGAATTTTTCATCTGCCTGCTCCTGCGTAAGTGCGCCTTTTTTTACACCGGTTTCGAGGTGCTTCCGGTAAAGTACACCTTTGTACGAAAGGATGGTTCGGCAGGTGTCTGACGGCTGCGCGCCTTTTTTAATCCAATCGAGGGCTTTGTCGTTGTTAAGTTCAATGGTTGCGGGATTGGTCCGGGGATTGTAAATTCCGATTTGCTCGATAAATTTTCCGTCCCTCGGAGCACGCGAATCCGCCACCACGATATGGTAAAAAGGTTGAAGCTTCTTACCGAATCTTTGTAATCTGATTTTTACGGGCATTGTTTTGTGTTTAATTGTTTGTTCCCTGAATCTCCGCATTCAGAGGGGCGCAAAGGTAATGAAAATGTTTTCTTGCGAACAAAAAACTTCATCTCACCGGAAATTTATCGGAAGGGCATTCATCCGGGCTGAATTAAAGATTCTTTTGTCATCAGCACCAAAAGAATACTTTTGAACCTTACCATTCCCCATGCTTAGAAGCGCTTTTCAAACCTTTTCAGCCAAGCTGCTCATTGCCGCATTGAATTTTTTTACGGCTCTCATCACTGCCCGATACCTGGGTGCCGAAGGGCGGGGTATTGTCAGCATATTCGTACTTAATATCAGCATCGTTCATGTGTTTTGCAGCATATCGGGCGGACCGGGACTGGTTTATTTGTTTCCGCGGATGAATGCTCCTGCACTTTTTGCTGCTTCTTACGTATGGGCTGCTGCCTCCTGCATTGTGGTTCCTTACATCATTTATCTGCTTGGATATGCGGAAGAAAACCTGGTGGTGCATCTTGCCGCTCTGTCTTTGCTCCACTTTATAGTGCGCATTCACCTGCAATGGTTGCTGTCGAATCAAAAATTAAGGCAATTCAACGGAGCATCAGCAGTTTTTCCGGTGGTAATGTTTCTGATGCTGCTCGTTTATTTTGTAGTGCTGAAGCAGCAAACCGTTTTTGCATTTGTGAGTGCATATTATATTGCCATTACCGTCAACCTGGTCCTTACTTCAGCTATACTGATGAAAAATAATGCTCTCGGTGCAGCAATACCGTTCGGCAGGGAACTTTCATCCACCCTGAGAATGGGTTATGTAATACAAGGAGGCAACCTGATGCAATTGCTCAATTACCGATTTTCATATTTTATAATTCAAAGTTTTTTCGGAAAGGCGCAGGTAGGAATATTTTCAATGGCAGTGTCATTTGCCGAAGCTTGCTGGCTTATTGCTAATAGCTTTGCCGTGCTTCAGTATTCGCGCATTTCCAATTCAAAAGATGATTCTGCCAACCGCTTATTAACCCGGCTGTTTCTGCGCATCAGCTTTTGGCTTACGCTGATTGCTGTGATTTTCCTGATGTTTTTGCCCGCTTCCTTTTTTGCGACAGTGCTGGGTGGAGAATTTTCACTGCTTCCTGAAATATTTCCCTGGCTTGCTTCAGGCATTGTTGTTATGGTGATTTCCATTGTGCTGGCGCATTATTTCTCAGGAAGCGGCAATCCTAAAGCAGGCGCCACCGGCTCGGCTGCGGGATTGATTCTGACTATTGCTTGCGGATTCATTCTGATCCCCCGATTAGGAATCACGGGCGCTGCCATCACGGCTTCGCTATCTTATTTTGCATCTGCCCTTACCCTAATTTTTTTGTTCAATAAAAAAGCAAAAATCCGGTTCCGCGATTTTATTCTGAAAATTAATGACCTGAATGAGCTTAGAAATGCCGGGTTGCGAAAATAGAACCGGATGCATCTATTATTTTTCTTACCACAATATAACAAACCGTCTTTTCATGAGAAGTTGTGCAGGACTTTGAAATGTTATTCATTGACTTTGCACCACACCTTCAGCAAGTAAACCGGCATACGAGGATGAAATCATACCGATTTTTTCACTGGGGAATGGTGTTATTTCTGAAAAAATCATGTAAATTTGCGCCCTGAAAAAACAAACTTCCCGTCAAGGGATCACAATCATTTAAAGAAAAAAAACACATGGCAAATCATAAATCGGCAGAAAAGCGGATCAGGAACAGCGCCACTCGCAGCGAACGGAATCATTATTATGCAAAAACCACCCGCAATGCAATGAAAAAGCTGCGCAATACCACATCGAAAGATGAAGCCGGCAAGCTTTATCCGGAAGTAGCTTCTATGCTCGATAAGCTGGCAAAGAAAAATGTAATCCATAAAAACAAAGCTTCGAACCTCAAATCGGGATTGGCGAAGCATTTGGCATCGTTGAAATAATCCGGTGCACTTTTTCTCCTGCTTTTTTTAAAAAAAGAGGATGGATCTTTTTATCAAAAAAATATACATTACATTTGCACCCTTAATTTTAAATTATTATTAAATGAAAACAGGTAAAGTAAAGTTTTACAATGAGGCAAAGGGCTATGGTTTTATCGTAGAAGATGAAACCCGCCAGGAAATTTTTGTTCATAATTCGGGCGTTGTGGACCGTATTCGTCAGGACGATTCGGTAACCTATGATGTTACGGAAGGCAAAAAAGGACTCAATGCAGTAAACGTGAAAAAAAAGCAGTAACAGATATTTACCGAATACTCAGTTATCGGGTTTATTCAAGTTTACCAACCCTCCGGCTTCACCGGGGGGTTTTGTTTTTAATCTAATTTGAGAACGGCAAGGAAAGCTTTTTGTGGAATTTCAACACTGCCTACCTGCCGCATGCGCTTTTTACCTTCCTTTTGTTTTTCGAGCAGCTTTCGTTTGCGGGAAATGTCGCCTCCGTAGCATTTTGCCGTAACATCTTTGCGCATGGCTTTCACTGTTTCGCGGGCGATGATCTTGCTGCCGATCGCTGCCTGTATGGCAATTTCAAATTGCTGCCGGTCAATAAGTTCTTTGAGCTTTTCGCATATTTTTTTGCCGAATGTATAAGCATTGTCGCGGTGAATGAGTGCGCTGAGCGCATCCACCGGCTCGCCATTGAGGCGGATGTCGAGCTTCACCAGTTCGCTTTGACGGTAGCCCAGCGAATGATAGTCGAAGGAGGCATATCCTTTGGAAACGGTTTTCAGCTTATCATAAAAATCAAAAACAATTTCTGCCAGAGGCATTTCAAATGAAAGCTCCACGCGGTCAATGGTAAGATAGCTTTGGTTGGTGATGATGCCGCGCTTGCCAATGCACAGGTTCATGATTGCACCGGTGTATTCCGCCTTAGTGATTATCTGTGCGCGTATGAAGGGTTCCTCAATACGGTCCAGCCGGGCAGGATCTGGAAATTCGCTCGGGTTGTGTATTTCGAATGATTCTCCGTTGGTCAGAAACGCACGATAGGAAACGTTGGGTACGGTGGTGATCACAGTCATGTTGAATTCGCGCTCCAGCCGTTCCTGAACTATCTCCATGTGAAGCATCCCCAGAAATCCGCAGCGGAATCCGAAACCCAATGCAGCGGACGATTCGGGCTCAAAAACAAGAGCGGCATCATTCAGCCGCAGCTTTTCCATACTGTTTCGCAGCTCTTCAAATTCATCGGTATCCACCGGATAAATGCCGGCAAACACCATCGGCTTTACATCCTCAAACCCCTCCACTGCTTTGTCGCACGGATTATCATAGTGGGTAATGGTATCGCCTACTTTCACTTCGCGCGGATCCTTGATTCCCGAAATGATATAGCCCACATCACCGGCACTTATTTTTTGCTGCGGAATTTTATCGAGCTTCAATATGCCCACCTCGTCAGCAACGTAATCCATGCGGGTGGCGGCAAACATGACATGGTCGTTTTTACGGATGGCTCCGTCAATCACACGGTAATAGGCAATGATGCCTCTGAAGGAGTTGTACACTGAATCGAAAATAAGCGCTTTGAGGGGGGCATCGGGATTGCCTTCGGGCGCAGGGATGCGTTCCACTATGGCATGAAGTATTTCCTCAATGCCAATGCCTGCTTTGGCGCTTGCCGGAATTATTTCATTGCGATTGCATCCTGTTAAATCCACAATCTGGTCTTTCACCAGTTCGGGATTGGCGCTTTCAAGGTCAATTTTGTTAAGCACCGGAATAATGGTAAGGTCATTTTCAAGAGCAAGGTAAAGATTGGAAATGGTTTGCGCCTGTATGCCCTGTGCGGCATCCACCACCAGCAGGGCGCCTTCGCATGCGGCTATCGAGCGCGACACTTCGTAACTGAAATCCACATGCCCAGGCGTATCAATCAGGTTAAGCACATAATCAGTACCCTCCTTGCTGTACTGCATCTGAATAGCATGGCTTTTTATGGTGATGCCCCGTTCGCGTTCCAGGTCCATATCGTCAAGCACCTGGTCCTGGTGCTGCCTTTTGTCAATGGTATTGGTAAATTCCAGAAGCCGGTCTGCCAGCGTGCTTTTGCCATGATCAATGTGGGCAATGATGCAGAAATTGCGGATGTGCTTCATTTCGGGGGGGTGCAAAAGTAGGACATAAAAAAGAGGAATGGCGGAAGTAAGTTCAAAGTTCAATGTTTAATGTTTGACCTTTGACCTTGAACCCGAAACCTGAAACTTGTACTTCTTCAACCCTTTACTCCACCCTATTCACAACCCACCCATTCCAGATTCCGGAAGTTAATTTCTACTTACAATTTTCAAATTGGTTGTTGGAACGAATTCCTTAGAACACTTTTATATTCCTTAAAGCCACAACAAATTCCTCAGGAACCTTTTATCATCCAAGCGAAAAATTTATTCATCCGGCATAAACTGCGTCAAAGGATCAATAAAGCGATCTAACTTTAATTGTGTGTTTTATTTTTTTCAGATCGTCCACAATGGAGCGGGTATGTTTTTTATCCACATCAAATACCACATAGCCGATGCGCTCATTGGTTTTGAGGTACTGCCCCAGGATGTTCATCTTCATGGATGATAATGTGCCGTTTATATCGCCCAGCACGCCCGGCACATTGCGGTGAATGTGAAGCAGACGGTGCGCCTCATGCTGCAGAGGAAGACTCAGTTCGGGCACAGAAAGCGATCCCGTGCTGTTGCCTGATTCAAGGTATTGCACCATACGCATGGCGGCATCCGTGCCGATCTGCTGCTGCGCCTCTTCGGTGGAACCGCCAATATGAGGCGTAAGGATCACATTAGGCAATCCCTGCACAGGCGTTTTAAATGGCTGAAGGTTGCTGTCGGGCTCGGCAGGAAACACATCGAGGGCAGCTCCCCCTGTTTGACCGCTGATGATGGCATCCCGCAATGCAGTCAGGTCCACCACATCGCCCCGGCTGAGGTTAATGAGCATGGCGCCTTTTTTCATTTTGCGCAGAAATATTTCGTTCACCATGTTGCGGGTTGATGCCGATGACGGCACATGCAGCGTAACCACATCCGATCTACGGCACAGTTCTTCGGTGCTTTTCACCGGTTGCGCATTTCCAAGGGCAAGGCGGGGAATGATGTCATAAAACAAAACGTGCATTCCCAGTCCTTCCGCCATCACCGATACTTGCGAACCGATGTGCCCGTAGCCGATAATTCCGATGGTTTTGCCTCGCACTTCATGGCTGTTTTTGGTTTCTTTTTTCCATTCCCCCCTGTGTGCTGCATTGTTTTTGTCGGTAATGCCGCGCATCAGCCAGATACAATGAGCAATCACCAGCTCTGCCACCGACCGCGTGTTGGAATAAGGCGAATTAAATACGGCAACTCCGTTTGCAGTAGCCGATTCCATATTTACCTGGTTGGTGCCGATGCAGAAGCAGGCAGCGGCAATGAACTTGGGCGATTTCTCGAAAAATGTTTTTGACAACCGTGTTTTGGATCGTATGCCCAAAAGATGTATTCCCGCAGCGTGCTTCAGCAATTCGTCTTCCTCCAGTGCTTGCTTCATCCCGGTCACTGAGGTATAACCATGCTGACGAAACACTTCGGCAGCGCTTGCATGAATGTTTTCAAGCAGCAGGATTCTGATCTTTTCTTTCGGATAGGAAGTGGCTATGGCTTTATTCCTCATGGTGCAAGATTAACAAATAAGGAATTGCAGAAAAAGATAAGGCATAGCTGAGGCAGAATTATTATTTTCAAAGTACGAATACACATCTTAAATAACAAGAAGCGCGGATCAAACCTTCGGTTTTTCCTACTTTTGCTCCACTTTAACCGAATGATATGATGACCATAAAATTTCCTTTAATTCTTTTAATGAGCATGATCACCACTGCTGCTTTGGCTCAGACAAAGCTGATTCCACTCAAAGATTTTTTCAGAAATCCCGAAAAAACCGGGTACCAGATTTCGCCTGACGGAAATTATTTATCCTACCTGGCGCCTT
>Ga0187893_10015501_pt1 | contig 10200 bp, 12 predicted proteins | sample MA1701074metaG_FD_139574 | JGI IMG/M metagenome (GOLD analysis project Ga0187893, IMG submission 139574) | White microbial mat communities from a basaltic lava cave in the Kipuka Kanohina Cave System on the Island of Hawaii, USA - MA170107-4 metaG ... | reverse complement strand
TGATATCGGCTATGGCAATCCCTTCGATTCGCTCCATGACCATGACATTGCGCCGCGTCAGATCCCATACGATCCTCGGGACATACAAGCTTTCGGAGGCGCTAAAATTTCGCTTAAGCTGAGAGGCGTTGGCCGCCTCGCGGATCAAGTCCAACTCATCCAGGATGATTTTATGATACTCTGTCACTACGCGCGTTGGGCGCAGCCGACGCCCATCCTTCCAGTAGCGCTCGGCCAGATCGGCCAGGATACGAATGAGACCGAGATCGCGGCGGATCACTTTCTCTATATCCGGGCGGACCACCTTCACCACCACCTTTTTTCCATCCTTGAGGCTAGCCGCATGCACTTGCGCGATCGAGGCGGAGGCGAGCGGCGTTTGGTCGAACTCGGCAAAGACCTGATCCAAGGGGTGTCCATAAGCTTGCTCGATGATCCTCAACGCTTGTTCGCCGGGGAAAGGAGGAACGCTGTCCTGCAACTTACTGAACTCCTCCGCTATGTCATCGGGCAACAGATCCCGGCGAGTGGACAGGAACTGCCCGAATTTGACGAAAATGGGTCCCAGGTCTTCCAGCACATGAAGCAGCCGTTTGGCGCGGGGCTCGCGATGTCGCCGGGTCCAATTCCAGGGCAACAGGTACAGCAGAAACCGCACCGGACGAAATAGATGCGTAGCCAAAATGATCTCGTCACACCCATGACGGATGAGCACGCGTTGAATGCCCAGTAGCCTGAGGATCTGGCCGACGCTAATCATCATTGGCCACGCACTAGCCTTTGCAGACGCTGCAATCGCTGCTCCAGTCGGTCCGCATCGGCGCGCAGTGTGTCTACCGAATCGAGAAAACCCTCCACCTCCGAGCGTTGCGGCAACAAACGAAGCTCGTGACGCAAAAATTCAGACACATCGCTTTCCAAGGTCTTCTGGGCTTGCTTGCCCCACTCCCCGATTCGGCGTAGGACATTGCCGAGCTGGCGTCCCGCCACGTCACCGATTCTCTGTGACAGCAGCTCTTCCCAATCGACGTCCAGACCTCGGATCAGCGCCTGAAGATGCTGGCTCAAGGAAAGATCGCCGCTGATTTCTACGTCTCCTGAAAACGTCGCCTGTTGTCTGCCTCGGTCCGTGGCTAGAGCGAGCAAGGCCATTGGGGTTCCGCGGATCCGCACGTGCGCTGGACCGTCATGCTGTGTCTGCAAGCGCATCCCGTGCTCGGTGGGCAACACGAAGACCGAGGTTTGCAAACCCAGCAGATCGACCGCCACCACCCGCCCTTGCAAGGCGCTCAATCGGGATAAAGTTTCCGGATCGGTGCGCAGTGCCCTATTGAGCGGGCGCTCAACCAGATCCAGGATCCCCCTAAACACCACGACCCTGCCTTACAACTTGTAGCCCCGATGCACAGCAACGATGCCGGCGCTCAGGTTGTTCCAGCGTACGTCGCCAAAGCCCGCAGCCACCATTAATTGCGCAAGCTCAGCTTGATCAGGGAAGGTACGTATGGATTCCACGAGGTATCGATAACTGTCACCATCTCCGGCTACCAAGGCCCCCAGCCGGGGCAGCACGGCAAACGAATAATGGTCATAAAGCGTGCGCAGCAGCGGCAACACGACATGTGAAAACTCCAGGATAAGCGCTACTCCGCCCGGCCGTAGCACTCTGCACATAGCAGCCAAGGCTCGGTTTTTTTCGGTTACGTTCCTCAAACCAAAGGCTAGGGTCAGCGCGTCGAAGGCGTTGTCTTCAAAAGGCAGTGCTTCGGCATTGGCTTGCACATAAATTGGGCCGCTCACCATACCTCGGTTGAGAAAGCGGTCCCTGCCCAGGCACAGCATGTCCGCGTTAATGTCAGCCAACACCACACAACCCTCCTCGCCTACGCGCTGCGTTATCAGAGCGGCCAGATCGCCCGTGCCGCCCGCGAGATCGAGCACCCTGTCGCCAGCCCGAATGCCCGCCATCGCGATGGCTAGGCGCTTCCACAAGCGATGAAGTCCGAAGGACATGAGGTCGTTCATCAAGTCGTAGCGGTTCGCAACCGAAGAAAATACGTGAGCGACGCGGCGCGTCTTATCGCCCTCACTGACGCGTTCAAAGCCGAAATCGGTGGTTTTCATATGCAGCTCAACGAGAGGAGCGACGGCACCTGTGTTTTGATCAGGAAGCTAGGCAATGGGCCGTCGCGGATGGCCCGCCTGCTTTAATGCATCCAGATAGTCGACCCAGTATCTATTCTGGTTTACCCCCAACTCATAAAGGTAATCCCAAGAGTACAAACCCGTGGAATGCCCGTCGTCGAACACCAGCTTCACGGCATAGTTGCCGACAGGTTCGATGGCCGTGATATTGATCGCCTCTTTGCCCACTTGCAGCACACGGTCCTGTGCACTGTGCCCCTTCACGTCCGCGGAGGGTGAATACACTCGGAGCAACTCGCAGCTCAGCTCGAAGCTAGCCCCATCATTGAAGCGAATAGCCAGTTTGCGCGAACGCTGCTTAAGCTTTATTTCCAAGGGGATCGGCCTTGTTTTTGCGCCGCGCCCCTGCGCAGGGTCGACCACTACAAGATGTACCTGGCCATGTCTTCGTTCTTCAACAGCTCGCCCAAATGCCCATCGACATAAGCAGCATCCACAGCGACCGTCTGCGTTCCGTTGCTGCTGGAGGAAAAAGAGAGCGATTCCAACAAACGCTCCATCACTGTGTATAGGCGCCTGGCCCCGATGTTCTCGCTGCTCTGGTTTACCTGCCAGGCGACTTCGGCGATGCGCGAAATGCCTGTTTCTGTGAACTTCAGCTCGACGCCCTCGGTGGCCATCAATGCGTGGTACTGTTTGCTCAATGAGGCATCCGGTTCGGTCAAGATACGTACGAAGTCTTCCACCGTAAGCGCATGCAGCTCCACCCGATTGGGCAGCCTTCCTTGTAGCTCCGGAATTAAATCCGAGGGCTTGGACATATGAAACGCCCCGGAGGCGATAAAAAGGATGTGGTCCGTCCGGATGACGCCGTATTTTGTGGATACCGTGCACCCTTCCACCAGGGGTAGCAGGTCACGCTGCACCCCTTCACGCGAAACATCCGGCCCGCCGTGCTCGCCGCGTTTCGCCACCTTATCGATCTCGTCCAGGAATACAATGCCGTTCTGCTCCACGTTTTCGCGGGCTTGGATCTTGATGTCGTCCTCATTGATCAGTTTTCCCGCTTCCTCCTCGGTTAGTAGCTTTACGGCCTCTTTGACCTTTACCCGCCGTTTGCGGGTGCGGCCGCTGCCTAAATTCTGAAACATGCTCTGTAGCTGGCTGGTCATTTCTTCCATCCCGGGCGGCGCCATGATCTCCACCCCGACGGCAGGTGCCGTGAGATCGATCTCTACCTCTTTGTCATGCAATCGGCCCTCGCGCAGCATCTTGCGAAACGCTTGGCGGGTCGCCGAGCGATCTTCCGAGAGACGTTCCTGAGACAAAGGGTCACCCCGGGCGCTTGGTAGGAGCACATCAAGCACACGATCTTCGGCGAGTTGTTCGGCTTGTTGCTGCACCTTCTCTACTGCTAACTCGCGGGTCATCTTGACCGCTACGTCCATCAAGTCGCGGATGATGGATTCCACGTCCCGTCCGACATAGCCCACCTCGGTGAACTTGGTCGCTTCTACTTTGATGAAGGGAGCTACCGCAAGTCTGGCCAGCCGTCGCGCGATTTCGGTCTTTCCCACCCCGGTCGGCCCGATCATTAGGATGTTCTTGGGCATGATCTCGGCGCGCAGCGTGGGTTCTACCTGCGCGCGCCGCCAACGAGTGCGCAAGGCTATCGCAACCGCTCGCTTGGCCCCATCCTGCCCCACGATATGCTTGTCGAGCTCGGATACGATCTCGCGAGGTGTCAGCTGTGTCATGGTAAACCGAGTACCTATCTAACGCTCGCTGTCCAATTCTTCCACGGTCAAGGTCGGATTGGTGTAGATACAGATCTCCGCCGCGATAGCCAGGCCCGTTTGTACGATGGATAAGGCGTCCATGGTGGTATGCATAAGCAAGGCCCGTGCGGCCGCTTTGGCGAAAGGGCCTCCTGAGCCAATGGCCATCAGATCGTCTTCGGGCTCGATCACATCCCCATTGCCGGAAATGATCAGAGAAGCCCTACAATCCGCCACTGCTAACAGCGCTTCCAAGCGCCTCAAGGCACGATCAGTGCGCCATTCTTTAGCCAGCTCCACCGCCGCCCGGGTGAGATTGCCTTGATGTTTCTCAAGCTGTCCCTCGAAGCGCTCAAACAGGGTAAAGGCGTCGGCGGTACCGCCCGCAAATCCTGCCAGCACGCGGTCACCATACAGACGTCGGACCTTGCGCGCATTACCTTTTAAGATGGTTTCGCCCAAGGTGACTTGGCCATCGCCGCCGATCACCACTTTTGCGTCACGGCGCACGGAGAGAATGGTTGTACCGCGAAACTGATCCAAACGGTAGTCCTCGATTAGAGCATAGCCATTTTACACACTTCGATCCCCAAGCGGGTAACAACCGAGTCGATGGGCGGGACCACCCCCTCGGTGGCGTATACACTTCGGACAGGGTGCCGCTACAATAATTCGGGTCGAAACCTTGCGGCAACCAACCATGAAAATAGCTATCTATCACAATCCGCGCTGTTCCAAGTCGCGCGCCACACTGGAGCTGTTGAGAAACAAGGGCATCGAGCCAGAGATCATCGAATACTTGAATCACCCGCCGGACAAACAGAGCTTGCAGCGATTGTTGGTCCTGCTCGGTATGGAGCCGCGCGAGCTGATGCGGAAACAGGAAACAGCTTACCGGGAAGCAGGCTTAGATGACCCGTCTTTGGATCGCGAGCAACTGGTTGATGCAATGGTGGAGCGTCCTGTGCTGATCGAACGTCCCATCGTCGTAGCCAACGGCAAAGCGGTTATCGGGAGGCCGCCGGAGAAAGTGCTGGAGATCCTGTAGCGCGTGTTAAACATCCTGGTCCTCTATTACAGTCGCCATGGCCACGTGGCGACTATGGCGCGGCATGTGGCAAGAGGGGTGGAGCTGGTACCCCAGTGTCAAGCGCAGATCCGTACCGTCCCACCGGTTTCTACCGTTTGCCAAGCCGTGGAACCGGAGATCCCAGCCGAGGGCCCACCTTATGCCAGTCGCCAAGACTTAGCAGAATGCGCCGGGCTGGCGCTCGGCAGCCCAACCCGCTTCGGCAACATGGCGGCGCCGCTAAAATACTTTATTGACGGCACCGCCGATTTATGGCTGTCTGGCGCTTTGATAGGAAAACCGGCGGTGGTATTCGACTCCACCGGCAGCCTGCATGGCGGCCAAGAAAGCACCCTGCTTTCCATGATGCTACCGCTTCTGCATCACGGCATGCTCATCGTCGGGCTGCCTTACAGCCTGCCTGAGCTGATGACCACCGAAAGCGGCGGCACGCCTTACGGCGCCAGCCACGTCGCGGGGTCGGACAACAATCGGCCGCTGGCCGAGGAGGAAACCCGCCTCTGCGCAGCGCTGGGGAAACGATTGGCGCAGACGGCGCTTGAGCTGCACCGCGGGCGGTTATAACGCGCCTCGTGGCTGCGACGAAGCCGCAGAGGACGCGGGACAGCGCGAAAGGCAGTTATTTCGAATCATCTCTGCCGGGCCTTAACAACTCACTGACAAAAGGCACTGTCAGCCGACGCTGCGCTACCATCGCCGCGTGGTCCAAGGAATCGAAGATAGCGCATAGCGAGCGCGGATCCCGCGGCACTTGGCGAAGCAGAAAGGCCGCTACATCCTCAGGCAGATCGAGCCCGCGCGCGTGGGCACGTTTTCGTAGCATTGCTATTTTGCCGTTGTCGTCTAGAGGGCGAAGCTGGTAGACCAGACCCCAAGCTAGCCGCGTCTGCAAATCGGAGAGTCCCATATTCAGCGCACGCGGGCTGCGATCCGCGGCGATGACCAGAGGCCGGTCGAGCCCCTGCATGCGCTCGTAAATTTGGAATAACACGCGTTCCCAAAGCGGATCGCCCGCGATACGGTGTAAATCGTCGACACATACGGCATCCGCTCCCTCTAGTGCCTCCACCTTTTCGGACTCTAGCGCCGCCAACTCCTTCAGCGGGACATAGGCCGGCGTGCGACCACATTCGGCCACACACCGGCAAAATGCGTTTAGCAAGTGGCTTTTTCCCACCGCTTCGCCACCCCAGAGATAAACGCTGCTTGCGTGGGGAGCTTTGGCGAGTCGTTCCAAACAATCGAGTGCTTCTGCATTAGGGCCGGGATGAAATAGCTCGAAGCGAAGTGGCGACGCCCCGGCCAGAGGCATTACCAACTGCTGTTGGCCGGCAGCGCTAGGAAAGCGGGTAAGGGGAGTGCCCTCCATGGTTCAATAGCGTGGATTCAGGCGGAATTCCGTTCCTCCCAGCGACAACGGTTGCAAGACCTCGCCCACGGCGATGGACTGCTTTACCGCCTGAGTGCGCCCCGGAGCGAGCACCAAGAGTCGCACTCTCTGAGGTGCAACCTCGAGCACATGCACATCGGTAACGGTTGCGATAGAACGCAGGTAACGCTGTACTTGAGTATACTGATTGATATCCGTCACCCCTTCGATGGTGAGCTCCAATCCCGCCGCTTGAGGCTCTAAGCCTGCACCGTCCGCCCCTTGGGCCAGCACATCACCGAGCAGGTCGGCACCATTGCCGACCGCGTCCTCGGCGTGTTCACCCGTGCTCGACCAGCTCTGGTCACCCGCTGCTCGATACAGGGTCCAGCGGCCCCGCCACATTCCGCCCTCGGTTTGGAATACCATCGCCACCAACACACCCTCGGTGGAATAACGTTCCGATCCCTGCATCACCGCTTCCTGCATGCCACTCCAGACGGCATCGACATCGACATGAGTTTGATCCTCGAGATCCAACAATGGGAAAAGCAACGGGATCCCTCTTGACGAGGCTGTATTCGCCAAAGCCATAGCCACCGGCGAATCGTCGTCGGCGCCGATGAGTCGTCGCTGTCCTTCTTCCTCCAGCGCGATCCATGCCAGCGTAGTAAGACGCTCCGGACCCCAGATCGGCAATCCACGGGCGGGCATCTGTTGATTAAGGGCCGCCGGATCAAACTGTACCCATAGCCAGTTCTCAAGGGTTCCGTTTTCGGCTGCCGCGGTACGGTATCGGTATTGCTGAACAAAGGCGTTTGCCTTTGCCAGCAACTCCCCTGCCCCTGAGCGGGAGGCCGCTTTGCGATCGCCCGTCAGTTTGACCAACACAGCACGCATTGCGTCCTGGATGCCGTTCTGGCGAGCTTTTTCATCCGTTCCGTTGACCCGGACCTCGGCGTCATACAAGCCGCCGACCTCGGCCCCTGTCACCGCCACCGCCGCAAATGTCAGCAGGAGAAAAAAGGCGTTCCGAACCATGGGCGCCACGCTATTCCAAGCAAGGCAGGAAAGTCAAGGCAAGGTTTACGTTCAGCCACTGACCCGATGACGCGCTGTTGTAGGGAACTGGCCGGAACGTTCATGGACTCGACCTCAGGCGATCCGCTACTGAAACCTTTATTTTCCTCTCCTGCACGGCCGACAGGAAACCCCGCAGGATCTGGACCTCGTCCTTATCGAGCCCAGCCCGATTAAAGAGGCGGCGCAAACGCCTCATCAGGCGACGCGGTTTCTGGGGATCGTAAAAGCCGACATCGGTCATGGTTTGTTGCAGGTGTGCATAAAATTGCATCATCGACTCTGTGCTCGCTCGCGGTGTTTGCACGACGGTCGGTTGCACCCCCACCTGCAGACGACGCGCCAGATAGATCTCGTAGGCCAGGATCTGTACCGCGGCGGCGAGGTTCAAGGAGCTAAAGCCCGAGACCGTAGGGATGCGAACCATGGCACTGCAATACTCCAGCTCGTCATTAGTCAGCCCCGAATGCTCTCGCCCGAAAACCATGGCCACCCGCTGCTCTGTTGCCAGACGTGCGACCTCTATGGCGCAGCGCCGGGGATCCATCACAGGCCAGTCAATGTGCCGCTGACGCGCACTGGTGGCAAAGACCGTAGCACAGTCGCGCAGGGCATCCGCCAAGGAACCCCAGACTTCGGCCTCGGCAAGTAAGTCATCGGCTCCCGATGCCATCGCGGTGGCTTCGGCACAAGGGAAGTGTTTAGGCTGGACCAGCGCCAGGCGTCGCATGCCCATGGACTTCATCGCGCGCGCTGCGGCGCCGATGTTGCCCGGGTGGGTGGTTCCCACCAAGACGAAACACAGGTTGTCCCCATTTGCGTTCGGCATACCCGTTATTCCACTTCGCGCCCCCAATGGAGCTAATTTGACATTGCGGTCATCGATCATAAAATCCTGCTCAAATGCATCCCATGCTGAACATCGCTGTTCGCGCTGCGCGTAAGGCGGGCGATATTATAATCCGTAACCTGGATCGTGCTCAGGGTCTAGACCTTGGCGTCAAAGGACATAACGACTTTGTTACCGAAGTCGATCGCCTGGCCGAGCGGGCTATCATCGAGATCATTCGCAAAGCCTTCCCGGATCATGCCATTCTCGCCGAAGAAAGTGGTGCCCAGGGCGGTGGCGCGTATCAATGGATCATCGACCCCTTGGATGGTACGACCAACTTCGTACACGGTTATCCGCAATTTGGTGTCTCGATCGCACTCAAACACAGAGGCGATCTGAGGCAAGCGGTGGTCTATGATCCCGTCCGTCAAGAGCTATTCACCGCCACCCGCGGTGAAGGAGCATTGGTGAACGACAAGCGCATTCGGGTCAGCGGCCGCCCGGGATTGAAACATGCACTCATCGGCACCGGGTTTCCGGTCAGAGAGCAGACGCTGCTGGACGCTTACCTGAAGAGTTTCAGGCAGCTGTTCCAAGACTCGGCCGGCATACGCCGTGCCGGGGCCGCATGCCTCGATCTGGCCTATGTGGCCAGCGGTCGGTTGGATGGATTTTGGGAGCTGGGCCTTAAGGAATGGGACATCGCGGCAGGAGCCTTACTCATCCAAGAAGGGGGCGGCATCGTGAGCGATTTTCAGGGGGGTCAGGGGTTTGTTCGCTCTGGCACCCTGGTTGCCGGCAACCCGAAGGTGCATGAGGCGATGCGGGAGATCCTCAAGGACTCGGAGATCGCCGGTGTGGCCAAGCGTACTTCTTAGTCTTTGTGGCGTAACTGAAAATTCGGAGCCGCGAGCGCCAGTATTTTGTCGCGAATCCGCTGGGCAGCACGATATCGCAGCCAAGCTCTTGATCCTAAGTCGCTGGCATGCTGGTTGCCTAGGTGGTCCGGCAAGCGCGGAAAGACATTACACGCTGCCCAGCGCGACCGGGAAGCCAGCCATTCTAGAGCTCCCATCGACAAGCTATTGGAGATTACCATGACAGACCAGAACCGTACGGTGGACACCGCTAGGCTAGCCATACAAGCGAGGTTGGCTGGCGGCGCCGACAAATTTCCGAATAATTCGCAAAAGACGGTATGCGTAGACACCAACGCGGTCTTAGGGCAGCTGTCAAAGAGTTGGCGACAACGCCTGGAACAAGCGTCTACCGGTAGTAATGACGAGACATCGGCGAAGACAATCAAGGTAGACATGGAATCGATTTTGTCGCATATGGCCAAAACACGTAGCACCCAAACCCAGACTCAGACCCCTACAGTAAGCAAAAGAAGGCTTTCCGTTAGGGTGATGGTCCTGGCAACGATAGCTTTGCTCGCAGTGCTTGGGCTAGTATTTATGGTTTGACGCTCTCTCGCTCGGGAGGGAGCTTAGGGGGCTCGATGAACCCATTGCGATCAAACACGATACCCGGGTATCGCATACAACGCCAAATTGCTCGTGGCGGCATGGGGTCGGTGTATTACGCCATTCAGGAGTCTTTGGCCCGGCCGGTAGCCTTGAAGATCCTCACCGAGGCCGCATCCGAAGAGTTCTCCGAGCGTTTTGTCAACGAGGGGCGGATCATCGCCAGCCTGAATCATTCCAATATCATCAACGTTCATGATATCGGGATCGCCCAGGGACACCATTTTATTTCCATGGAATACCTCGAGGGGGGATCCCTGCAGGCGCGCATCGCGCAAGGTGTGTCTGAGCGGGAATCCCTAGCGCTTATCGCCACTATCGCGCGCTGTTTATCCTATGCCCACAAGCAGGGGATCGTGCATCGTGATGTCAAACCCGCC
>Ga0187893_10015500_pt1 | contig 10201 bp, 5 predicted proteins | sample MA1701074metaG_FD_139574 | JGI IMG/M metagenome (GOLD analysis project Ga0187893, IMG submission 139574) | White microbial mat communities from a basaltic lava cave in the Kipuka Kanohina Cave System on the Island of Hawaii, USA - MA170107-4 metaG ... | reverse complement strand
CTGCTGAACGAGGCCGAGGGCTACCGCGAGGCGAAGATCCGCGACGCGGCCGGCGTGGCACAACGGTTCAGCGCCCTGGAGGCGGAGTACGCCAAGGCGAAGGACGTCACCCGCCTGCGCCTCTACCTGGAGACGATGGAGAGCATCCTGCCGCGCATGAACAAGATCATCATGGACGATCTGGCCGGGAAGCAGACCGTGCCCTATCTCCCGCTGGATCCCCTGCTGCCGCGCCGGCCTGCCGAGGCCCCGTCGGCCGGAACCCACTGATGGATCGGCGCTGGATCGCGGTCATCGCCATCGTCGGCGGCTTCCTGGCCGTCTGGAACCTGGCGCTCTTCACCGTTCCGCAGTGGATGCAGGCCGTCGTGATCCAGCTCGGCGACCCGGTGCGGGTCGTGCGTGAGCCAGGACTCTACTGGAAGATCCCCTTCATCCAGCAGGTCGTGTACTTCGATCGCCGGCTGCTCGACCAGGATACGTCGCCGAAGGAGATTCTCACCCGCGACAAGCAGCAGCTCGTGTTGGACAACTACACACGCTGGCGCATCGTCGATCCGCTGCAGTTCGTGCGCTCGGTGCGCGACGAGAACGGCGCCCAGTCGCGGCTCGACGACATCGTCTACTCGAATCTGCGCGAGACGCTGGGGCGCCATACGCTGCGCGAGATCGTGAGCCAGAAGCGCGCCGAGCTCATGGAGAGTGTCACCCGCCGCAGCGACGAGAAGGCGCGCGAGTACGGCATCGAGGTGATCGACGTGCGGGTGAAGCGGGTCGACCTGCCGGAGAAGAACGAGCTCAACGTCTTCAATCGCATGCGCACCGAGCGCGAGCGGCTGGCGAAGAAGTTTCGCGCCGAGGGTGATGAGGAGGCACGCAAGATCCGCTCCGGCTCCGACAAGGAGGTCCAGATCCTGATGGCCGACGCGCGCCAGAAAGCCGAGGTCATCCGCGGCACCGGCGACGCACAGGCGGTGGCGATCTTCGCCGACGCCTACGGGCGGGACCCCGAGTTCTACGAGTTCGTGCGCACCCTCGAGGCCTACCGCAATACGCTGGGCGAAGGCACGACGGTGATCCTGTCGCCCGACAGCGACTTCTTCCGCCTGCTCAACCGCATCGCCCCGGACGGGTCGACGCCGTGATCCGCTGGATCATCCTGCTGGCGCTCTTGTTCGTGGTGCTCCCGGTCGTCCGCCCGCTCCTGGTCCGGGTCGTCCGCTCGCTCCTGACGCCGCCGTCGCAGGTCGGCCGCACGCGGGTGGATGGCGCCGCGTCTGATCCCTATGCCGTGCTCGGCGTGTCGCCCGGCGCCTCCAGCGAGCAGATCGCCGCGGCGTATCGCGTGCGCATGAAGGAGTATCACCCGGACCGGGTGGCAGAACTCGGCCCGGAGCTGCGCGAGCTCGCGCACCGCAAGACGGTCGAGATTCAGCGGGCCCGCGACGCGCTCCGCCCCAAGTAGGCAGTCGAAGTACGATAGCGCGTCCCCGTACACGACGTACACGTACTCGACATTCGAGAAGGACGAGTACGAGTACGGGTGCGTGTACGGGTACCACCGCTTCAAAAAGTTCACGCCGCCGTGCGTCTACTAGAACGACGGTGCGCTTTCAACTGCGAGCAACAACGGCAGGATGCGTGCAAGTAGGCGGTCACTCATGCTCTCCGCGGGCGGCCCGATCGTAATCGGGTGGGCGCAGAAGGTCTTCGTAGTTCGGGGGCACACGCCAGCGGAGGAAGACCGACCAGTACGCGTCGCGGGTCATCGAGTCCCAGTGAATGATGCCGCGCCAGTACTGCGCGGCCTGAAAGAAGTTGAGGCAGATGAGGAGCGCGATCGTGTTGAGCGTCACGGCCGTGACGACTTGCCCGCGCGACAGCAGCCATTCCAGCATCGCGGCCATGGGAATGGCCCAGATCGCGTACGCCTCGACCAAGGCTCTCAGGCCGAAGCTCCCGCCGTACCACCAGCACCACCAGCAGAGGACGACGTAGAGGTCGACGGCCGTGAACATCGCCACTGCCCACGACCATTCGCGTAGACGTCGCGGCAGCAGCAGCATCCCCGCGAAGGCGAGAGCGAGCATCGGCGCGTAGACCAACAGCCCTTTTCGGTAGCTGATGAGCCCGTCGATGATGCGCGGCCGGGCGAAGAAGAAGCTCTCGTCCTGGTAGGAGTAGTAGATCCACGAGCCGGTGCTGTACTTCCAGTAGGCCAGCTGAGGCAGGAGAACGACAACGCTCATGCCCAGAGCAGCGAGCAGCAGCAGCCGCTCGCGTCGATCTGGATGACATCGGTCCACGGCGGGCGGTTGTGGGCATGGACGAGCGCGGCCGCCGCAAGAACGATGACGGCGAGCGACGAGACGATCCCCCGCGGGCTCTGACGTGGTCGATGCAAGTGTGGCAACCCGAGGCGCGCCCGACGACTACACTTGCGCCGATGCGAACGCAAAAGTGCGCAAGGAAACAGTCACGCATGCTCTCCGCGAGCGGTTCGAGCGTCGTCGGGTGGGCGGAGAAGGTCCTGGTAGTTCGCCGGCACCCGTGGGGCATGACGCGCACCGCGCGCCGAGCGGCGACCATGCGGTGTCGTTGAACGCCGCACCCCCCTCGGCAGCTACCGACCCGGCGGGGCCTGAGCCCGATTCCGGGTAACGCCCGAAGGCGCGCGCGCTGGCAAACCGCCCACGCAGTGCGTCCTCCATCAGCATTGCGGCGCGCGGCCGCGCGTTCAACTCGTGCGCAGGTCGAAGCGCCCAGCTGGTGGCGCCGCGAGGCCGTCGCGGACTGACGAGCCCACCCTCGATGCCCGCGCCTCTCGTGGCAGCCGAACTGAGGGTTGCCTTAGAGCACCGTGGATTTGCGCTTCACAGCTTGATGTGGCCTGATCGCGCGATGCAGCGTGTCGCGATCGCCGACTCCAACGATCGGCTCTCACGGGCCCTGCACACCGCAGCGCAGCGGGCCGAGATCGGCGTCGCCTCGCAGCGATGACGCTGCTGGACATGGTCCGCGAGGTGCGCCGCCACCTCGAAGAAAGCGGCCGCGTATCGCTGCGACTGCTGCGCCGCCAGTACGAGCTCGACGACGAGACCCTCGACGAGCTGATCGAGGAGCTGGTCGACGTGCAGCGCGTCGCCCTCCGCGAGGAGAACGTGCTCGTCTGGGCGGCGCAACCGACGCCGGCCCCCCTGGCGCGCGCCTCGGTGACCGCCCACCACGCCGAGCAGACGGACGCGCGCAAGATCGTCACCATCCTCTTCGCCGACCTCGCCGGCTCGACGGCGCTGCACGAGCGCCTCGATCCGGAGTCGGTGCGGCACGTCATGGAGGCGTACTACGCGGCCATGCGCGCCGCGGTCGACGCGCACGGCGGCACGGTGGTGAAGCTGCTCGGCGACGGCGTCATGGCCGCCTTCGGCGTCCCCACGGTGGCCGAGGACGACGCGCTGCGCGCCGTGCGCGCCGGCGTGGGGATGCAGCAGGCCTTCCGCCGCGTCGCCGGCGAGCAGAGCGCGCGGGTGGGCGACATCGGCCTGCGCGTGGCGATCAACACCGGCGAGGTCGTGGTCAACGCCGACAACTCCGACGTGGTCGGCGATCCGGTGAACGTCGCGGCACGCCTGCAGCAGGAGGCGCGCACCGGCGACGTCGTCCTCGGCGAGTCGACGCAGCGCCTGGTCGGCGCCCTGGTCACCCTGACGCCGCTCGGCAGCATGGCGCTCAGGGGCCGCGCCGAGGCGGTGAAGGCGTATCGGGTCGAGTCGCTCGAGCGGCCGACGGGCGCCGGGGCGGCGGCCTTCGTCGGCCGCGACGCCGAGCTGGCGCGCCTGACGGCGATCCGCGACGCCGCGGTCTCCGCGCCGGCAGCGCGTCTCGCCGTGCTGCTCGGGTCGCCGGGTCTCGGCAAGTCGCGCCTCATCGACGAGCTCGGCCGCCGCGCCGGCGATTCGGCGACGCTGATCAGGGCGCACTGCGATGCCGCCGGCGGCGCCACCTTCGCACCGCTCGCGGCCGCGCTGCGCAAATGGCTCGCCGCCGGGCAGGCGGATGGCGCCGATCGGACCGCTGGGGACGATCCGCGCGCGGCGCTCGAGGCCCTGCTCCCCGGGAGCCCGGAACGCTCGCGCATCGCCGGCGGCATCGCGGCGCTGCTCGCCGGCTCGCCCGCCGCGCCGGAAGAGACCTTCTTCGTCGTGCGGCGCTTTCTCGCGGCGCTGGCGCAGGAGAAGCCCGTGGTGCTGGTGATCGACGATCTGCACTGGGCCGAGCCGCTGCTCCTCGACCTGGTCGAGCACCTGGTGCAGTGGGGCGGCGGCGTGCCGCTCTTCGTTCTCGTCGGCGCGCGCCCCGAGTTGCGCGAGCTGCGCTCCTCGCTGGTGACGGCGGGCGGGCTGGTCGCCGACGTGCTGACGCTGTCCGGCCTCGACGCCAGCGCCGCGATGCGCCTCGCGGCCAACGAGATCGGCGCCGCCGATCTGCCGGCGGCCGTCGCCGCCAAGGTGCTCGCCACCAGCGAGGGCAATCCCCTGTTCGTCCGCGAGCTGGTGCGCATGCTGGTCGACGAGGGGGCCATCGAGCGCCAGGGAGAGCGCTGGATCGTCGGCGCCAATCTGGCGGCGCTCGAGATGCCGCCGACCATCCATGCCCTGCTGGCGGCGCGCATCGAACGGCTGCGACCGGACGAGCGCACCGTGCTCGAGCGCGCCGCCGTCGTCGGCCGCCACTTCTCGCGCAGCGCCGTGGCAGCCCTGCTGTCGGGCAACGGCACCGAGCTCGACGCGCGCCTCGAGGCGCTGCGCTGCAGCGAGCTGATCGAGCCCGACAGCGGCTGGTTTCTCGGCGAGCCGATGCTGCGCTTCCACCACGTGCTGATCCGCGACGCCGCCTACCGGCGTCTCCTCAAGGGCACGCGCGCCGAGCTGCACGCGCGCTTCGCCGAATGGGTCGTGGCGCGCGCCGGTGAGACGGATCACGACGAGACCATCGGCTGGCATCTCGAACAGGCGCACCAGCTCCTGCGCGAGCTCGGTCCGCTCGACGACGCCGGGCGCGCGCTCGGCGAGCGGGCGGCGCGCCGTCTCGCCGCCGCCGGTCGGCGCGCCCTCGGACGCGACGACCTGTCGGTCGCCGCCGACCTGCTCGGCCGCGCGATCGATCGCCTCGACCCGGCCGACGCGGCGCGCGCCGACCTCGCCCTCGACTGGTGCGAGGCGCTCCTCTCTGCCGGCGACGTCGGCCGGGCGGCAACCGGCATCGCCGAGCTCGCGCGGTTCGTTTCACCAGCGACCAACAACCCAACACCTGACGACCTCTCTCCCCGTCTCCGCGCCTGGCACACCTGCTTCACCGGCCAGCTCACCGCGCTCACCGCGCCGGAGCAACTGCGAGCCACCGCAGATGCGGTCGCCGCCGCGGCCGAGGAGTTGGCGAAGCTCGACGACGCGGCGGGCGAGGCGAAGGCGCACTCGGTGCGGGCGCAGGCGCTGGCGCGTCTCGGCAAGGTGGGTGCTTGCGAGGCGGCGCTCGACCAGGCGCTGGCGGCGGCGCGCAAGGCGGGCGACCGGCGCCGCGCCAACGCCGTGCTCGCCGGCGCGCCGGTCGCCGCGCTCTGGGGTCCGAGCCCGGTGACGCGCGCCAGCGGCCGCTGCCTCGACGTCGTGCGCGTGCTGCGCATCACCCAGGGCGCGCCTGCCGTGGAGGCCGTCGCCCTCTCGTGTCAGGCCGTGCTCGAAGCGCTGCGCGGTCGCACCGACGCGGGGCGCCGCATGCTCGCCTCGTCGCGCAAGATGGTCGAGGATCTCGGCATCGCGCAGCGCCTGTTCGAGGTCGACTTCTTCGCCGGCCGCATCGAGCTGCTCGAAGGCGACGCCGCCGGCGCCGAGCGCCTGCTGCGCGGCGCCTACGAGGGGCTGCGCGATCTCGGCCTCGGCATCGACGCGGCCCGCGCCGGCGCGCTGCTGGCCCGCGCGCTGCTCGTGCTGGGGCGCGTCGGCGAAGCGGAAGCGCTGTCGCACGAGAGCGAGCGGCTCGCCGGCGACGAGCTCCAAGCCGCCATCGCCTGGCGTGGGGTGCGCGCCGAGGCGCTGGCCCAGCGCGGCGACCACGCCGGCGCGGTGGAGCTGGCGAAGGCCGCGGTCGCCATCGCCGTCGCCACCGACGCGCTGCTCGATCACGCCGACGCCCGCGTCGCGCTCGCCACGGCGTTGCGCGCCGCTGGTCGCGGCGCCGAGGCCGACGCCGAGGCGCGGCGCGCCATCGAGCTCTGGGAGGCCAAAGGCGCCACGCTGTTGGCGGAGCGCGCGCGCCAGGCACCGCGAACCACTTCAGCGCCTCCGCCGTCCCTCGTCCAGCCACCGCTGAGAGCGGAAGAGCCAACCGAGAACACGCGCGGCCGCGTCCTGCCGACCCGTGCGAGCCGCATGATCGCCGCCGTCGATGCGGCGTTCGCAAGGCGCGACATGGAAGCCCTGGAGGCGATTCTCAGCGCGGATCACGAGGAATTCGATCACCGCACTGGGGCGCCCTGGGACCGTCAAGGGGTGCTCACCTCGTTACGCATGTTCATGCGGTCGCAGGATTCAGTGCTTCGCAACCTGCCGCTGGCGACTCTGGGACACTCGCTGGTGCTCACCCGCCGGTGGGTGTCCGCCGCGGCGACTGCCGGCGCCCGCTTCGACGTCGGCGCGTACGAGAGCGAGGCGATCTGCGTGTTGGAGAGCGATGAGCGTGGGCACTTGCGGCGCCAGGAGGTGTTCGCCTCCGATCACCTCGGCGACGCCATCGCCCGCTTGTACGCACGCTATGCCGAGCTTCTTCCCGACGGTCCCGAGCGCGCGCGCGGCGCGGTGACGGCGCGCGCGGTCGCCTACTCCCTGACCGCTTCGGACACTCCCGACGAGACCCTGCTCTTCGCTCTGACCTACGAGGACGTCGATCACCGCAGCGTCGGCTACGGGACGCTGTCGACCGACCAGGCGAGGAAGCTCGTCGCGTCGCAACGCGCGCTCGCCGACGGTCTGCGCCTCCGCGTCGAGGACGTTCTCGCACTCCGCCCCGACGGCCTCGTACGCAAGACCACCACTTCGGGCACCTGGCGCGACGGCGCCGGTGCCTTCGAACGCACCGTGTGCATGCTCTCGGTCTTCGGCCCCGACGGGCGGGCGGTGCGACAGGAGACCTTCGACAGCGACCGCGAGGTCGAAGCGCTGGCGCGCTTCGACGAGATCGTCGCGAGCGCCGAGCCACAGCGTCCCCTCCGCCGCTGCGTGCGTCCGAACGCCGCGATGCGCGGCGTCGAACGGATGAAGTCGGCGCTCGCCGCGCGCGACGACGCCAAGCTCGGAGCGGTGTTCGACGAGTCCCTGCGCGTCGTGCATCACCCGACCAGGGCCGCCTACGGTCGGCGCGAGATGCTCGGCACGTGGCGATCGGTGATCAAGGCCGATCGCTTCGACTTCCGATCGGAGATCCTCGCGTGGCTCGGCGGCGCGCTCGCACTCGAGCGACATGTCCTGTCGCTCGAAGGGTTGAGTGAAGCCCACGTGGCGGGTTTCGGACGCACTGAGTTCCACGAAATCGCGCTGATCGAGGCCGACGATCGCGGCCGGTGGCTCCAGTGCGAGATTTTCGCCGCCGACCGCCTCGGCGACGCCATCGTCCGCCTGTACGAGCGGTGGTCCGAATCGCTGCCCACCGGTGCGGAGCGCGAGCGCGCCGCGGCGACGGCGCGGTCCGTCGCGGCAATGATGGGAATGCTCGACCATGACCGCGTGGCCTCGGCAATCGCCCCCGCCATCGAAATCGTCGACCATCGCATCCTTGGGACGTGGTCCGCACGAGGGGCAGACGCCGTGCTGCGACATGTCGACTCGTGGCTGGAGGTCGGCACTGAGCACCGCGGCCGCGAGAACGACATCCTCGCCCTCCGGCCCGACGCACTGCTGATCAACCGCACCTTCTCCGGGACCGACCGGGAAGGCGGCGGGGCCTTCGATGGTGAGCTTTGTGTCCTCTGGCTGTTCGGTCGCGACGGCCGGTTGATCCGCTGGGAGCTGTTCGATGTGGACCGCGAAGCGCAGGCGCTCGCTCGCTGCGACGAGCTGTGCGAGGGCGCGGCTGGTGCCGAGCCGCCGGTGCCCTTCGCCAACGCCGCATCACGATCGAATCAGGAGCTGACGCGCGCCTGGGCGGCTCGCGACTGGGAGGGCATCCTGGCGATGCTCTCCCCGGCGCTCCGGATGGACGACCGGCGCCGCTTGATGCGGCTCGAGATCGGCTTCGAAGACTTCGTGGCGCAGTTCCGCATGCTCTTCGACCAGCCCGGAAGTCGCTGGCATGAACCGCTGCTCGCGACCCGCGGCGACCGGCTGTCGCTGCATCGCACGACCTTCCAGGCCGAGGTCGAAGGCGGTGGCCCGCTCGCAATCGACGACCACCTCTCGTTGATCGAGGCCGATGCCGACGGCCGCTGCATAGGAGTGGTGGCGTTTGAGCTCGACGATGTCGACGCGGCCTACGCCGAGCTCGACGCGCGTTGGGAGGCGGGTGAAGGCGCGCTGTACGAGGGTCCTCGCCCGAGTGCATGCGCGCGCGATCGCGAACCGCGACTGGGAGGCGGTCGCTGCGATGTGCGCGCCGACCTTCGTCGAGCACGATCACCGGCTGATCGCCGTGCTTGGAACGAGGCAGGGTGCTGAGGCGTGGGCGCAGACCGAACGCGCGCTCGTCGAGCTCGCGCCCGATACCCTCGTTCGCTTCGACCACGTCCGGGGCGCGACCCGTGGCGCGCTCTCCCACCTCACCTTCCACGGCTCGCAGGAAGGCAGCCGCTTCGAGATTCCGTTCGTTGTCGTCTCGGAGGTGGACGCGAACGGTAAGTTCGTGCGCAGCGATCTCTACGACCCCGACCAGCTCGACCAGGCGCTGGCCCAATTTCACACGCTGAAAATCGCCACGCCGCCCACGCGCTTCGCCAACGCAGCGTCGCGATCCGTCGAGCTCCTCGGACGCCGCTGGGCGGCGCGCGACTGGGCGGGCGTCGTGGCCATCCTCTCGCCCGCGCTTCGCTTCGATGACCGGCGGCGCATGATGCGCCTCGAGATCGGCTACGCAGACTTCATCGCGCAGTTCCGGATGCTTTTCGACCAGCCCGAGAGCCGCTGGCACGAACCGCTACTCGCTACCCGAGGCGAGCGGCTCGCGCTGACCCGCACCCTCTTCGAGGCCAAGGTCGGAGGGGGCGGCGGACCGCTCGCGTTCGACGACCATCTCAGCATGACCGAGGTCGACGCCGACGGCCGTTGGGTCGCGACGGTGACCTTCGACGTCGACGACCTCGACGCCGCCTACGCCGAGCTCGACGCGCGCTGGGTGCGGGGCGAGGCGACGGTGCATCCGCCCGCATCCAGGTGGCTCGCCGAGTACCAGCGATGCTTCGCGGCGCGCGACTGGGTGGGAGGGCATGGCTGCGATCATGTCTCCGGATCTGCTCTCGCAGAGTCACCGCCTGGTGAGCTGGGGAACCTTGCGCGGTCCGGCGGGTCTGGACTCGACCCTGCGGGCACAGATGGAGCTGGCACCCGACACCCAAGCGCGCTTCGATCACGTCCGCGCGTGCGAACGCGGCTTGTTGCTCGAGTACGCTTGGCGCGGCACGCGCGACGGCGGCGCCTTCGATATGGCCTTCGCCGCCGTCGCCGAGATCGACGCGCGCGGCCTGGCCTGTCGCATCGACGTGTGGGAGCCCGGGCAGCTCGAGCAGGCGCAGGCGCGCTTCGCGGAGATCTGCGGGCGCGCGCCCGGCGGCATGCTGCCGCCGATGATGAACCCCACCACCGCGACGGCGGCGGTGCAGCACGCCTGGACCATGTTCGACACGGGGGACTTCGACGCAGCGCGTGCCCTCTGCGCCCCGAGCTTCAAGTGGGAGGACCGGCGACCGCTGGTCGGGCTCTCAGGGGACGTCGAGCTGATGATCGCCTCGGCGCGCGAGCGACTGGCGACGGGCGCACGCCATCAGCGCCGGGAGATCCTCGGCACCGCCGGCGACCGCGTCGCCATCGGACGGGTGCTGTGGGCGGGCGGCCCTGCCGACGGCCGCTTCGAGGTCGAGTTTCTCGTGGTCAACGAGGTCGACGCGGCCGGGCTGTGCACCGCCATGATCTTTCTCGACGCCGACGACCTGCGCGGCGCG
>Ga0187893_10015499_pt1 | contig 10201 bp, 7 predicted proteins | sample MA1701074metaG_FD_139574 | JGI IMG/M metagenome (GOLD analysis project Ga0187893, IMG submission 139574) | White microbial mat communities from a basaltic lava cave in the Kipuka Kanohina Cave System on the Island of Hawaii, USA - MA170107-4 metaG ... | reverse complement strand
ATCGCCATGCTGATGGTGATGGCCGCCAGCCCCGTTCTCGATCCTGAGGTCCAGACCGACGCCACGCCGATGGCCAGCGCACCGACAGATGCCACCGCCCGCCACGGCGGCGGGAAACGCTTCGCGAGAACGACAATGCTCACCGCCCACAGCGCGGCGATCGCTCCCAGCTTGTTGGGATCGCCATGCGTCCCGCCGGCCCGCAGCATGTAGGTCCAGAAACCGCGGTTGAAGAACGACAGATCGACGAAACCTTGATAGACCGCCAGCAAGCTCCCAATCGTCGCGGTGATCGCCAGCGGGTAGACAACGTGGCGGATGAAACGCTCGCGATCGTGCCGATACCAACGGCACAACGCATCGACCCACAGAATCCCGAGATTGTGAATCACCGCAAAGTAGGTGACGTGCTGATTCACTTCGCCTGGACTGATCCCGATGCTGGTGTTCGACGCCGTCGACCACAACACCCACCAGCGGAAATCCGCCTCGCGCATGAAGACGATCGGCCACGACACGCTCACGATCACGGCCCAGGTGATCAAGGGCCAGCGCCAGGCTTGCGGCAGCGACCAGGACGCCGCGCCGCGGCCGGCGAGCGACAAGCCCAGGAGCGGCAGCGTCCAGGCGTACTCGACCGAGAAGTTCTCGTTGTCGATCCACGCGATCAGGATTGCCGGGAAAACGTAGGTGACCGGCAATATCACCCACAGCGCGGCCGGCCGAACTCGATCGCCAATCACCGCCAACACGACGCCGACGGCCGCGGCGACCCACACGGTCTGTCCTGGAAGCCACGGTGTGGCAAGGACGCCGCCGGCAAGAGCGGCAAGCGCAGTAGAAACAACAACCAGGATGCGCGTCGAGTGATCCATCCGAAATCGCTACTCGCAGCGCAATGCGACCGTCGGATCAACGCTCGCCGCTTTCGACGCCGGCCAATAACAGGCGACGAAGGCCGCCAAGATTAGCGGCATCGGAGTGAGCCCGAGCATCCAGGGATCGACGACGTTGACCTCGACGTCCAGGTAGGCCCGGGCAATGACGCGGCCGGCCAGGCCGCCCCAGAGTCCGAGCACCAGCCCTTCGACCACCGGACGATAGCCGTCCTTGATCGCCATCAGCTTGATCTGCCGCGCCGTCGCCCCTACCGACATGCGCACGCCGATCTCCCGCGTGCGAAAGGCCACCACATGAGACTGCACGCCGAACAGGCCGACCATCGAGAGTAACAGGGTGAAACCACCCAGATAGAGCGTGCCCATGCCGAGCGATCGCAGAAGCTCGAAGGGGCCCGTCAGGATGCCGCGGCCAGTACCGATGCTATCGACCGCGAGATCGGGGTCGGCCTTGCGTATGGCTTCGCGCAACGCCGCAACGGCGCGCGTCCCGCTGTTGGATCGCGCCGCCAGCGCGATGCTGCGAAGCGTCCCCGGAGCAAGGGGCAGATAGATGAGTGGCCGACGGTCCGAATAGATCATTCCCGTGTCGGTGTCGCGCGCAATGCCGACGATCTCGGCGATGGAGGTCGTGTCGCCCTGGCGCATGGCCACGGCGCGGCCGACGACGTCGATGGAACGAAACAACGACCGCGCGGTGAGCTCACTCAGAATCACCGTTGTCGGTCCCCTCGATCCGTCAACATCGGTAAACGGCCGGCCGCTGACGAGTGGAATGCCGAGCGTGTTGAAGATCGCCGGCGTTGTGGCCACCGCGAGAAACGGCGGCAGGCTCAGTCCTTGCGGATTGTCGGCCGCGGCAACGGTCACTTGCATCCCCGGCGGAACACCGAACGGCAGGCCCGTCGAGGCCGAGACCGACTCGATCAACGGGTCCTCAGCGCCCTCTTCGACCACGCGCTCGATGGCGCGGCGGATGCGACGCTCATCCCACACGCCATTATCGAAATTCAGCGTCGCCACCGCGACGCGATCGAGCTCGATTCCGCTGTCGTGCGCGGCCAGGTTCAATGTCCCTCGAATGAACATCGTCGCAACGATGAAAAAGCCGGCGGCGATGGCCACCTGCCAGCGAATGACCATTCGTTGCCGGCCAGCCCGAGGCCGCACGCCGGTCGCCCCGGCGGCGAGTGCGGTGCGGATATCGAGCGAACGCGCCAGCTGGATGGCGGGCTCGAGGCCGAATATCAGCAGCGCGAGCAGTGTAGAGACGAACGCGACCGCGACCGCCGGACCATTCAACGAGGGACGTATCGACAACGTCGTCGCCGCCCTGACGGGCCCCATCGTGAAGTCCGACGTCATCATCGCAGAGATGACCTGGAACATGACGTACGACGTCACCGCGCCGGCGGCAGCCAGCACCAGGCTTTCGATGCACTGCTCGCGGATCAATCGGCCACGCGAAGCACCCATTGCCATGCGGACGGCGAGCTCGCCTTGCCGTGCTGTGCCGCGCGCCAACACCAGGTTCGCGAGGTTGGTGCACGCAACCACCAACACCAGCGCAACCAGTGCCACGATGGCCAATCCGAAGCGGCGAAGAGCATTGCTTTCGTCGCGATAGATCAAGTCGAACCGCTTCGCTGCCCACGCGCGTTCGGAGGGGCCGCGGCGCGCCAGTGCCGGAAGCGGCGGAAACTCCCGATCGAGTCGAGCCGCGGCGGTGCTCAGCTCGGCCGAGGCCTGTGCTTCGGTGGCCTCGCGAGCGAGCCGGCCAAATACGAACAGCGTTCGATGATCTCGCGGTCCGCGGCCGGCGAGCAGTTTCGTTCCGGTGACGCCGGCCGTCCTCGGGATCCACATGCGAGTCGTCCGCATCACTCCGTGCAGCCCCAAAAACCCTGGCTGCGCTACACCGATCACTTCGAAGGAGACGCCGTTGACGCGGACCGTGCGCCCGATCGCATTGGGATCGGAGGCGAACCGCATTCGCCAGAATTCGTCGCTCAGCACCGCGACGCGAGCGGAGGAACGATCGTCCTCGGACTGAATCACCCGGCCGCGCGAGGCGCCGATGCGCAATGTGGCGAAGTAGGCGCCGTCGACGGCCTCTGCCGGGACGAGTTCTGCGTGCGTCGTCGACGCCACGGCTGGCATGACCGCTTCGCTGGCCGACAAGCTATTGAACGAGCTCAGGCCGCGCAGATCGTCGAAGTCGGCGGCTGAAACGAGGTCGCGCACTGGACGGCCGCCATAACTGGTCACGAGGAATGCCGCTCGATCGGGTTCCGGCACGCCGAGACCACGCAACAACAAATGGTCGACGACCGAGTAGACGGCGGTGGTAATGGCAACGCCGGATGCCAGCGATAGAACGGAGAACACCGTAAACATCGGTGTCGCCGCGAGGCGCGCCAGGGCTACACGGAAGCTCACGCGCCTGAGCTTACCTGATGGGCGTGAAGGCGATCACCGTCTCAATGTGATTGGTGTGCGGAAACATGTCAACGGCCTGCACGCGCGTCACGCGATAGCCCGCTCCGAGGATAACCGGCAATTCAGCCGCGAGCGCCTCGGGGTTGCAAGACACATACACCACCGTGGCCGGCCGCATGCGCTCGAACACCACCTTGAGAACTGGAGGCGGGCATCCTTGCCGGGGCGGGTCGAGGACCACCGCCTCGAAGTGGCCTTTGATCCTCTCCTCCACCCTTCCGGCGATGAACCTGACCTGCCCGTCCGAAATCCGATTCAACCGCCGATTCGCTTCAGCGTCCATGATGGCGTGGCGGTTCTCGTCGATGGCCACCACCGTGGCGCCGGCCCGGGCCAGCTGGAGCGCGAACAAACCGGTCCCGCAGTACAAGTCAAGCACGCGCGGCGATGAACCCTTTGGGTTGTCGATCTCCTCCAGCACCAGCTTCACGATCTCGGCCGCCGCACCGACGTTGGTCTGGAAGAACGCTGTCGGCGACACGAGGTACGACACACCATTGACCACTTCTTTCACGTGGCTGCGTCCTTCGATCTTGATCGTCTGATCGCCAACCATGTATGGGCCCGGAGTGTTGTGGATGTTGACGAAGAAGCCGTCCGGTCTTGCGGTAGAGGCGAGAAACTTCTTCACCGGCGTCCGCAGCGACTTGTCGTTGCGATAGACCACCAGCATCGCTGTCGCTTCGCGTCCATCCTGTGCAACGCGAATCAGTACGTGACGAAGCACGTCTGGATCCACTCGTCCACGCTGCAGGTGGTCGCGCAACGCGAACGCAATCTGGTTGCCGCGCTCGTGGTGAACGGGGCATTCGACAACCCGGATCACACGCTTCGACCCGAGCGCAAAGTGACCCATGCCGAAGCTGCCTTGACCAGGTGCGAAGACAAACGCGACTTTTGAACGGAACCCTGATTCGGACGGCGAAGGAATCAGCGGCGGTACTTCGATGCGCAGCAGCCGCGACAGCTCCCTGCGCTTCCTGGCGAGCTGCTCCGAGTAAGGCACGCCGGGCAGCGTGCAGCCGCCGCACACGCCGAAGTGCTTGCAGTGCAGGCTACTTCACCTCGAGCAACTCGACTTCGAACACCAGTGTGGCATTCGGAGGAATCAGGCCGGCGACGCCGCGCGCGCCATAGCCCATGGCCGGCGGAATCGTCAGCACCCGCGTGCCGCCCACTTTCATGCCGGCAACGCCTTCATCCCAGCCCGGAATCACTTCCTGCGCGCCAACCGTGAAATCGAATGGCTGGTTGCTGTCTTTCGAGCTGTCGAACTTGTTGCCTCGCTTGTCGGCCTTCGCCGCGTCGTACAACCAGCCGGTGTAGTGCACCCGAACCGCGCGGCCCTTTCGCGCTTCCTCGCCGTCCCCCACTTTGACGTCTTGTTTCTGCAACTGCGTAATGCCTGTGTCGGCCATTGGCGGACCCTCGGATGGTTCGGAATCGGACGAGCCACCGCGGCACGCAATCAGCGAAACAACGGCAAGCAGGACGAGGAACGGTTTCACCGTCACGATCATATCGGCAATTTCGCTGGTGCTAAGTTGGGGTCAGACCCCGATTCTCAGCATTTCGCTAAGAAAGGGCCAGACTCACCGGCGCTCGACTCGTGGTTCCCCCTCGACCGGGCCGGCACAGGTGGCCGGTGCCCCACTGCCGAGAAGCGAGAACACCGGATCGAGTGAGTGGCCGTACGGCGTAAGCGAAGTAGCGCACACCCCTGACGCTCGGCGACAACTGCGGGCGTGGAGGCGCTGAACGATCATTGGCTTCCATCGGCCGCTGATCACGGCGATGACCGTGTACACGGGACACGAAGCGCGCTCGCGATAACTCTCTGGGTCCATCGCAAGAGGGTACTTCAATGTACCGTCTTGCGACCCCAGCCCGGCGTTGCTACAGTCCGCCGCATGTCCGACGGCGCCTTGTTTCGCGTCATCATGCGGTGGCGCTGATTCAGATCACCGGCGGCCCACCGGTCAATCAGCTGATCGTAGTTGTGGCGTGTGCTGTGACAACCACACTGTCGCCGCTGGTGATTCGGCGCTGACGAGGAATGGCGGAGAGGAAGGGATTCGAACCCCTGGAGCCCGTGAAGGCTCAACGGTTTTCAAGACCGCCGCTATCGACCACTCAGCCACCTCTCCGTCTCTTTATTTTACCGGCTGAATCGCGTTCTTCCCTCCCATCAGGGGTCTCAGCGCCTGAGGGATTTCAACCGTGCCGTCCCTCTGCTGATAGTTCTCCAGTATCGCGATCAGCGTGCGGCCCACCGCCAGGCCTGACCCATTCAGCGTATGCACGAACTCCGCCTTGCCAGTGCCTTCGGGCCGGTACTTGATGTTCGCCCGTCGCGCCTGGAACGCTTCGCAATTCGAACACGAAGAGATTTCTCGATACGCATTCTGGCTTGGCAGCCACACTTCGATGTCGTAAGTCTTCGCCGCCGAGAACCCCATGTCGCCGGTGGACAACACCACCGTGCGATAGGGCAAGCCAAGCGCTTGCAGAATCCGCTCGGCGTTCGCCGTCAGTGATTCCAGCTCGTCGTACGATTGTTCGGGCGTCGTGAACTTGACGAGTTCGACCTTGTCGAACTGGTGCTGCCGAATCAGGCCGCGCACGTCGGCGCCGTAGGAGCCCGCTTCACTGCGGAAACACGGCGTGTAGGCGGTGTATTTCAGCGGCAGCAGCCGCCCGTCGATGATCTCGCCGCGATAGAGATTCGTCACCGGCACTTCCGCGGTGGGAATCAGGTAGAGGTCCCATTCGCCCGCAATCTTGAACAGATCCTGCTCGAACTTCGGCAGCTGCCCCGTGCCGTACAGCGTGGACGCCGACACCAGGAACGGCGGCTCCACTTCCGTGTAGCCATGCTCGCCGCTGTGCAGATTCAACATGAAGTTGATCAGCGCGCGCTCGAGCTGCGCGCCCGCGCCCATCAACACCGCGAACCGCGATCCGGAGATCTTCGTCGCGCGCTCGAAGTCGATCACGCCAAGCTGCGGCCCCAGATCCCAGTGCGCCTTCGGCTCGAAGTCGAACGCTCGCGGCTCTCCCCACGTGCGGACGACGACGTTGTCGGCCGCGCTCTTCCCCACCGGCACGCTCTGGTGCGGCAGGTTCGGCAGCGTCTCGAGCAGGATCGTGCGCTCGCGTTCGGCGCTGTCCAGCTCCACTTCGAGCTGCTTGATCTTCTGCGCGCGCATCTTGTTCGCTTCGAAGATGTGCCTGACGTCGTTCCCCTGGCGCTTCGCCCGCGCCACTTCGTCGCCGGAGGTATTTTGCTCGCGCTTGAATCCTTCGATCTGCGGGATCAGCCGGCGCCGGTGGGTCTCCGCCGTGGCGAGCCGCTGCAATTCGGCCTTCACGTCGAGGCCGCGGCTGGCCATCCCCTTCTGCACCGCCTCCAGGTTGTCGCGAACGTAGTTGGGATCGAGCATAGGGAACGTCTATTCTATGGGAGTGAGCACACAGATTCGCAAGGCGGTGTTCCCCGCCGCCGGGCTTGGCACCCGGTTTCTGCCGGCCACCAAGGCGCAGCCGAAAGAGATGCTGCCGCTGGTTGACAAGCCGACCATTCAATACGGCGTCGAAGAGGCCTGCGACTCGGGCGTGCCCAACATCGTCATCGTCACGGGCCGCGGCAAGAATGCGATCGAAGACCACTTCGATGTGTCGAAGGAACTGGAAGCGTTCCTCGAGAGCCGCGGCAAGAAGGACCTCGCTGACGAGATTCGCAAGATCTCCGCGCAGATCAACGTTTCGTACGTGCGCCAGGGTGAGCCGCTCGGCCTCGGCCATGCCGTGCTGGTCACCGAAACCATCGTCGGCAACGAACCGTTCGCCGTCATCCTGGCCGACGACGTCATCGATGCCACGCCGCCGGCGTTGCGCCAGATGATCGACGTCTTCGAGCGCGCCGGTGGCCCGGTGCTCGCCGTCGAGCGCGTGCCGATGGATCAGGTGTCGAACTACGGCGTCGTCGCCTGCGAGCCGGCGCCCGAGTTCGGCAGGCGCGTGCATCGCGTGACCGACCTGGTCGAAAAGCCGCCGCGCCACGAAGCGCCGTCGGACCTGGCCATCATCGGCCGCTACATCCTCACACCCGACATCTTCGCCTCACTGCATGCGACCGCCAGCGACAAGTCCGGTGAGATCCAGCTGACCAACGGCCTGCGCCACCTGCTGAAGTCGCGGCCGATCTATGTGCACGAGGTTGACGGCGTCCGCCACGACACCGGCAACAAGCTCGGCTTCCTGAAAGCCAGCGTCTACTTTGCGATGAAGCGGCCCGAGCTCGCCAACGGACTGACGGAGTATCTGTCTACTCTGTCTTCGTTGACTCGGTCTTAGCGTCGGCCTTGGTGTCGGTTTTCGTTTCGGTCTTGCTGTCGGTCTTGGTCTCGGACGACGAAGACGCAGCGCCGCCGGTGTCGCCCTTGCGCGCGTAGTCGGTGATATACCAGCCGCTGCCCTTGAATTGAATCGCCGGCGACGACAGCAGCTTCTTCACCGGGCCGCCGCACTTCGGGCAGATCTCGATCGGCGCATCCGAAAACTTCTGAATCACCTCGAAGCGATGCGCGCAGGCGTCGCACTGGTACTCGTACAGCGGCATACGGATTAGTCCAACACCGAATCGTGGTGACTCTGGAGCATCAGATGCCGCAACGCCCAGAATGGCGCGGCCCCCTGCTCGAGGAACTTGTCGTGAAAGGCGCGCAGCGACGGCCTGCCGCCCTGTTCTTCGTACCAGTCGTGCCGCAGCTTCAGCAGCATCATCTTCCCGGCGGTGTAGACGAGATACGTCGGATCGAACGTGCCGCGCTCCGCTTCGCGGCGCGCGCTCGCCTCCTCGAGGAAGGCTTCATCACGAAAGAACCGGACCCCCTGCTCTACCGACCAGTCTTCGGTATGCAAACGAATGCCGACGATGAAGCGGGCGAGGCGGACCAGCGATTCAGCGAGTTGTCCGAGCTTCAACGCGTGGTCGCCGCGGCCGAACCCGGCCTCGAGCATCATCTGCTCGCAGTAGTGCGCCCACCCCTCCATGTACGACGCCGGCGCGAACAGCGTCGAGCGCCGCACCTTCGAGTCGACCTTGCGGAGGAACTGGTAATGCATGAAGTGCCCAGGGTAGACCTCGTGAATCGAGATCGTCCACAACGTGGGCAGGTTGAAGTCGCGCAGGTGTTCGGCCTTGCGCTCGCTATCCCATTTCGGATCGATGTCGGTCAGGTAGTACATCGCGCGGGACGGCTTGGCTTCGAACGGTCCCGGCGTCCACATACTGGCAGCCGACCAGCGGAAGAATTCGGGGGTCGGCGCCACGCTGAGGCCGGCGGTGTCGGGCATCGGCACCACCGGGTTGCGCGACAGAAACGTGTGCAGCTCGTCGAGCTGCGCGCGGGCAGTGGCGATCAGCGTGCCGGCCTCCGGATATTGTTCCTTCGCTTTCTGCCACGCCTTGGTGGGATCGCCGCCGTTGAGGCGGCCGGCCTGCTGCCGGAATTCCTCCTGTGTCGCCGCCAGTTCGCGGGTCGCTATGGCGAGCAGGCGATCGACCGGTAGCGTGATCCCTTCTTCGAGCCGCAGTTTGTGTTCGAAGCGATCGCGGCCGAGGCGAAACGAGCCCTTGGCCTTCGGCCGAATCTCCGTCTCGAGATCGTCGGCGTAGCGGCCAATCGTCCGCACCGCCTCCTTGCACGCATCGTCGAGATCACCGAGAAGATGAATGTCATCGAGCGCCGAGAACGCGCGCGGGAGATCGCGATCGACGAACGACATGGCGCCGCGCCACGTTTCGATGCCGACCTTGACGTAGATCGCCGGTGGATCCTTGACGTTGTCGCGCGCGGCCTGGACCAGCCGCGGCACTTGTCGCAGCTTCGACAGCACGCGGCGGGCGCGCTCGGTTTCCGGCGCGTAGTGAAAAATTGCCTGCGCGGCGAGGCTGCCCGCGAGCGTGTCGGCGTAGAAATGCGGATTGCGCTCCCAGGATCGGACCGCCTCGAGTTCGAACTGGCGCGCGCGGATATTGGACGCGACGATTTGGTGTTCGACGCGTTCAACCGCGTTCAGGTGGGTCGACGGAATGCTTTCGAGGCGGCGCAGAAAACCGGCGAGTGCGCTGACATGCGTGTCGATCGCGGTGCGCCGGTAGTCTTCGAGAAGATCGTCATGGATGTGGACGCCATCCATGGTGGCGCCCGTCGGGTGCACCTCATAGAGGAAGGCCAGGTAGTCGTCTACGAAGTGAGGTAGGGGTTCTGCCGCGTGCATCTCTTAAATGCTGAATGCAGAATGCACAATGCAAAAAGGAGGCAGCCGGTCTGCGGATTTCTGCATTCTGCCGTTTGCATTCTGCATTTCTAAGGTCCGTTCCTCGGGGGACAGGCCATCGGGCAATGGTACCTTAAAATGACTGAATGCCTCCCGGGCAGCGCGAGTCGAAAGGCACACTGTTCGTGGTGGCCACGCCCATCGGCAATCTCGAAGACATCACCCTGCGCGCGCTAAACGTCCTCAAGACGGTTCAGCTTGTGGCGGCGGAAGACACACGGCGGACCGGCAATTTGCTCCGCCATTTCGGGATCGACGTGCCGGTCGTGAGCCTGCATGAGCACAACGAGCTAGCCCGGGTTCAGAAGATTGCGGCGCGCCTCGAAAGAGGGGAGTCTGTCGCTCTGGTGACTGACGCGGGCACTCCCGCGGTTTCCGATCCGGGCGCCGGCATGGTGGCGTCGATACGAAGCCTGGGATTTCGAATCGAACCGATTCCCGGCGCGAGTGCGGTCGCT
>Ga0187893_10015498_pt1 | contig 10202 bp, 6 predicted proteins | sample MA1701074metaG_FD_139574 | JGI IMG/M metagenome (GOLD analysis project Ga0187893, IMG submission 139574) | White microbial mat communities from a basaltic lava cave in the Kipuka Kanohina Cave System on the Island of Hawaii, USA - MA170107-4 metaG ... | reverse complement strand
CGTCGCGGCATCCCAGCGCCGCACCGTGCCGTCCGCCCCCGCGGTCGCGAGCCACGAGCCATCGGGCGCGAACACGATGCCGTACACCGCGCCCGCATGGCCCTCGATGGTGAGCATAGCCTTGCTGGAGGCGCCGTCGAATACGCGTGTCTTGCCATCCGCCCCCGCCGTCGCGATGCGCGACCCGTCGGGGCTGAACGCGACGCCGTAGCGCGGTGTGTCGCCTTCCTCGAGGACTGCGAGCGCCTGCCCGGAGGCGCGCTCCCATAGCGTCGTCGTGCCGTCCCAGCCGCTCGTGACCAGCCTCGCACCGTCGGGGCTCATGGCCACGCCATAGACCGCCGCGCCATGGCCCCGGAGCTTGGCGAGCGCGGTTCCGGTACCCGCCTCCCATAGCCGCACCATGCGGTCCTCCCCGCCCGTGGCCACGATGGTCCCGGCCGCATCCGTCGCTACGCCGAAGACCGCGGCCGTATGGCCCTTGGCCGTCCAGAAAGCCTTCCCGGGATCCGGTGCCCACAGGCGTACGGTCCGGTCGCCACCGGTAGTGCAGAGCGATCCGTCACGGGCGAACGCGACGCCGTAGACCGCGGCATCGTGGCCTTTCAGCGTACTCAGCGCCTGGCCCGATGCAGCGTCGAATAGGCGCACCGTACCATCCTCGCCGGCCGTTGCGAGGCGTGACCCATCCCGACGGTAGGCGATACCGAAAACACGGCCCTCCTGCCCTGCGCGCTTCCAGAGCGGCGTGCCCGACGCCACTTCCCATACCCGCACGCTGCCGTCCTCGCCGGCGGACGCGAGCCGCTGCCCATCCGGGCTCACGGCGATGCCATAGACGCGGCCGCTATGGCCCTCGATACGCAGCAGGGAGGCACCCGAGACGGCGTCCCACAACCGGACGCCGCCGTCGCCAGCGGCGGCCAGCCGCCGTCCATCCGGGCTGTAGGCAATGCCGAGGAGTGGCGCGTCCGGGCCGTCGAGCGTCAGGGTCTCGCGGCCCGTCGCGGCGTCGTAGACCCGCGCCGTGCCGTCCTCACCCGCGACGGCGAACCGTGAGCGATCGGGATTGAAAGCGACCCCGTAGAGCGCCTTGCCGGGAAGTGTGATCTTCAGGGACTCCCGGCCCGTCCCCGCTTCCCACACGCGTGCGGTCCCGTCGAAACCGGCCGTCGCCAGCCACTGTCCATCGCGGTTGTAGGCAAGCGCCCAGACCCCATCCGTGTGACCACGGAAGGTCAGCGGCGGCGCCCCGATACCGAGGCTGTCCGTTTCCTGGTCCGCGGGCGCGGCTAAGGCCGGCTCTGTCTCGACCTCGCGCCGGCCGTCTGCGCGCTCCCCCACCCCAGGAGCCCCGCCCGACAGGGGCAGCACCTCCGCAATCGATCCCGGAACCTCTCGCGCCCGTCCTGCCATAGGGCTTTCCGCCGCCAGCGCACCGCCAGAGGCGAGCAGGGCAATGAACGACACAAAGAGGGACGCGCGACCCAAGAGCTTGAAACCCAAAGACATCGCAAGGCACGAGGAAACCACGGAAGCTGATCTTAAACTAAGCGCGCTGGAAAGAAACACGTATCGAGACGATAGGACCCGTGATCAGGGCTTGCAAGCAGGGATCTAATCGGGGGATGCTCCGGGCTGCGTGGGGTAACCGAAAGGACCGCAGCTAGCGGAGGAGACGTGTCACTTGACGCCCTAGGCAGCCTATGGCACGTTGCGCCATATCGTGCCCGCTACCCGCATCTTCTACGACAAGGCCATCTACCCCGACGATGGCGCCATCGTGGAGATGACGATCTGGGAAGTGCCGGAACCAGTGCCTGAAGGATTCGCTTTTCTACGGCTGCCCCCGGGGCGTCGGGTGGTAATTTATGACAACGAGCGCGGCAAGGGCGAATCACCGAACGGGTTGACGAACAAGACGTCACCTACTTACACCTCGAACCGTTGCTGGAAACCCTATCTCCCAAGCGGCTGGCGCTACTTAAGGCCGTGCGCCGGGCTCCCCATCCATCCGTAGCCGCCTTGGCGCGGCACCTGGAACGAGATTACAAACGGGTCCATGAGGATGTGGACGCCTTGGTCACGGCCGGGTTGCTGATGCGCGACGATCAGGGTGTTCATACCGAATTCGATGAGCTGCACGCCACATTGAGCTTGCAGTGATGCCGAGTTGCGCTGCGGCTGATCGCCACCGTACGGCAGAGTATTTCGGCTGCCGTTCTCCAATTGGCATCCCGGCATAAGAGGCGGGAGCTTGCCCTGTGGCAACGGCGCTTTTAGGAGCATCAGATCCGAGATGACCCCGCTTCATGCGCTTCACGCATCAGATCACCGCTGCGGCACGTCGCTCTCATCCAAACGGCCTGATCCCAGACCGAAAGCCAGGCACAGGGACGGAGCCTGTTTGGCGCCCCGAGGATGGATACCTCGCCCGAAAGTCCCCGATCTCTCGACCGCGATCTCGCGTGTTTGACAGCCACAGGCCCAGCTGACTTTTCTTCTCCACGAAATAGGGCGTTTAAAATTCTTACTCGTTTCAGCTCGATATAGCGGCGACAGGTCAGAAGGAGGTTACTGTTGAGCGGGCGTTCTTTTCAAGTACCTATGAATGATCCGGGCAAAGAATCGCTCGAAGCCGGCGGCTTCGCGCCCCGTTGTCTTTCCATCGATCTCGAAGTGGGTGTACGCGACGCGCGTATCCACCGCCTCGCCGCCGTGCGTGGCGACACGCGGCAGTCCTTCGTCTATCACAAAGGAGATCTGGCGGCGGCACTTGCGAAGCTGGATGACTTCGCCGAGGGGGCGGCCTTTCTGCTGGGGCACAACCTGATCGGTTTCGATACCGCCCATCTCGCTGCGGCCAAGCCCGATCTGCGCCTGCTCAAGCTGCCGGCGGTGGACACCCTGCGCCTCAATCCGCTGGCGTTTCCCCGAAACCCTTACCACCACCTGGTGAAGCACTATCAGGACGGGCAACTGAAAGGCGGGCGACTAAACGATCCGGAACTGGACGCCCGGCTGACCTTGGATGTGTTCCGCGATCAGCACCAGGCCTTTCAGACGTGCTATGAGACAGCGCCGGATCTGGTCCTCGCCTGGCATTGGTTGACGACAGCGGACGGTGCGGCCTCCGGCCTCAATGCCTTTTTCTCGACCCTGCGGCGCAAGCCGCGGCCTGCGGAAGCGGAGGCCCAGGCTGCAATCGAGCAACGTTTGTCGGGGCACGCCTGCTTGAACCACGGGCGGGAGATTCTGGTCGATGCGGAGAAACACGGCTGGGAGCTGGCCTATGCCTTGGCCTGGCTGTCGGTGTCGGGAGGCAATTCAGTGATGCCACCCTGGGTGCGTCATCAGTTTCCCCAGACCGGAGCCTTGGTGCGGCGCTTGCGGGATACTGCCTGCATTGATTCGATCTGTGCGTGGTGCCTCGAGCGCCACGATGCTCGCAAGGAACTCGCCCGCTGGTTCGGATTCAGCGAATTCCGCCCTGAACCCGCGGGAGAAGATGGCCGCCCCTTGCAGCAGGCGATTGTCGAAGTGGCCATGCGCGGCGAGCATGTGCTGGGAATACTGCCCACTGGCACCGGCAAGTCCCTCTGCTACCAGATCCCGGCCCTGTCGCGTTACGACAAGACCGGGGCGCTGACGGTGGTGATCTCGCCGCTGGTGGCGTTGATGGCCGATCAGGTGGCGGGGCTGGAAGCGCGCGGCATCTCATCTTGCGCGGCTATCAACGGTCTGCTGTCCATGCCCGAGCGCGCCGATGTGCTGGAACGGGTGCGGCTGGGGGACGCGGGTATCCTCATCGTGTCGCCGGAGCAGTTGCGCAATCGGGCCTTGCGCAAGGTGCTGGCGCAGCGCGAGATCGGCGCCTGGGTGCTGGACGAGGCGCATTGCATTTCCAAGTGGGGGCACGATTTCCGTCCGGATTATCGCTACGTGGGTCGCTTCATCAAGGAGAAGGCGGGGGACGGGGCGGTGCCGCCGGTGTTGTGCCTCACCGCCACGGCCAAGCCGGATGTGATGGCGGACATCCTCGGCCACTTCCGCGACAAGCTGGGCATTGAGCTCACGCTTTTCGACGGCGGCGCCAACCGCACCAACCTGGACTTCGCCGTGGTGCCCACCACTCCCGCCGAGAAGTTCGCCCACATCCATCAGGTGCTACTTGCCCACCTGCCGCCGGATACGCCAGGCGGAGCCATTGTCTACTGCGTCTCGCGCAAAGGAACCGAAGAGGTGGCGAAGTTCCTGCGGGAGAAGGGGCTGGCCGCGGGGCACTTTCACGCCGGGCTGCAACCGGAGACCAAGAAAAACGTGCAGGGAAGTTTCATCCGGAGTGAATTGCGGGTGATTGCCGCCACCAATGCGTTCGGCATGGGCATCGACAAGCCGGACGTCCGGCTGGTGATCCATGCCGATATCCCCGGTTCGCTGGAAAACTATCTGCAGGAGGCGGGGCGCGCGGGGCGTGATCGTGACGCAGCGCGCTGTGTGCTGCTCTACACCCCCGAGGATGTCGAAAGACAGTTTGGCATGTCCGCTCGCTCGAGACTCACGCAACGGGAGATCGGGGCAATCCTGAAGTCGCTACGCAATCTTGACCGCAAGAAGCGCATGGGCGGGGAGGTCGTGACCACCGCGGGCGAGATTCTTGCCGAAGAGGCAGAAGGCGCCTTCGAGCGGGATTCCGCCACCGACGACACTCGCGTGCGCACCGCGATCGCTTGGCTGGAAGAGGCCATCCTGCTCTCTCGCGAAGAGAACCAGGTGCAGGTATTTCCTTCCTCGCTCCGAGTGCGCTCGGTGGAAGAGGCGCGCGAGAAGCTCGGGAAAGCGCCGATGGTCGATGAGTACCGGCGCCAATTGTTGTCGCTGGTGGATGCACTCATGACGGCCGATGCCGACGAGGGCATTTCCACCGACGAGTTGATGGGGGTGTCGGGTCTGAGCGCCGACAATGTTCGCAAGGCGCTTTACGACCTGGAGCGGCTGGGCATCGCCAGCAACGACACAGCGCTGACCGCTTTTGTCCATGCAGGGATGGAAAGGTCCTCGCAAAAGCGCTTGGAGGAGGCTGCGGCCCTGGAGACGGCGTTGATCGACGAGCTACGGCAGGCGGCGCCTGAGCTGGAAAAAGGGGAGACCTCGCTTCTGCAACTGCGCCATGCGTCGCAACGTTTGAATGATGCCGGCCACGCTCACGTCCTGCCGGAAAAACTCTGGCGCATCGTCAGGAGTCTCTCGACCGATGGCCGCAGCGAGGATGGCGGTGTGGGGAGCCTGTGCCTGCGGCGGCTGGATGCGGAAACGGTACAGGTGGCACTGCAAAGAGAATGGTCCGCGCTGGAGAAGACCGCCCGGTTGCGACGTGCAGCCGCGGAGCGCTTGCTGGAACATCTGCTCGCCTGTCTGTCACAAGGGACACGCGGCATGGATCTTTTGGCGGAAACGACCCTGGGCAAGTTGCTTGGCGCTATCGAAGGCGACCTCATCCTCAAGGCGGAGGTGAAGGAACCTCCTAAGCTTCTGGACCGTGCGCTCCTGTGGCTGCACGAGCAGGAGGTGATCCGACTCAACAAGGGGCTCGCGGTATTCCGGCCGGCGATGACGATTCGCCTTGCGCAAGATAAGCGCGGTTTCGTGAAGTCTGATTTCGCGCCGTTGAAGCTCCATTACGACGAACAGGTGGTGCAGATCCACGTGATGGCGGAGTACGTGCAGCGGGGTCTTCGGGCCATGGCCGATGCACTGCGCCTGGCGATGGACTACTTCAGCCTCGGGCGCGACGAGTTCGTGCGCCGCTGGCTGCCGGACCGCGAGAAAGAGTTGGCTCGCCAGACCACACCTGAATCCTGGCGGGCCATTGTAGAAGCCCTGAACAACCCGGTACAACAGAGGATCCTTGCCGACGACCGGGAGCAGACCAACGTCCTGGTGCTGGCCGGTCCCGGCTCGGGCAAGACCCGGGTGCTCGTGCATCGGATCGCCTATCTTGTGCGGGTGAGACGGGAGAACCCGCGCGGTATTCTTGCGCTAGCCTACAACCGCCACGCGGCGGTGGAGATCCGGCGTCGTCTTTCGAACTTGATCGGCGATGATGCAAGAGGCGTCACTGTGCTCACCTGCCACGCACTTGCCATGCGACTTGCGGGCGTGAGTTTCACTGGGCGGGCGGAGCGGGTTGACGGAGACGCGTTCAAGGCGGTGTTGCAGCAGGCGGTGGCGCTGCTGAAGGGCGCGGACTTGCCGCCGGACGAGGCCGACGAACAGCGCGAGCGGTTGCTCGCCGGTTTTCGCTGGATCCTGGTGGACGAATATCAGGATATTGGTCCGGAGCAATATGAACTCATCTCCGCCCTGGCTGGCCGCACCTTGCAGGACGAGGACCGCAGGCTCAGTCTCTTCGCGGTGGGGGACGACGACCAGAACCTGTACGCCTTCGCCGGCGCTTCGGTCGAATTCATCCGCCGCTTCGAGGCCGACTATGCGGCAAAGCCTGCGTTCCTGACCGAGAACTACCGCTCCACCGCACACATCATTGGCGCGGCCAATCTCATCATCGATTCCGCCCGCAGCCGCATGAAGACCGGGCATCCTATCAGCATCGATCGGGCCCGGTCCAAGGCCCCTGGGGGTGGCGAATGGGAGCGCCTGGACCCGGTCGGCAAAGGCCGGGTGCAGGTTCTGCCGGCAGGTGGTGACTCTATGACTCAGGCGGTAGCGGTGATGATCGAGTTGCAGCGCCTTTCCACCCTTGCCCCAAACTGGAATTGGGCCGCGACCGCGGTAGTCGCTCGCGAGTTTGCGGTACCTGGAGCCGGTGCGAAGTTTTTGCGAACTCAACCATATTCCAGTGCAGATGGCCGACGAGGAGGCACCTGCCTTCTGGCGTCTGCGTGAGACTCAGGCCTTGGTCGAATGGTTGCACGCACAGGAGATCAAGCTGATGGATACCGCCGCCATCGGACGTTGGCTCGATCAACAATCCACCGGCCTTTGGTGGGCGCTGTTGCGCGAAGCGGTGGAGGAATACGCGCTGGAGACCAGCGGCGCCGAACTACCTGTCGGTCACTTTGTCGAATGGTTGGCCGAATGGGGACGGGAGGTGCGCCGCAGGCAGACGGGATTGATGCTGCTCACCGCCCACCGGGCCAAGGGATTGGAGTTCGACCATGTGGCGGTGCTAGACGGCGGCTGGGATAGAACGGATCGCAACGAAGACCGGGATGCTCCGCGCCGCCTTTACTACGTGGCCATGACTCGGGCCAGAAAGACTTTGACACTGGCCCACTTCGATGGGCGCCACGCACCTCTCGAGGCCCTGCCGGAAAGCCCAAGCGTTCTGCATCGCGCGCCCAGCCAATTACCACCACCGGCACCGGAGCTCGCGCGCCACTACTTACGACTCACGCTGCGGGACGTGGACCTGGGCTTTGCAGGTCGATATGAGCCCGCAAATTCTGTTCATCGTACCATCGCCAAACTTACTGCGGTCGATGTTCTCCAGCTAAGACAGGAGCGGGAACGCTGGGATCTCGTGGATGGGAAGGGCCATACTGTCGGGCGGCTCGCCCGCGCCTTTGCCCCACCCGCAGGCATGAGATGCATCGCCGCAAGTGTTGGAGCGATCGTGATGCGCCAGCGGGAGGATACCGAACCCGAATATCGCGACCATGTTCGCTGCGAGCGATGGGAAGTCGTGGTGCCGGAACTGGTGTTCGCACCAGGACCTTAAACTGAATCGTGGCCAGTTCGGCTACCCGCAACGAGATCCTCTACTTACTCAACAAGCCAGACGACTTTATTCTCGCGATGGTCGAATTTCAGATTGAAGATGCGCACCGCGCACACTATGTTCAGCGCTCGGGGTATAGAGCGGTAGGATGTGCTGAGGAACGAAGCGCATCGTTCGAGTATACCCACGCGAGGGATGTGCCTCCTATCGTCGGCACATCCTACGAGCTGGCGCGGCGGACGCTTAGCCTAACTTTCTCAACCCAGCTCAAGAATCGCTGATTTTTTGAGGTGGGGGTCTTGGGAAGGCGCATAGACACAAGGGTCGAGTTTCAAAGTGGCTGTAGTGTAGACCAAGTGTCTTTTCAGCCGCCTGGTTTTGCATACAATACGGCGGCATCATGTATCTGCGATGCAACCGGCGCTTCAAGGACGGCAAAGAGCATTGCTACTGGAACATCGTCGAAGCCAAGCGCTGCGCCGATGGCAGAGTCGTGCAACGCCAAGTGTTGTATTTGGGCGAAATCAACGACAGCCAGCGCGAGGGTTGGTGCCGGGTGATCGAGGCATTTGATGAAGACACGCAGCGGCATAGACAACTCGCGTTATTTCCCGCCGAGCGTGAGGTACCCGAACACGCCAAGGGGTATGGCGTCAAGGTGCGACTCGACGCAATGCAGTTGCATCGACCGCGACAATGGGGTGCTTGCTGGCTGGCCTGTCAGTTGTACGAGCAACTCGGGCTCGATCACTTTTGGCAAGCACGCCTGCCGGATAGTCGCGAAGGCACCTGTTGGCATCACATCCTGCAGACATTGGTGGTCTACCGCCTGATCGATCCCGGTAGCGAGTGGCGCCTGCACCGACTGTGGTTTGAGCAAAGTGCCATGGGCGATCTGCTGGGTGCGGACTATTCACTGGTGGAGAAGAATGCGCTGTATCGCTGCCTCGACAAGGTGCTCCCCCACAAGCGCGCGCTATTCAATCATCTGACCGAGTGCTGGCAGGATTTGTTCGGCATCCGCTTCGATATCCTGCTCTACGATCTGACGAGCACTTACTTCGAATCCCCGCTGCCGGAGGACGAAAAGGACAAGCGCCGCTATGGCTACAGCCGCGACAAGCGACCCGACTGCGTGCAAGTCGTCATTGCCTTGGTAGTCACCCCGGAGGGTTTCCCCATCGCCTACGAAGTGCTGCCGGGAAACACCGCTGACAAGACGACGCTCAAGCTATTCTTGCAGAAGATCGAGACGCAATATGGAAGAGCGGAACGGATCTGGGTGATGGACCGCGGTATCCCCACCGAGGAAGTTCTCGAGGAAATGCGCGCGGCCGATCCGCCCGTCTACTACCTGGTCGGCACCCCCAAAGGCAGGCTCACCAAACTGGAGCGAGACCTCCTGCCCTTGCCCTGGCAAGCCGTGCGCCCGGGCGTACAGGTAAAACTCCTGCCCCAGGAGCAGGAACTCTATGTGTTGGCCGAAAACCGCGATCGCATCCACAAGGAACGCGCCATGCGCCAGCGGCAGCTCAAGAGACTGGTTAAGCGCCTGAAGCAACTTCAGCAGATGAAGATCAACGACACGCGCCAGTTGCTGCTCAAGCTGGGGGAGGCCAAGGGACGTTATCGGGCCGCCTGGCGGCTGATCGACCTCCTGTTGCCACAAGCCGAAGCAGCGGGCGCCTTGCCTGAACCTGACACCCAGGCACAACCCGAGGCCGCCACGAGCGATCCGACCGCCCAACCCCTGTTCTCCTTTCGGCTCAATCGCCAGAAACTACGAGCGGTGCGCCGGCGTGAGGGGCGTTATCTACTACGCACCAATCTCTGTGGGCGAGATCCCGAGGATCTCTGGCAGTTCTATATCCAGCTTACTGAGATTGAGGCGGCGTTCAAAAACCTGAAAGACGATCTGCAACTGCGCCCGATCTACCATCAACTCGAACACCGCATCGAAGCGCATATCTTTGTCGCCTTCATGGCCTATTGCCTGCACATTACCTTAAGAGCGCGACTCAAGCCATTGGCACAGGGGCTCACCTCACGCGCCGTGCTCGATAAGTTCGCCGGCATCCAGATGCTCGATGTCCATCTCCCGACCACCGATGGCCGCACCTTGATCTTGCGCCGTTACACCGAGCCCAACCCAGACCAGCGACTTCTCGTGGAACGACTCAATCTTACTCTCCCGCCGCAACCCCCACCGCGAATAACCGCCGCTGGCCAACTCGTGCCCTGACGCGATCGATCCCCATTTGTAGTGGAGACCTGTAGGCCTCGTCGTCCATTTCATGCGCCTTCCAGACCGATCAGCCCTTCCAGTTGAGAAAGTTGGGCTAGAGAAGCTCAGGCGCCGCGCCCAACAGTTACAGATCCACGCCTGGACTACGCTTACCCTTGAGCAACGTACCCTCACGCTCGGGAAAAATACGCCGGCGCTCACAGAATCGGCCAAGCT
>Ga0187893_10015497_pt1 | contig 10203 bp, 5 predicted proteins | sample MA1701074metaG_FD_139574 | JGI IMG/M metagenome (GOLD analysis project Ga0187893, IMG submission 139574) | White microbial mat communities from a basaltic lava cave in the Kipuka Kanohina Cave System on the Island of Hawaii, USA - MA170107-4 metaG ... | reverse complement strand
GTGTCCGAAAAGCCCGAGCCTACGCGGGAAAGATCACACCGGGAGCGAGTTTCCATTCAGGGTCCAGCGCGCGTTTGACGGCTCGCATCTGCTCGATGCCCTCAGCGCCGTAAAGATCGCGCAACTGCGCCTGCTTGACCGCGCTGCGGCCGACGCCATGTTCCGCGAGGGGGCAGCCGCCGAGCCGCGTGACCTCGCGGCCGATTTCGAGGATCGCCTCTCGACCCGCCTTCACGTCTTCGAGGCTCCGCGGGATGACGTTCGGATGCATGTTGCCATCCGAGATGTGGCCCCAGACGGCGTAGTCCAGACAGCGGCGCTCGAAGGCTTCCCGGATGACCGCGAGCATCGCCCGCAGCGAGTCGAACGGAACGATCATGTCCCCAGGCGTTTTCTCGATCGCCGCGTCGATCGTGCGCTTTGCGACGCCGACGCGTTCGTTCACGCCGGTTGGCACCGCCTCGCGGAGGGCGAGGAGCGCCTGCGCCCGCCGGCGATCTCCAGGCGGCGCGAGCTCGGTCGCGTCCAGGACGCCATGCCGATCGAGCAGCCGGCAGAACCGGACGATTGGCGTGTCCGGCGCACCCGGATCGCGCGCCTGTCCCACCTCCTCGAAGAGGCGCTCGGCATCGGTTTGCGCGGGGAGCTCGAGCTGCACGAGCAGCGCCGCGGTGGTCGAAGCCGGCCACGACACGCCAAGCTGGCGATCGGCGCCGTCCTCACGGATCACGCCGAGCGACCGGCGGTCCATGTGCTCGATCGCCGCGACATCGATGCCGCGCGGATCGCGGGCGCGCCAGGTCGCATGCGACGCGGCGCGCAGTTCGTCGACGAGCGCGATCGCTGCCGGTTCTGACGCGACTGGCACGAACGCCAGCGCGACCGCGGGCGGCGTTCGCGCGACGCGAAAGGTGACGTCGACGATGACGCCCAGCGTCCCTTCCGATCCGATCAGCAGATCGATCAGGTCCATACCTGGCGCCGCGAAGTACCCGGCCGACCGCTTCGGCACGTCTGGCATTCGATAGGACGGCATCGTGATCGATATGACACGGCCGTCGACGCCCTTGATCTCGACCCGGCGATCGTCGTCGGCCACACACTCGCCGCGTGACAGCTCGAGGACGTCGCCCGAGGCGAGCACGATCGTCAGCGCCTCGACCCAGTCGCGCGTGCTGCCGTACTTGAACGTCGCGGCGCCCGCGGCGTTGGTCGCGACGACGCCGCCGGCGAAGGCGCCCGTGAAGGTCGGGACCGGCGGATACCAGCGCGATCGCGTCGACAGCTCGGCCTGCAGCGCGGCGAGCGGGACGCCCGCGCCCACGCGCGCGTGGTCACCATAGAGCTGGATGCCGGTCAGCTTCGCCGCCGAGAGGATGAGGCCGGCCGCGGGCGTCGCGCCGCCGGTGACGGACGATTGCGCGCCGACCGCGAGGACGTGCGAGGAGTTGCGTATCAATGTTGCGACGGCCGCTTCGCACCGCGGCCACGCGACAGCGTCCGCCTGTCCACCGCGAACGTGCGCGGCGTCCTCAAGGTGTGCGGCGATGGCGTCGGCGTCACCGGTCAGCCGAAGGTCCGTCGCGTCGCCGCGCGGAGGCCTTGCGCGGACCTGATGAGCTGCCACGGCTCATGATAGGGGGGATCCGAAGAACCGGAGGCGCCGATCCGTGAAGTTCCCGGAATCCGCGGCCCTTTGTTCCTCTTTGGGGCACGGGCCTGTAATCGAATGATCAAAACCGAAACACGGAATTCATCACGGTCCCCAGGGGCGCTGGATGGCCTGGATTGGCATGTTCGACAGTCCTGTCGGTCGAGCTGCCGCGACGCGAACGGCGCGGGAATTGCTGTGTCCGCGAGCGGTGAGCGACCAGCACAGCTTCGGCGCCCGGCTCCGGCGTGAACGTGAGCGGCGTCATATCAGTCTCGAGCAACTTGCTCAGGAAACGAAGGTTGGGGCCGATCTCTGGGGTGGTCTGGAGCGTGGAGATCTATCCCGGTGGCCTGCCGGCATCTTCGCGCGGTCGTTCGTCCGGGCGTATGCAATGCGCGTCGGTCTCAACGCGTCCGAAATCGTGGATGAGTTCTGCCGGCTCTATCCGCTCGCCGATCGCCGCAGCGAGACGATCATCAAGGCCCAGGCGGAGACGATCGGCGTCCCATCGGAATTCGATGACGACCGCGCGCGCGTACCGCGGACGGGCGACCGTCGCATGCCGCCCCCGCCGCCGGAGCCGGACGCGCCGGGTCAGCAGTTTGCGCAGCGGACCGTCATCGCCAGTCTCGATCTGTCGGCGGTGGTCCTGTTCTCGCTGATCGTCGCGCGCATCGCGCACCGCGATCTGTGGAGCACGCTGGGCTTCATGTCGGCCGCGTACTACACGATCGGGTATATCGCCGGTGGGAACACTCCTGCAGGTCTCATCGTCGACGCGGTCCGCAACCGGGTCTCCGGCGCCGGCGCCCGTATCGCTGGCGCCGAAAAGGCGCGCGTCAGCCACGGGTAGGGCGCCCTCCCGGCTTCGACGATCAATCTGACAATCCCGTCTTGAGCGCGGTTCGTCTTCTAATCCTGTCGGCGGATTGACTTACGGCCCAGCTGGTCTTACGCTGCGCGCGTTTGACTGCCATGACGACGGGTCCAACCGGCGGCGACCATGTCCCGACAGGCACCGCCCCCGGTACCCCGAGTGAAGGCCGGCCGCCCGGTTGGATCCCTGATCTCGTAGGCAGCTACCGGATTCTGCGTCTGGTCGGTGAAGGCGGGATGGGCGTCGTGTACGAGGCGGAACAGGCCGAGCCGCGTCGCACCGTGGCGCTCAAGTTAATCAAGCCCGGCCTGGCGAGCCCGGAAACGCTTCACCGGTTTCGACAGGAATCCCAGGCGCTCGGCCGGCTCCAGCATCCTGGCATCGCGCAGGTGTACGAAGCTGGCACGGCCGACAGTCCCGCCGGACCGCAGCCGTACTTCGCCATGGAGTTCATCCGCGGCGAGTCGCTGAGGAGCTATCCGGAGAGACACCGTCTGAGCGTGCCCGGGCGGCTGGAGCTGATGGCCCGGATCTGCGACGCCGTCGACCACGCCCACCGGCGGGGTCTGATTCATCGCGATCTGAAGCCGTCGAACATCCTGGTAGACGAGACCGGGCAGCCCAAGATTCTGGACTTCGGCGTTGCGCGACTGACCGACAGCGACGTCCAGAGGACGCAGCACACGGATCTCGGACAATTGGTCGGAACGCTGGCGTACATGAGTCCCGAGCAGGTGCTCGCGGACCCGTTGGAGCTGGACACTCGCAGTGATGTGTACGCGTTGGGCGTGATCCTGTACGAACTCCTGGCTGGGCGTCTTCCCTACGTCGTCAGCCCTCGAGTGCACGAGGCGGTGAAGACCATCCAGCAGGAGGATCCGAAGCGGCTCAGCTCAATCAGCCGCATCTTCCGCGGCGATCTCGAGACCATTGCCGCCAAGGCGCTGGAAAAAGACAAGTCGAGGCGATACGGATCGGCGGCGGCGCTGGCCGCTGACATTCGACGCTACCTGCACCACGAGCCCGTTGCGGCCCGACCGGCGAGCGCCAGTTATCAGCTGCGGAAGTTCGCGCGACGGCATCGAGCGCTCGTGTCTGGTGTGGCAGCGGTGTTCATCGTCCTCGCCGCCGGCATCGTTGCGACGACCCGGGAGACGATCCGCGCCCGGCGGGCGGAACAATCCGCGGTTGCCGCCGAGCAAACCGCGCAAGCGGTGAACGATTTCCTCCAGAACGATCTCCTGGCACAGGCGAGCGCCAGCACGCAGGCAGGGCCAGGAGTGAAACCCGATCCGGATCTGAAGGTCCGCACCGCGCTCGACCGCGCGGCCGCTCAGATCGAAGGCAAGTTCGCCGGTCAGCCCCTGGTCGAGGCGTCGATCCGGCGGACGATCGGGCGCACGTATCGCGACTTGGGCCTGTACGCCGAAGCGCGGCGACAGTTCGATCGCGCGCTCGAGCTGCGGCGCCGCGTATTGGGGGACGACAACCTCGAGACGCTCGACGTCGTGGACGACCTGTCGAGGCTGCATGTGCTGCAGGGCGAGTACGGGCTGGCGGAGCCTCTAATCACCAGAATTATCGAAGGGCGCCGTCGACTCGCGGGGGAGGAAGCCCCGACTACGTTGTCCGCGATCAGCCAGCTGGCGCTCGTGTACGACCTAGCCGGCAAGGCCGCGCTGGCCGAGCCGCTCCTTGTGAAATCGCTCGATGTCCGCCGTCGCATTTCGGGTGAAGAACATCCCGAGACGCTGGACCTCATGAACAACCTGGCGAACGTGTACAACCACCAGGCGAAGTTCGCCGAGGCGGAAGCGCTGTTTACCAAGGCGCTGGAGATCAGCCGGCGGGTCAGGGGGGAGGAACATCCGGATACCGGCGCCCTCATGAACGACCTGTCAGGAGTCTACCGACATCAGGCCAGGTACTCCGAAGCGGTCTCGATTCAGGTGTCGGCAGTCGACATCACGCGACGCGCGCTGGGCGACGAGCATCCGTTCACGCTGACCGCGATGGCCAATCTGGGCGCGATCTACGGCGAGTCCGGCAAGTTCGCTGAGGCGGCGACCGTGCTCGCCAAAGTGCTCGAAATACAGCTGCGCGTGATGGGTGAAACTCATCCGGAAACGCTCATCACGATGAACAACCTCTCAGGCGTGTTGAGACTCCAGGGCAACTATCCGCAGGCAGAGGCGATCCTGACCAAAGCCGCGGACATCCGGCAGCGCGTATCGGGGAATGAGAACGCAGAGACGCTGCGCGCCATGAGCAATCTGGCCTTCATCTATTTTCTCGAGGGCAGATACCGGCAGGCAGAGACGTTACTTCAGAAGACGCTGGAGATCAGCACCCGCATTTCCGGCGCCGATCATCCCGACTCGATTCGGGATAGGGAGAGGTTGGCCTCGGTGTATCAAAGTGAACGCCGGTACGCACTGGCAGAGGAGCTTTTCACCAAGGCTTTCGATGTACGACGACGCGTGATGGGCGAACTGCACCCGACGACATTGAGGGCCTCGACCATGGTTGGTCAGCAGCAGCTCAATCAGCAGAAGTTCGGCGCCGCCGAACGGACACTCAGGGCCTCGCTCGATCTGTACCAGAAGGCTGGTCTGGACTCGTGGTCCCGATACAGTTGTCAAAGCTTGCTCGGTGCAAGTCTGGCGGCTCAGAAGAAGTACGCAGAGGCGGAACCCCTGCTCGTGGCCGCGCATGAAGGCATGATCCAGCGTCGCGCGAAGATGCCGGCGTCCGAGTTGCACTTCATAGAGGACGTAGAGCGAGCGCTCATCCAACTGTACAAGGATTCGGGCAATCGGCGACGCGCGGCGGAGTGGAGCCGGAAGACGAATCGAGCCGGTTCGAACTAGTCGAGCTTTACCTGTTCGACCCCTTCTTCCACGGTTCTTTCACGATGCGCTCGATAGGGACCGCGCGTTCGGTCGGGCGCTCGGCTTCGCGCGTCTTCAAGTTGTACCGATCCCCCGGCGCCAGGAAATAGAACTCGCCGCCGGAGTCAAGCCGCCGTGTGTGGTCGTAGATCAGCACGTAGCTGTCGCCGATGACCTCGAAGGAGTCACCGCGGACGACAATCGCGGTGTTCTCGTCGATGCCGACGCCGAGCAGCTCGGGCCGCGCGCGGATGACCTCCACGAGATCGAACTGGCGGTTGCGCCGGAGGACGTGCTGATCGATCGTCACACTTTTTAAGAACCCGAAGCCATCGACATGGTCGCCGACGATGAGCGCGTTGCCCTTGGTGTCGCCTCGCACCATGAAGGATCCCTGAATCGTCGCGCCGGCGGACGTCCCGCCGACGACCCCGCCGCGGTCGAGCAGCGCCGCCAGCTCTTTGTGCGTCCGCGTGTGCAGGTAGGCATCGGCGATCCGCCAGTGGCGGCCGCCTGACATCCAGACGCCAGCCGCCTCGCGAATCGGCCTCACGAACGCGTCGCTGTCGGCGACCTTGCGATCCTTCGTATGGACGACGGTCACGTGCTTCGCGCCCGCGTCGCGCAACCCGCGCAGCCCAGGCCATGACGCTTTTCTCCCGATTCCCCACACGGCCCGCCCGGGCGTTGCACCGGTGTGTTCGCTGTCCTTGAGAACCTGGATGCCGTTGACGAAGACATGCTTCATGCCAACGGAGTACTGGTGCGGCTTCTCGAACGTCGCGCGGTCGCCGATGGCCGCCGGATCGAACACCGCGATGTCGGCGAAATGGCCGGACTGTATCAGTCCACGCCGATCGAGCTCGAGGTTCGACGCCGGGAGGCTGGTCAGCCGCCGGATCGCTTCCGGGAGCGTCGTCACTTTCTCCTCGCGGACGTACTTGCCGAGGAGCCGCGCGAAGTTGCCGTACGCGCGCGGGTGTGTCGCCGACTTGAGGAACAGTCCTTCGGGCGCCATCGACGCCGCGTCGGACCCGAACGAGACCCACGGCAGCCGGATCTGCTTCCGGACGTTCTCTTCCGACATCATGAAGTACACGGTGCCGACCCGGGACTGATCCTCGAGGACGAGATTCAGGATCGTCTCGATGGGATCTTCCTTGCGGATTCGAGCGGCCTCCGCGAGCGTCTTCCCGGTGAGGTGCCTGAGCGACTCGTTCCGGAACTCGACCAGAAGGACGCGGTCGGGCGAGCCGGCGGCGAGGTACAGGTTCTCCCAGTCGTCGCTCGGCGTGATGATCGCGCTCGCGAGCTTCTTTCGTGTCGCCGGATCGCGCAGGCGCTTGTACAGCGCGTCGTACCCTCCGTCGAGCGCCCAGGGGGGCATCGCCGCATCGAGACCCGTCGATCCGGCCGGGTAGGTATACATGTCCGCGGTGATCTTCAGCCCCTCCCGGCGCGCCGCTTCTACCGCCGCGATGACGTTGTCCATCTTGGGCCAGTTACGCTCGCCGGCCGCCTTGAGGTGATAGATCTCTGCGGGGATCCTGGCTTCCCGCGCGATCCGGATCAACTCATCGACGGCTTCGAGGAGGCGATTCCCTTCGCTTCGCATGTGCGAGATGTACTTGCCGCGGTACTCGGACGCGACTTTGCAGAGCTCGATGAGCTCCTCCGTGGTCGCGTAGAAGGCCGGGGCGTAGATGAGCGACGAGCCGACGCCGAGCGCGCCCGCCTCCATTTCCTGCCGCACGAGCGCCCGCATGCGATCGAGCTCGTCTGCAGTCGGCTTTCGATCGTCGAGCCCGATGACGTGCTCGCGGATGGTCGTGGCGCCTACGAACGACGCCACGTTCTGCGCGACGCCCCGGCGCTGCAGCTCCTCGAGGTACTCGCTCAAGGTGGTCCAGGTGATCGCGAACTTGAAGTCACCCTGGGAGTCGATGCGCCGCCGCTTCATCTCGGCGGTGAGGGGCCCCATCGAGTCCCCCTCGCCCATGATCTGCGTCGTCACGCCCTGTCGGATCTCTCCCTGGGAGCGTCCGTCCGCGAGGAGCGACTCGGTGGACCACGACAGCATGTTGATGAAACCGGGCGCGACGGCGAGGCCGCTCGCGTCGATCGTCGCGCGTGCGGTCGCGCTCGAGAGGTCGCCGACGGCGGCGATCCGGTCGCCGCGAAGGCCGACGTCCGTTCGACGTCCAGCGGCGCCGGTGCCGTCGTACACCGTACCGTTGCGCAGGATCACGTCGAATGATTCCGGGCTCTGGAACGCGGCAGCGATTCCGGCGATCGCGAGGAACGCCGCTCCGAGAGAGGGGAGGAAGTGCGTGCGGGTTCGCGAAACCATAACCGGGCGGCACCGTAGCACATTCAGCATTCGTATTTCGACTTCGGAGTTGAAGGTGGCCGGCCCGCGGCGTGGTCGTAAGTCATTGAATCAGCGGGGTCGTCGCGCCAGCACCGACCTTGCACCTCCCCTGCCCTATGTCCAGCACGCCCAGCGGCATCCGTCCAATCCGTGGTCAACGGCCAAACGGAATCCGTGGCATCCGTGGTTGGTTGATCCGTGGAATCTGTGGGCTGTTGGTCAGCGGTCTCGCAGCGTCCTGCAGCAAGGACAGCGGCGGATCCCCCACGCAGCCGGGCGGTCAACGGACTCTTTCCGGCCGCACCCTGAACGCGCTCGACGATGCCCAGACGGGCAATGTGGCGATCCGGATCGGCCAGGTCAACGTGCAATCCGATCCATCCGGTTTCTTCCAGACCGAGGTTCCGTACCCGGGATGGCATCCGGCGGCCCTGCAGGCGGGCGGATTCGTCGAGCGGCTGACCGGCGTCGATGCGCCCGCGAGCGGGCTGCGCCTGTCGCTCATCCCCGCGTCCTTCGACATGACCCCCTTCAACGAGATGCTTCGGCACGATGCGCGGCTCCAGCGGTGGACGACCCGTCCGCGGCTGGTCGTGCTCACGTCGGTCATGCGCTTCTCGGCGATGCGGGATGACACCTTCTTCGGGACCGACGAAAAGATCTCCGGCTCCGATGTCGAATCGATCGTCAATGACATGAGGAACGCGCTCGTGCTGCTCACGGCCGGCGCCTTCACCGACTTCAGCGTCGTCGATCGCGAAGCGGTCGAGCCCGCGCAGTCGGTCCTGACGACGCGGACGGGCGCGATTGTCGTGGGGCGCTATTCGGGTATTCAGGCCGGGGCGGCCACGATCGGGTACGGCCGTTGGGCGGCGCAGTCGGACGGCACGATCGTCGGCGGCTCGGTGTATCTCGATCGGGACTACGACGTGACGAGCAGCCAGCGCGTCAAGCTACGCACGCACGAGCTCGGGCACGCGCTCGGCTACATGCACGTGACGGCGACGACGTCGATCATGAACCCGGTCATCGGTCCGGATCCGACGGTGTTCGATCGCCAGGCGGTGCGGATCGCGTTCGATCGTCAGCCTGGGAATCGCGCGCCGGATCAGGATCCGGCCTATACCACGCCGCGGACGTCCATAACGGATGGCGGCGTCCGGTGGTCCGCGCCCATCCCGTAGCACGGCCACTACGCTCATTCTTTGAGCTCGCGGGGCCCCACCCGCTCGTCCTTCGACAGCGTTCGTAACAACTGGATTTCGAGAAGCAGTTGGTCTGGGTCGATCTAGCGACTCCGATCAAAGATAAACGTAAGTAAGCGGCCGGCCCGAGCAGCGGGGAACAACAGGAAACATTAGGACGGTGTTGCGGTTAACGGAACCGCCCGTTCTCGGACCCGCTCAGCTCCTTCCCCTTCGACAGCGGCTTACAGCCGTCCTGCGCCGGGCTGGCGCCGAGGTGACCTTGGCTTGGCAACCGGCCGGCCACGAGCTGACGGCGGCTGATCTGTCGGAGGCTCGCGAGTGGTTCTCGTCTGTCTCGCTGGCGGACCTGTCCGAAGAGCGCGAGCGAAGCGCAAAAAACCGATGATGGCGCCATAGACGCCTTTGTGAGGGCGCAGGAAGGTCAGCCGAGTATGGCCGCCGTTCTGCTGCCCGACGCACTGTGGGATCGAGCCGCTTCTGCCCGTTCCACCGCCGCGACCGAACGGTGGACGACCGCGCATCTCTGATCGCGCCTGTCTTACCGGCATCCTGTTCGTCGTGCGCAGCGGGATTCCGTGGCAAATGTTGCCAAGGGAGCTGGGCTGCGGATCGGGGATGACCTGTTGGCGACGCTTGCGCGATTGGCAACAGGAAGGCATCTGGGATCTGATGCACTTCGCGCTCCTGAACTGGCTCGCCCGCAACGGTGAAATCGATTGGTCACGCGCCATCGTGGACAGTTGTTCTGTGCGTGCGGTGTGTGGCGGGACGCTGACTGGCCCGAATCCGACCGACCGCGCATGTGGTCAAGCGTTAGCCGGCTGCAGCACTGGGTACAGAAAAAGTGTTCCATCACATGTACCTACCGCAGTATCTTGTCGAAACGGATTGGCTCGAAGCCCCCCCGGGCCCGTCCCGGAGTTGCTGACGCCACCGCCTAACCCGAGCGCGCCATGATCGGCCAGAAGGTCTCGCACCATCGCGTCCTCGAGAAACTGGGCGGCGGCGGCATGGGCGTCGTGTACAAGGCCGAGGACGAGAGCCTCCGCCGGTTCGTCGCCCTCAAGTTCCTCCCTGATGCCCTCGCCCAGGACCCGCAGGCGTTACAGCGCTTTCAGCGGGAGGCGCAGGCCGCCTCCGCCCTCAACCATCCGAACATCTGCACCGTCTACGAGATCGGCGCGCACGAGGGGAAGCCTTTC